>Ga0181612_164335_pt1 | contig 14159 bp, 14 predicted proteins | sample HoacroProtozoa21_FD_119630 | JGI IMG/M metagenome (GOLD analysis project Ga0181612, IMG submission 119630) | Hoatzin crop microbial communities from Cojedes, Venezuel. Combined Assembly of Gp0051906, Gp0051904, Gp0051908
CAGTGACATCATTTTTGGCTACAGTCCCACCATGCAGCCTAAAGCAAGCCAGACAGACCACCTCCACCGGGGCCCTTCTCTGGGAGCTGCTGGAAGCAACGCTATGTTGCAGAAGGGACCCGTTGGCACGCGTGGAAGAGGTGCAACAGCAGGGTCCTTGCATTGTTAGGACTACAAAAATGGGGCAAGGAGGCTCTCGAGATCACCGCGCAGACAACAACTCACCCTGTTCAGACATGAGGTCCCAACCCTCCTGTTCCACCGGGCACGAGCTCAGACGGGATTTGAGCAAAGCAGGATCCAGCAAAGCCAGTTAACCCTGGGGGAACCAATCTGTCCAGACTGTCCAACTGCCACTGACCTGCAAGCAGGCCTTGTCCCCAGGCCAGAGTCAAGGGACAGAGAATTTGCTTTATAGCCTAACGGGTAACACAACAGAGGTAACAGGACAACGGCCACCCTTATGAATAGGAAACACTTGAAAGAAATGTACATTTAACCATGCACATCGTGGCAATTTTCATGAAAAGACCTCTAATGGGTATCAACCAAGAGAAGGAGAACCCAGCATGCTGTACAGACCAGGGAAGAGATGGTTCCTAGCCTCACAACCCAAGCCTACAAATGCTTCTCCCAATTGACTAACGGAGGTCAAACACATAAAAAGAGCTGCAACGACAGAATTTCTCTTCCCTACCTTCAAAATCCCCTGATTTTAAAGATGGCCAAGCCTGCTCAGTCAATGAGGAGGGGCAGGCACCTCCAGAAAAAGCTCCATCCCAGCTCTAGACATCCTTAATGAAGTCATAGAAACAAAAGATGATGAGCTGTGTTCAGACATCTAAGAGCTGTTCGCAGGAGAAGAACCCCACCTTGACTGTCTCCCCAACACAGCAGACATCCGGGACAGGGTGGGAAACTGTTTGAAGTCTTCACAAGCCTCAGGGTAACTCCAGCATTACCTGTTGCATGCAAGCAAGTATCAGCTACACATCTCTGTCAGATTCATCAGACCACACTTCCACCTAACCAGGATGGCTCCTGACTGAGTCAAGGTGTGCTGGCTTTCCTAAATATCCAATTCAACAACTCGCCAGTTTATCAACTAATTTCCCAGTTCACCATCTCCTCCTTTCTCTGCACGATTGCCTCCTCATCCAATTCTTCCCCTCCCCTGATTTGTCAGGTGGTGGGGTCAGACCTCACTTCTAACACAGACACCTGGAAGCCCATCAGAATCACTGCCTCCCCACTCTGCAGCGTCTCCTGTCAATCCTTCTCCCCTGTCCTCACTCTCCTTCCAGTCAAGAGCATCACTTCAGGGCAGTTTGTCTTTTCCTCTTCAGTCTCAGCTCCTTTTGCTGCCTCAGAGCACAGAGGCTTTGGATCACAGGTCCTTTTCCAGCTTGAACACACTCAGAGAACACTTAACCCACCACTACTACATTGAGTGGCCACTTCTAGCGGCTCCTGTGATGTCCCAAAGCAACAGAAGAGGGCAGAGAGGAGCTGCCAGAAAGCACCACGCAGTATTTCCTCTGAAACCCACGGACACTGCCTTGTCCCAGAGCGGGAAGTGTCTGTCACGCACGAAATACTCCTGGTTTCTACACAGGCTGGCTCACGAACAGCACACCAACGCAGCCAGCTGCGTGACAGCTCCATCCGTGCAGAGCCAGACCTGCCTGCTGTGCCCGGTGTCCAAAGTCCTGCAGCTGCCCTCAGCAGTCCCAGCACAACACAACTGGGAAATACCGGTTGCTGTGGGGATCTCAAACATCCCTTCTGTCCCCCAAATCCGCGGCTGCAAAATCCACATGCTTCCCATGCTACAGAGCGAGCACATGACTCACATTGCCTGAAAACAGTGTTTCTTCACCAGAAAGCTGTATTTTACAGAATCCCTAAGTGCCCCAAGCGGACTGGCAAAGCACCCTCGGGCAGGGCAGGTGGGACCTCCTGCATGGACAAAGCAGCAGACGTCCCATACTCCTGTGCATCCCCCCAGTGAGAGCTAGCACAAGAAGGGCAAGTGCCTGGTCCCAGAGCTGCCAGGGGCAACTTCTTGTGATAGTATGCCATTCCTCCCTTAAATCCAACAGGCACTTGGAGCCCCAGGTGCCTAAGTCAGTATTTACACCAAAAACCCCCAGACACACGGCCTCATCACCTCCCATTTGACACCTCTGCACAGCACCAAATCATTCATTCCCACAGCAAACTGGGAGCAAGGTTAGGAGGAAAATGGGAGAAGCAGCAACCCCAGAAGAATGATTTGGCTCGGGTCCAGGTAACTCCAGGGCTCAGGAAGCAAGTTTCTAATAATCAAGGCTTGCCGGCTGGTTAAACATACCATTTATGCAACACTGTTGCTGTTATTAAACACAAGACGCTCTATTTATTACTGTGGAGGACTTTCTGCAGCATCAGAAACTCGCCTCTCTCTATTCCTGGCTTTCTTCATACACTTCAAGACTGTTGTTTGGGGGCAGGAGGGTGAGGGAAATTAAAAAAAAAAAAAAAAAAGGAAAATAAAAGAGAAAGAGCACGCAAGGTAAATGAACCATGCAATAAAAATTGTTGAAATTGGCTCAGGCATCTCCTGATAAGATCACAGGAGTTGAGAAAGAACTGCAGCTCTACTGGTGAGAAATCCAGCTATTGACAAAATGCATCCACTCGGAGAAAAGAAATAGAGCTAAACAGATGCTTAAACACATGGAGCACTTGCTAAAAATGCCAATTCTTTGAACACTGAAGTCCGGAGTATTTGTGTCTTAATACGATACTGATCCCAAGAGCCAAGGCTTGTACTCTCAGTGTCCATAGGCCCCTCTGTAGGTTCATACAAACCAATACTCAAAGTATATGGAACTCGCACGCCAAGACTTTGAACCTGGAGGTAAATTTGCCTATGTAGCTACAAAACCAGTCTGGGCATGGCTTGCTGTACCACCTCATCCCATGAAGTTCAGCCCTGAGCTGAAATAATCCCTTGAGGGTCCTCAGACCTTTTCAAGCTGCTATTTGCAATTTCACTATGGACCTGCAATCACTGAAACTACTCATTCAGGGGTTTGTAGAGCACCTGGGCAATAACCACCTGCACCAGCTTCGTCGGGCTGGGCTCTGTCACCTGCTGGGAAGGGATGGCTTCCCTTGGGGCTACCACTGGGTTCTCAGCACCAGGTCTAAGCCCCATTCCTGGGTTAGCAGCCTGTCCCTACGGCTGCAGGATGGCTCAGCCAGCAGAGAGGCAGCTGCAGAGCTGCAAAGTGCTTCGGACTCCTTGGGGACCCAAAAATCATTGCTGCGTCTTCATGATCCACCCCTGTGCGCAAATCCTAAGATCTCAAGTACCTTCCAGACACAGATTACCAGCGTTCCTCGAACTGGCCAATGTTAGACTGGCTACAGCAGCAGGTTACAAGTTTGAGAATACTTACTGCCTCCTTTCGACAGCCCTTCTGAAGCTTCATCTGTTTGTTCACATAGCAAAGTGCTTCATGCTTCAAAAAAATCACATCAGCCTTTGAGCATCCTCCAGCAGGCAAGGTCATCCCCGCCATCCCTCTCAACCCAGCTGAAGCCAAAGCCAGCAGACGAATCTGGTGAACCAGGAAGCCTGGCACCCAGCACCAGCCTCAGAAGTAACGTCACGCATGTTGCGATGCAGCACTATTCTCTCAGCAGCAGCACACACAGCTCCTTTCTGCTGCCTGCCAAGCACTCCAACTTCTTCCACAGAGCTGAAACCCAAAAGCAACCCACACACAACCTCTCCCTCTCCCTTTTCTCCAAATTGCTTGTGCAGTAAAGAGCACAGCTCATGGTGACAGCCACTGTGCAGTGACACCATCCCTTGTGCCTCCTGCCGAGCATGGTGGCACACACAGCTCCAGAGGACCTTTGCCTTCTCTGCCGAGAGCTCCGATGTCCCCCAAGCTAGGCCCTTCCTCGACATGGCACTCTGCAGCCACCAGTAGTTTTCCTCATGACAGTGACTAGCACATGACATACCAGCAAGGGAACAGCCAACCTCCAAAGACTGAAGGAAACAATTTCCAATTTCTAATGAAAACCCAGGCAGTAATGCAACTCTCCAAAGAAAACTCCTGCACTTTAACTCCAGCAACAAACCAGTGGAAAATGCCTTTTGAACAGAGAGGACCCTGCTCTGTGACCTGCTGTCCTGGCACCCAGAAGATACACAGGCCTTTTTCAAAAGCTGGAGTAGCTTCAAATAACTGCAGTTATGTACTAGCTAGGGAAGCTGTTTGTACCTACACACCTACTGTAGCGCCCACAGTTCTGAAAAAACATCAGAGTTCACCAGGAGGCTGCTCTAACTTGAAACAGGTCACTGGGTGTAGGGATCTGCGGTTTCGGCAACGCATGCTTTGGGAGCTCAACAGCAGCAGCTACTCCCTCTCCTGCTAAAGGCAAGCTCATTTTGCAGCCTTAACTCCCTCAGAAGCTGCCTCCCTCCAAGCCCGGCTACGCTTCATCACACCTCCCGCACCGCTTCATCTGCTGTGGAAACGCTCCGTGCTTCCTTTTGTCAGTACTTGTCTGTCAGGGAGGCAGCTCTGCCAAGAACCTTGAAGCAGTTGCAAAGCCCTCCGCAGTTGCACATGCAAACCCTCTTAAGAAATAGCCAGAAGGTTTTGCCTAATGTAGGAGCGTAAACAAACTTGTTATATGCTAATCACCAGGTAGGCCACACACCCTTCCCCTCCCCCAGCCCCCAAATCTGCAAAAGGACAGGAAATATAATCACAGTCACATACCTTTGCTTCCTCGTTTATGTCCCAAGTGAAGGATATGGCATTGTACGCAATCTCCTCAATGTTGCTGATGGTGTTGAAGCTCTCCTTGTAGTCCGCTGTTAGAAAGAAGGATGTATGAGAGAGAGGAAGAGGGATACCACCTGGAGTCCTGCATCACACAAAGCAGCCAGAAACTGCAACTCCTCAGCAACCCCTTTGGGGCAAAGGAAATGGAACGGTACTTAAGAATGCTGGAAATGGTTCTTATACAAAACCAAAAAAAAAACAACAAAGAGGAGGAAGGAGGAAAACGAGGGACTTGGCAGAAATTCCAACCCAGAAACTCCAACGAGAAAGGCAGACATCCCAAGTATCACACGTCCTGCACCACAGCCTGCTATGTGCAGGAAACTCTACCCTGCACAGCAAGGGCATAAGCTCCAATAAAACTCCTTCAATAACAAACAACGATTTGCATGCGCGTCTGCTTTAAGTGCCAAGTGATAAATCCCCGCTTTTATTCACAGAAGGAAGGGACTAGGAGTACAACCCAGCCTTCAGCCAGAGAAGGCTGGAAGCCAGCCAGCCCCAGCCTTGTCTGGAGGCAAGTGGAAATTTGCAGTGTTTTCTTTTTTCACATGTACCAAAGACCAGTTGTGAGTGAAGCTGTGGGAAGGAGGATCATGAGTGTTGAGGTATTTCTGCGAGGATCTTGTCCTTTGAAGAAACACAGTATTTAGGAAAGCCACAGAGCCTATAAGCTGCTCTTCAGCTACAAGCACCAGGACACACCAAAGCAACTCTAGTTTGGAAGGGGGCATTAGATCTCCCAACGCAAAACCCTAAACTCAGCCTGCTCACCAACCAAACAAACCCTCCAACAACCAGCCTCGACAGTAAGCCCTACAAACTACAGCACGAAGCAATCAAAAGCTCTCTCCGGGCTTTCAGCAAAGCTATAGATAGGAGAGAGCATGATCTAAAGGTTCCTTAAAATAACAAAGCTTTAGCAGAAAAAACAAGCCTTGCCAAGGAATTAGGTTTGGAGTTTGACATCAGTAATGAGAGTGTTCCTTACCTATGTCAATGCATCTTTGTTTGGCTGTGTGCTGTCTTGAGTGCCAGTATTTCCAGTGCCTGAGCTGATCTTCTCTTGTTTTGTCTTCAGCAAACACAACCATGATGACACTCTGTAAGGAGATGGGGAGGGGAAAGATTAAAAAATAAAGCAAAACGCAAACACGTGAAAGAGAAGAGGCCACAGAGTACATTTGCTTTGGAAGTTCTCCCCCTAGTATCAGGTTTTCTGCTCTGGGCTTTCCAACCTGCCACGCCACAGTATACCTGGCACACCGGTGCCAAGCAGGAAGGCGGACAGCAGTGCTTTCTGGGTCATAAACAGAGATCAGCAGAACTGCTCTCCTAACTGGAGTTCAAGGATCTCATTCCAGGTGTTGCATCACCTTTACACAAGTGCTGACACCACTTCGTAACAGACTGAGCCAGGAAGGGTTGGTCTGGAAGTAAGTGGACAGTGAAGGAACGAACATTGACGTAAGCGAGCGGGTAAGCTGGCCTTCGTGCTGATGCTCTGGTTTAGATTAGTGCACTTTGGGAGAGTTTAAGGCTACCATCGTACACACCCTCTTTCCCAAGAAACCACAAGAGCTGCCACTCACTCGGACTTTACTGATGGGGTGATGGATTCCTTCACTGCTGCTGACTTCTTTCAGCGTGATGGGGTAAAATTGACCTTTATTCAGGTAAGTCATCGTGCTGTCCCCAGGCTTCTGTCGGAGGGACTTGGAGGCTTCCAGCGTGTATTCAAAGTTATTCCTATGGAGCGAAGAGGGCAGTGATTGCTAAGGCATTTTCCTGGAAAGCTGATTAAATGTTCTACATTTAATCTGGAGAAATTCCAAAGCTGTTAGTTGACTCACTAAGCCATCAACAGGCAAGGAAGTTGGAAAACAGGATGAGCCCCTTTTTCAATCATTTCCTTCATGAATGAACATTTAAGAGAAGTTCTTGGCAAGCTAAATCCCAAGATGCATCAGCGGGCAAGACTGGAAGCTCCCTATTCAGGTCAAGAACAGCGAGCTACTCCCACGGAGCAGAAAAGCATCTATTAGCAATTAAATTAAAATTCACAAGCTAACAAGCCATTCAGTGGCCGGTCTTTTCCTGCTACCTCTCGGTCAACTGCAGCTAACCAAACAACTAGTTTATTCCCATCCCTTTGAGTTCAGATGAGTTTCGCGCTTCCTGTTCCTGTTGTAGATTTCCAACAGGGAGAGAGCAAGGCAAGCAGGTCAGGGAGAGGGAGGCAGCTGAAAGCCAGCTGAGACCACTGAAGAGCTGACAGACAACACTGCTCCTTCCCCCTGGACAGGGGGTTGTTACAAGGACATGGACTGAAACAGGGCAGCATTGAAATGGGCTGGCATTTCTAACACTGCCTGTAGTTTTCCTTAAAGATACAGGCAGGATTTTCAACCGTGAAATCCGAATGAGCAGGTGCTGTTGTAGTTTTGAGATCCACAGTGTCCCCAGTGCCTGACAGAGACTAAGCACAGAAGGGAACGAGCTGTACTGCTTGCTCGAGGACAAGCCAACCGTAAAAGAGAAGGAGGACAGGGGCAAGCAGGGGGCTTAAAGCATTACCCAGAAATGTTGTCAAACACATAATCTTCTGAATTCATGTTGGCCATCCGGAGATTCAGTTCAGTAGGAAAGAAAACCTGGGGCAGACACAAACAAAACGCAACAATTAACACAGCAGCAACAAGGAAAGTCAAGATTAAACAGATAACTCGTTGCCACAGAACTTCTGGCAGGCAATTGATCACCAGAGAACAACTGATCTTTAGTTTGTACAAGCACGACACTTGAACTGGGTTTTAAACCAAAACTTTTGGGTGCCAATATCTCACAAGCCTTCTGAGTCAGCTTAGGGCAACATTTTAAAGTTCCCCCAAATCTCAAAGAGACGGCACAGCCACACACATTCCTTAATGCCTGGCTTAAAAATCAAAACATAGACTTAGTCTTTTTCAGCTGATTCCATAAAACAAAACACATGGATTTTCATCCAAGCTGAACTCTCACTCAAGGTCCCTAAATAAACCAACTGTTTTCCACTGACACACCACGCCTAGAAACTGGCAGCAAGGCAGCTTACAGACACAGCCACCTCGCTTCGGTACCTGCGAAGGCAATGCGGAGCGATGAACTCTTGCAAAACCTGGCCCGGTGCTGTGGATCAAGGTAACTATTTCCACACCCTGCAAGCCAAAGGCTCTGTCACTAGTAAGATCAGTCATTCGCTTTTGCTAACGACTTCATGTTGTGAAGGTTTTATTTACTAAATTAATACTTGTACACCTTTCTGAGAAAGTCTTCTATTCCTAAATCACTGAACAGATTTCTGGCCGATGTAACAAGAACAAAGATGGAACTGGATCTCTCCATCCAGATCAAGACACGCACACACACACACAGCAACTGCCTCTCTTGGTACCTCTTGCACGCCCTCCTTGAAAGTCTCTGAGAAAGTGGAGTCTGGTGTTCTTCTCTGTGAGTTTTGAGGCTGGGTGTTGGAACTGAACTGGTCGGGATTGAGGTTCCTGTCGAAGACCACCACCCGCTCGGGGGGCTCGGGGTGGTAGACACTTGGTGGGATGCCCACTGCAAAGCCATGGGGCTGCGTCTCCGTTTTGATGGAATGGGTGGGCATTGTGGCAATTGAAACGGTGACCGTTGTGTCAGGGGTTGTAAGGTGACCCCTCTTGTCCATGCCCATCTGGGGCGTGTGTGGAAGGACAATGTTGAAAGGCACATTTTTCAGAACCTGGACTCTGTTTTCTCCAGCAGAAATGAGTGACTGTTCTGTCACATTTGGGATGCTGTTCCTTTAAAGGACAAAGAAAAAAAAATCATACATCAATTATACAGTTTATTTTCTCATTAAACAAGAGCTAGAAATACTTCTCTGGCTTTTGGACAAGGACAGCTGATACCAGCTCTCCTGCTTGCGCACAGCTCAATCCTAACCTGAAAAGCTGAGAAACTCCTTCAAAAAAGAAACCTCACCCACTGCTAACAACCCTACCTTGGAGATGAATTACCCTTGAGTAAAGCGTGAGGGTTCACAGCCCAGATCCTCACTGCTTGGAAAACAATGGCCTAAAACTAAGCGCTTCGAGGCCCTTCCCACCATGCACAGGCACATGCAGGCTCCATGAAACTGCTCTTTGGCAGATGGAGAAGGACTGAGAGCAAGACTGCTGCTCCTCTGCCCTAGGACTGCATGCCATCTGGGAAGCATTAATAGGGAAATTACGTCTCGTTTTCATATGCCCAACTCCCCCCAAAGAAAATCCACACCGAGACTCCCTGGAGTGGTTTGCGTAACTTCACACTCTCCACCCCACCGCGCTCATTTCTGCCAGGACGACACCGAGATCTGCGGCTGAGCTGACCTCACAGCTAGTAACCACTAAGCCAGCCTGTCCTCCCTTTCTCCCTCCCAACAACGTTGTCCTGCCCTCTCCCTTGCACCAGTTCTGACGCTCCTTCTGTCCCCTTGGTGAGCCAGTTTGGCTTGTTCCCTTGGCAGAAAACTAGCCACTTCATTTTTTCTGCTAGGTTATGGGTCAGTGGAAAACCAGAGCTGGTATGAGGGGAGCAGTGGGAACCAGACTGCTCTTCACAACGACGAGTCATTCAGTTGGCTCAGCCAGACCACAAACCTCACCTTGAGTCCTTCAAGCATTCTAGTCTGTCCAAAGGAAGAGGATGGTAGGAGTGGAAGCCTGGCTTGAATGAACCTCATGTTCGTAATATTTACTTAATCAGTATCATCTTCTGCTTGGGAGGCGCAGGAGAGGGAAGACAGGAAGAAGAAGAAAGAAAGGAGTTCCAGAGGATACAAAAGAAGCCCACAAACAATACAAATGCAAAACTAAATCACAAGCACTTTGAAGTCCTTCCCTATCAGCCCATGCACAAAAAATCAACGCTGCTATTGCCCGAGAACAAGATCAGCAAAGAGCAACTGAGCGAACCGCACGCAAAAATAAAAGGGTCACCAGTCACCTCCGCAGCCTTGGGAAGGGGTGCCTGTGCTACCAGGCTGTGCCTAGTGTTAAAGAGAACAGCTTTCGCTACGCTGACTGTATGACACCAGTACACAGCAAGCAGATGGATGGCGATGAGAAGCAGTTTGGGCCTCAGATCTCCACATCAAGGTCCAATTTCCATCCTTTTCCTGGGGCAGCACAGGAATTTGGGGCACAGAGGAAAAGCAAACGATTTCTCTCTTCCAGCACAACACTGCACTGCAGCAGCAAGTTACTTTCCTTCAGCAGCTTTGGTGGTCTAGGAGGGAAGGCAGATAAGCAAAGACGCAATAATAAAAAGTGATACCTTTTGCTATGGTCTTGGTCAGGATGTTCTACCTCTGGTTTAGCTGTGGAAGATCTCCTCTCCCTTGGAACCTGAGAAATACAAGACATACTATAATTGCATTCCTCTTCCCATACAAAAAAAATAAATAGCTCCTCAAAGCACAGCCATTTGGTTAAATTAAGAAAGCATCGCTCTCCGACACCAGTCATTACTAGCATTAGAGCTTGATCAACGTTTGCACAGCTCTGGGATGCCAAGACCACCCCAGGTGATGCCCTGCAGATCCCTGCATACCTGACCCAGCTGGCTGGGCTCCTGCCACCACCAGGCAGTGTGAGAACTGGTGCAGAAAACTGGCCATCCCTGGTTCTAGCACCAGCACTGGGGTGAGCAGACCAGGAGGAGGGCACCAAGGTTTGCACTGGCAGTGCAAGTCTTCTCCTCTGCAGGCTGGCCGAGTTCAGCTTTCTGCATGAGCTGAAGGCTTACGAAAGGATGCTGCTCCACAGTCCCTTCCTCCTGAAGGTGTGCTCTCTAAGCCGCTTCCTCAAAGACCACTTGAGGCTTTTCTTTCTCCTTGGAGGCCATGGGATTTGGGGAGGACCAGGTTTGATAAGTGTATTGGGATGCTACAGCTCATTTTTGTGCAAGGCCACACACAACACACTGGCCCAAACCATATTAAACCTTTTATAGAGAAAAGGCAGCCACCAGTGCCCTGCATTTAAGACACAAGGCATCTCAGTACTGCTCCTCTTACCTTATGTCATGGACAGGATTTTCCCCGAAAACACTGCAACACCGATCACACAAGCCACCTAGTCCACACACAGACACACGTCATTTTCCTGGCTGTGCTGCAAGGCCATGGCGTACAGAAGAAGGTGAACTCCTGGCCCTGTGGCAGCTCGGTTCACCAGAGCACACAGAGAGCATCCCGGCAACCTGCACAGCTCTCACCACCGCTGGCATCCGTCTGTGGTGCTCAGGTCCCCTCAAGCGCACAGCAAGTCCAAGCCAGCTCCTCTGCAAACACACACGGGGCCCAGGACTTTTGTCACCCTCAACACACCTCCTGAATGAGCAAAGCAAACACCTTGCAGTGTAAGGAGGAGTAAAACTCCCACCACCTGCCTTCGCTGAAGCCTGGTCAGGTACTGCCTGCGTTTGCCAGCTTGGGTGCAACGCAGGGAATCACCACTTTATTGACACTCAAAGGCCAACGGCACACCTGTGTGAACAGCATACTTCTCTGAACAGCCCCCAGCTAAATAAAACCCAAGTCCTGGCTCTTCCACATAACGTGGAATCTCCATGTAACACCAGAACTCTTGGATTTTCCACCAGCAAAACGTGGAGAATCTCTAGCTGGAGACTGCTAAGAGGCCAATGCTAACTTGTCACTGAAAAACAAGGGCCTTCCAAGCTGTGTTTGGCCTCAAATCCAATACTCCTAAATTCTACATTTTGATAAAAAAATTTGTTTCCCCTAAGGCCTTATCAACTACAGTTGAGCTATCCGGGTAGCTCATTAGTCAAATGGAAGAAAAGTCGAGTTGTTTAGTTTTGTTTTTTTTATAAGGAGGTGATCTCATCAGCTGCCTTTAATATTGCAGAGGGGGCGTATTAGAAATGCCTAGACATCACCCCTCTAGCATTACTTCATAACAGCCCTCAATAAATCTTTCAAGCTCTAACCATTTTGCTTCATGCAAGTGTGCAGCATACCTGTTCTTCCACCGATTTCTCTGTACACCCACAGACACCCAAACATAAGAGGAAACCCCAAATGAGACATTAATGTACAGCGAATCCCTTCTGCTTTGCCAAGTATGAAGAGTCAACATCACCATCCTCTTTGTAATCTACAGGTTTAGAAATCAAAATCGATTTTGCGGATTAAAATCATTATGGTGGAAGTGCTGTGTTTTTTTTCCCCAAGAGCGTAGCAAGTGCAGGCACAAAGCAGAAAGTCCGTTTTCTCACAAAACTAGCCACATAACATCCACATCAGTGAGTCTGTGGCATTTTGTCATGTGCGTAGAACACTAATCTCCATATTAAGCATTGCAAGAGTATTTTGATATGTAAGACATGTTCAACTCTTAAAAGGGCAGGCAAGGACTTTGCATGCACAAGGCAACCTCTGCTCGTGCTTGAAGAACATACCGAGCCTGGCAATTGTGCTCACTACTGTTAAAAGTCACTAGCCAAAACATCAGGAATGTGAGCCAAGTCAGCCTTCTGGCCTCCCTGCACACTCAGCAAAGAAGGAAAAAAAAAAAAAAGGCATCTCCACCCGGTGAGCCAGGCCACCATAAGGCAAGCGTCTAACACAAGCGGGACGCCTCCCTGCATAGAAACACCCGCTGGTCGCCACCGACTTGGACGTGGACCAGAGATAACTACCCTGGCTTAGACTTCTGGTATTTCAGAAAGAAAGCTCAGCAAAACGTACCCCACACAGAGCAGAGGGTTATCTGTTTGACTGTGTTCAATTCACCTGCGAGCACCTAGGAAGCCGCATATCTCCGAGAAGACCGTAAATGCCGGGGAAGACAACCGCGGCAGCCAAAGGATTAACAGACTGTGGCAGCCGAAGCTCACTGAGGGTTAGAGGGATGCAGACAGCAAATCCTGCAGGTAGATGTTTCTGCCCCACACACCATCAAAAATCTGTAGTTCTAGCTTAGTACCAGCCAAGACTAAGGCAGGACATCAATGCCCCGGCAAAAGCCAACGGCCCCACCAGAACAGGGATCACACCAGCAAAAGGAGAGAAGTTTCTTGCTCCATGTGTATTTACATTCAGACACAGACATGCTCCCAAGCCTCATTCTTCACGACTGTTTCTATAATACACTGCCTCCTGCAGAACCTTGAGTCGACAGGCAAAGTGCTACTGCGGCTGTGACCCATTACATTAAGATCCAGGTGATACAATTTCACTGAGCTAAAAAAACCAAAAGTTTTCAGAAAATGGGACATGGAATTTTTTTCTGTTTAAAAACCACATAGTTTAAAGTCCTCATGATCTATCCACAGGTTCTGTAAAATCCTCTAGCAAATGGCACCTTTTCCACAGGAGGAACAAGAACTCTGCAGGCTGTCAGAGCGTACCCACGCCAATCTACCTTGTAGTAATCATAGAGCAGTCCGAGGGCAGCTGCGCTGTCTTCATCACCATTGATGCTCATCATAGCTTTGGTAGCTGCTGTAAGGGGATTTTCCAGAAAGGTTTTCCAAGCCTCATCTTCACTGGTGTAAGGACGTCTCTGAGAGTAGAGAGAGTCATTCTGAAGAACCAACACAGGTCTTTTACTTGAATCATAACAAAAAAAAAAAAAGGAGAAAGGAAAAAGGCACCTGTTAGAACACATGAAAAACATTCCTAAAGTTCTTCAATATTAGCTGTCCCAGTTTCACAGGGTTCATATTCTGATTCAGTGCACTGCAAGGATTAGTCAACACAAAAAGCCCAGAAACCTAATTCTGATCTCACTTGCTCTCAATGTAAATCGGAATTAATTTGACCAAACTCAGCTGGATTACACCAGCCTATATAAAATCACAAAGCCGTTTAAGAGCACCACTGACCTGCTCACGCTCCGAATCCAGCCCAGAAAAAGTTACAGGCGCTTACTGGGCTACCACCGACAAAACCTCTAGCACATCACACGTAATATTACCGAGCCGCAACCTGCTCCAGTTCCCACGTGGGACTAGAAAATGTGAATTAACTAAACATCTCTTTCTCCCAGAGCTTTCAGAAGGCATCCTCCCTCTCGGAGTATATCTGGAAGCTGCTGATTAGTTATAGACTACACACGAAAACTGGTCAAAGGGTCCTTCAATCAATTTGGCAGTGAATTTTTCTGACAAGGGAAGTCAAAAGACTCACTGCCTGGTTACTGCTGAAATAATACATGACACTAGTTTTAAACACCCTCAACAGCTGCCTGGAGCGGACATGCGCCACAC
>Ga0181612_173849_pt1 | contig 14158 bp, 10 predicted proteins | sample HoacroProtozoa21_FD_119630 | JGI IMG/M metagenome (GOLD analysis project Ga0181612, IMG submission 119630) | Hoatzin crop microbial communities from Cojedes, Venezuel. Combined Assembly of Gp0051906, Gp0051904, Gp0051908
AAAACTTTAAACATAATAATGTCAATAATTAATACAAATAATAGCTAATGTTTATACTTCGTATTTTCCACTGTGTTACTTCTCATTAAAGGTATAAATGTTGTCAGAGTGGGCAAACTCTGAAAGTAAAGACAGAATTTTTTTCACTCGTCAAGCTTGAGAGTATCTTTTCTGATGAATAATGTAAGCTAATGATGTCAATCTGTTTTTGACCCATGAGCAACTATACTAAATGATGATATTGCTATAGCTGAGGTCACAGTTTCTTAGCTTCAGCTTTATTGTTTTTGTATCCCGTGACTTTGACTGATGTTGGCAGCTGTGATGGGTAGTGTGCTGGTTGCTCTCCAGGGTTGGAGATTGCTGCTATAAGCAAGTTCTTTTGCTGCTCTCACTATACATTGGGTGTAAGAAGGAAATGTGAATATACGATGGCCGAAATTTGCTTACAGTGTTTTCTAGGGTGCAACTGGAAAATATTTGTAAATTAAAGGAGAGAAAATGTCTAGTTTTGGTAGAAAGTTGGCCTGATTGCACCTTCAACAAAAATAATCCAATGCATGTGACCAAAGCACAGAACAAGTGGCTACTTCCACACAAACATGTTTTAGAAATTGTGCTGGTAATTATGACATTAATCTTTCTGATGTTGTAGTTAAGCAGCATTATTTGATGCCCTCCCCTCATATCTCACACAGCTAGACAGCCAACCTGAACAGAACAAAATGGAGCAGCTTAAAATGGTAAATGTAGCTACTTATCCGGCGCCAGGGTAACACCTTAATCCTGGATGGTTTCAGTGGGTTTTCAAATCACTGCATCCAGTTAATACAGACTCTTCTAGCATTTTAACTTAAACTTTGCCAGCTGGAGCAGTCTGAGAGGTAGTCCGCTATGGTGAAGGCTGATAATGGCGGAGTGGAAGCTGTAGTCAGTATCAGAGATGCAAAGAGAGCCCAGAAAGCCGCGCGAGTGTGCAGGGATGAAGATGAGGAAAGGGAGGCAGGGAGGGTTAAACAACCAAGAGTGATGAGGCTTGAGACAACAAAGCTACATTTGATGCACTGCAGAAGTATACCGTCTTTTGATCTCACAGGTATTATCAGTGATATGTTTTTTATACTTCTACTACTTGACAATCATTTTTCTGGAAAACATGGTGTTCAATAACCCTGAAAATATCCACTGGTCTTTGGGATGTCAAGTTCATTTAGTTGCAATTCAGAAATTTCAAAATGGTTTCAGCTAACAAACAGCAATATCCTAATCATCTCACCTGAAGGTGATGCAGACGTTTGAAACCTCTGTGACTGCTGCACATATCAGAAACACTGAACATTTCATCTTGATTTCAGTACCACCTACTTCCTGGAAAATTTGGAAGCCTTGCATTTACCACTTCAAGTTCTCTGCCAAGTTCCTTTCAATTTTTTTTTTCTCCATTTTTGTCTCACACGTTTATTATACTGTGACAAATGCAGTTTTCTTCTGACACCACATAATAGATGTGTGAAACACACACATGTTCTAGTAAGAGACTGCTCTTTATTTCCTGGCTCCAGTTGCAAAACATGAGTCAGGGTTAGAAAGGCTGTACCTCTGTCAGAGATGGGTAATCTGCATCCTCAAACTTTCCTAGCTTTTGCTACAGTAGTGGGGAAAACAGGAAAATCTGGGTCTTCTATACCCATACTCAGTGTTTCTTCCTTCCCAAGGACATATTTTCTTCATTTTAAAACCACCATTCCCTTGTTTTAATTATATTTACTCCCTTCAGAGACTGAGGCTGTCATTAATGGTGAAAAAAAGTCCCTCCAGCTCCTAAAACAAGTATAGCAGCACTCTGACTGCAGGAGGTACAGCAGTTTTAGAGAAAGCATCCTCCTACTATCCTGGCTTTAATTCAAAGAAGAAGTATTACTAGTCCATTTGCTGTGAATTCCAAGCACTATTTTCTCCATGCCAAGCGATATCTGATGAATTGCTGTATAATTGTAGGCAATGACCGAACAGCTTCTTGACAAGACTGGTGACATAACATGCCTTATTTATATATACCAGTTTGAAGTGCTCTGTACACTTCTGCAATGTGTAGTGTGCCTCAGTGAAATACAAAATCAGACAGATCTTTTGTGAACTAAAGTGGAACAAGCCTCATGTTACAAGTTAAAACAAAAACAAGCAAACAAGCAAGCAAAAAGAGAAAACTGAACACATTATCACTTCCTACTGGATCCAAACAGGCTAGGAATTTCACATGTAAGGCGGTTATTCTGCGGTTACCCATGTGTGACTGGAAGCAGCAGGAACTCTGGTGCTTCTATGTTAACGATAAACAGAGTTTTGTATTGATTTTTTTTTTAAATCATTTTATCCCACAAGGTCCTAGTGGTTCGGTTGCTCCTGCAATAGAATGACAAATAACTGGGTGACATGCTGTGAAAAATTTAGAAAATGAGAAATGCTATCTCATTTTCCAAACAGAGCAGAAACAACACTAATTCCATTAGGCAAGATGGAACAGACAATTAAACTGGGCATGCTTGTAATTTTGAAGCTAACCAGATAGCCTTTTTCAAATGTAATGACTATTCAAGTGATTTCTTTAACGTGAAGCAAAACCACTGATTTTCCTTTCTAAAATTAAAGCATTTACCTTATACAAAGTATAAGAAATGTTACCTGTTGCCTCCACCATTCCTTCTAGGATTACAACAATTTCTAGCTCCTCTTTGGGCAACTGGGCTTTGGAAATCTCCCAGAAAGGACTCTGCTGGTTAATTTCATGGCTGATGATCAGTGGTGAAACCAAAAAGAGACGATCATCCCCTGTGTAATAACCTACGTTGATATCTGTCTGGTTGAGTGGTATAAATTCCCCCTCCTTTGTCTGTTTGGATTTGATCAACTTGGCTCGTATTGATGCCTCTACAATGTGTGAATTCCTAAGGTCTCCTACTCGGAACATCAGACACAGCTTTCCATCCCGCATGGAAATTACTGCATTTGTAGAAAAAACCAAGGTTTCTGCCCTCTTCTTGGGTTGGGATATTTTCACAAACATGCAGCCAACCATGAAAGCGTTGACGATAGAACCTAAAACAGACTGCACTAAAAGCAGTATAATTCCCTCGGGACACTTGTCCGTGATGACCCGGTAACCATACCCAATGGTGGTTTCTGTCTCGATTGAGAATAAAAAGGCTGAGACAAACCCATTGAGGTTGCTGACGCATGGGGTCCACGTGCTGTCCCCTATATGATCCATATCTCCTCGCATGTAGGCAATTAGCCACCAGATCATTCCAAAGAAGAGCCAGGTCACAGTGTAAACCATGACAAAAATCAATAGGTTGAACCTCCACTTGAGATCGACTAAGGTAGTGAAGATGTCAGTCAAGTAACGGTAAGTCTCTCTGACATTCCCGTGGTGGACGTTGCATTTCCCATCTTTCCTAACATACCTCTGGATTTTTCTCTTGGCACATTCTTTGTTTATATTTTTTGGTAGATCCTCTCTAGCTTGTTTGGGCAACTTTGGCTGATGAATAGTGACAGGGCTCTCTATGTCCTGCTCCATTGAGTCTTCTTCCAGTACGTTAGCTGCCATTAAAAACAAACAAACAAGAAAAAGGCAGGAGTTATTTTTCTTATTATTTCTCTAAGTCAACACACAACTTCTTCTGTATTACTGGCACCAAATTGCTGTTAATCAACAAAATTATCATCCTTGTTCTTTGCTCACCTGTTAGACGCACAAGACAAAAGTCAGATGATGCCAAGCATCCTCAGTTTATTGCTAAATAGAAATACTTTGAAGGAAAACTGTCTCACTTCCTATCTATCAGGTCATCCTAGCCACACCCATATTTAAATTCTCTCAGATATGTTCAAGCAGATCTTTCTCCCCCCCCCCCTTTACAGTTTAATAAATGAGGTTTTGTATACACCAAGAAAGATCTTCTGGGAGACAGCATATATACATGAGGAAATGGATTTGCTTGGGGTTTTTGGTTAACAAGATGAGCAGAGAAAATAAGCAATTGTTGAGCCATTTTTAAAATCAATTGCACTGGTATGGGAAAGTATTAAATAAGTATAAGGAGTTAAAAAAACCCCAATATTTTTTAGAAAGAACCAATCATACTCTTGCTGAAGGAAAGGCAGGCTTTAGTGTAACATATACGATGAGCTATTCAAGCACATTTCCATAGAAAACCAATGTCTTGCTGATACTGAGACAGGGAACTGTGTGTCCTTCTCCCAGTAAGATAAAACATACAGTACTTCAGAACATGATTTCATTTTAATGCAGTATGCCTATGGCCTTTAATTCAAGTGTGCCTTTTTCTCTAACTGTAAGGGCCTACACGGTGTTCCCCCATAAGTGTCTTACAAGAATTTAAAAACCAGAAATGACAGTAACTGCCTTCTTTTTTTTCTTCTCAGCCTTTTCAGATAAATAGCTTCATTATGTTTATGTACAAGTGCAAGAAAGAAGAGTTAATTGAGAAGGAGAGCGGTTTAATCAAATGGATTTTGCATGAAGCTGAGGACCTGGTGACATCTGTGGTAACTGTTGTCTTTTTACTGGAAATCTTTCTGCATTCAGGGCTTATTCCTGCAGGAATTTCAGCTCTTGAACTCTTCTCCATTCTGGCTAACTGCTACTATTCTGCTGCCAGGCTGTGAAGGGAAAAGGCTTCTGCTGGCTCTGCCTAGATGCTTGGCTCTGAATAAAGTAGCACTGGTATGAGGCTGTACCATTGGTTTGCAGAGATGCTCTGCCTGAACAGTCATGGCGTTGACCTGCGTGCAGTCAGTGCGCCCTGCAACAGCCACAGTTTGCATTAGTGTGTTGTGGTAACTGCTGTGCAGGCTCAGGTGTGGGCTGCCCAGTCCTGCTGTAGGTGGTGGCCTTCAAGCAGAGAACTGGGAGCAAGCAGCTTGGGTTGGGAAGCACTTCATTTCCCTGAGCTCTGCTTGCCTCTGAGTACCTCTTGCCTGGCTGGGAAATGGGGGCGTAAACCCATCAAAGCTCCTGCTTGACACAGCAGTCCTGTTAGTGACAGGACAGAAGTCCTGTCTCCGGTACCCCACAGGCTTGTGTGTCTCTGCATGGCACTGCTCTGGGCAGTAGACCCAACCCCTTCCATGTGGAGGAGCTGCCAGTGAAGCCCGGGCTCCTGTCCAGAGAGAGCTTCACACAAGGGTCTGATGTTGGAGGATCAGTATGGCTATAAGAGCGTTTCAGTCTCTCACTCTTGGAAATATGTGCTATACAGCAGATCGCTGTGGAGTCTCACATCTTCAAGATGTGCAGACTCATCCCTGTGGAGAAAGATCGCAGACCCTTGTAAAGTTTGACAGGTGACTGAAATACCCAGGGAAAAAAACCAATGGGTTGGACACCGTTCGTCTCTCCTTCTGGCCAGCTCCAGTGCCAGCCAAGCCTCTGTTCAGGCCCATAGCCTTTTCTGTGTTAAAAGAAAGGCTCAAAGGTCGGCAGTAGCATGGAAACCTGATAGCAGTTCTGTGTTTAAAGACTGTGCGTTCCATCCTGTGTCACTTTTTCAGTTTGCTGCTGTGTCTGAAGACAGCATGATTCAGGCTGATGGCAGCGGCAGCACTGGAAGTCGTGTCACCAGGCAGTCAGTTCTGAACGACTTGCTCCAGTTGGTGACAGTGTGCCTACTTGCATTATCATTAATGCTATGTAATGTATGATGAAATAAACACAATAAAAAGGCATTGCAGGAACTTTGTGAGGCAGACTTAAGCAAAAGCCAGAAAATTTGAAGTTAAGGCTTCGCACTTAATGCTTAACTCTCTGCTGTGCCTAAGGAGATTTCAGTCCACAGGAGATAGCACATCACTGCAGTAATAGACCCCTCAAATACTTATGAACAGCCTATGAAGGCTCTGGCTTTTCAGACTTCAATGCAATGTATGTTAGACTAGTAATGATGGTTTAACGTGGTTCATTATCTTTAAGGCATTATGGATATTGTGCTTTCCCCTCCCAGTTACAACCTGGCATGAACACAGAGACAGGATGCAGGTGTCCTCCTTTGCCTTTGAGAATATAACTTACTTCTGACCTTACTGTTCAAGTCAATCTGGTCCTAGGCCTCCCTGCCTGAGCATCTCTTACCAGAAATGGCACTAAAAACCATAACAGGGCTGGCAGGGGACACAGGTGCTGATTTCATTAGTGGCATCAGAAGAAATCTGAAGGGTTGTCCCCATCCAGGGAGGCCTACCAGTCCTGAGCTGCACCCCTCTAGCCTGCTTTGCATATGGTGTTTATTTCCTATAGAAGTACTTGCTAGCAATGAAGCGCCTTTTATTCACACGACAAATTTAATGATGCTTTCAAAAGGCTTTGTGTTGATTAAGCTCTTGTGCATCATAACCAGCCTTTCCTGTCTTTTAGAGTACATGAGCTGACCTGCAAAGAGAGGTAAGGGCTACATTTTCTCAAGTGGCTATAGGTTTTGTAGCAGGAGCAAGGAGCCGCTGTGCTCCCCTGCACGTGGTGGTGGCTGTCACTGTCATAGTAAGTGGGCTTTGGAGACCTGCCCCTTCCAATGTGGGAGAATTTTTCTTAAGCTTGAGAGGTTGCACCAGAACTGACTCCCATATAGAAATGTAAAAGGGCAGCTTTGGACAACCAAGCCCCGTGACTGCATTTATCCTCTCTCTCTCAGCATAGCATCTTGCTAACACTCTTGTGCACATTTTAATCTCCCTGGGGGCAGCTGGCCATTTTGTAAACTCTTCAGGGTCTTTCCAGTGCTGTCATTTCTCAAACCTCAGGAAGTCTGTGAGAGGAAAAATTAAGGTCAAGTTTTTGATCTTTTTCTCTTTATGCAAGGTGCCCTTTTATGCTTTCCCTCACCTAAATTCTCTGACTGTGAGATCCAACGAATACCTGCATGGGGTGGGGGGGGTTTCTCAATCAGAATCACAGCCCATCACCCTCTCCTGGTCTGAGTTCTTACTTCAGAGTGAACCCTGGGAGCAGCAATTCCTGAAATAAGTGATCCAAGGATTGTGCATCTGTGTGTTTCCATGGAAATGCTTGATGAAGAAGTTTTAAACACATGGCAGGATCCCTGTTCACCACTAAGGCTGAGGAACAGCCACATATTGTCAGCGCCTTTGCCACAAAACATTTCGACTAATTATATTTTTGCTTGTTATCAACCCAATTATCTTATGCTGTTTATTTCATTTAATTTTCATTTTGGTTATATAATGGCTGTCATGGTTCCAGGAACAGAGGAGTGAATAGCAGCTATCTCACTTGAGAGCTATTTTTACTCTCTCTTCTTTTCTTCGTGACAAAAATATATCCATATTATTAATCTGCACTGCAAAAAAAAAAAAAATGTACTCCTTCTCATGCTTCCACCTCTCCCAGTAAACATGTTTGTTTGAACACAACCGCCAGGTAGCAATATCAGGCCAATTTAGGCCAATTTTGAGTGTTGTGATCAAAGCATTTGTTTCAGTGAGTCTTTTAGGCAAATGCATACAAACATATGAGATATCAGTGACTTGTTTCATTTTCCAGCAAATGACAAGGAGTTCTCCTAAATCAGTCCCTGAACAGTTCACTTGTTTTTCATCATAGCAGTATGTAGCAGCTATGGCTATATTCATAAATTAAATGTGCCCAGGCCTATTCTTTAGCATGGGGGCTAAATGGAGTGGTAGAGCCCACGCTTGTATTATTGAACTCCCATTGTTTTCAAAGCAGGGCAGTCTCCTACAATCTGCTTATTAGGAATAGTCTGTGTCCCATGCTAACACCTGAAATGTAGCCGGGGATTGTGTGTACTCAGTACTGCACTGGTCAAAACCATGCCGAGGGCTTCTCAAGGAATTTTACCATAAAAGGAATTATGTGCCAGTGCTCGGGAACATTTTTTCCAGTAAAGATGCAACCAGTGCTGGTGTCCTGGTTTTGTCTATTTCAGAACAGCATTGGAAAGGCACAATCCAGTGTTTCCAAGCACATATTTTTATTTAGGGTCTGTAGAATAACATAAATCCAGTGTCAACAGCAAACTATGAGCTGTACAGGAGATATTCTCACAGCCTTCATGGCATCCCTAAGGAATCATTTTATCATTAGTAATGTAGTTTTTGTACTTTGGTAGTCCTTCAGAGATCTTGTCATAGTATTGTACAAATACAAAACAAAAGGAGGTATGTAAAGAGCATATTCGTCTAATTTAAATACTCGTAGCCTATTTTGATCGCATACTGTGAGTTATAGGATGACCTGCAAAATAATTAGGAGTTTCAACTGAGAATATTACAAATTATAACTGACCTTTTTGTAACAGAAGCTGATACAGAGAGTTCAGTGAATGTTTCACTGTAATTTAGTACACTAATTTTATCTCTTGTAACATAGTTGTGAACAGTTTGTATGCAATTTATCAAAAATCCACTATTTTCAAAAAATCATTTATAATCTACAGATTGTTCTCACGGGCTTTATTGCACGTATACAGATGTTGAGCAGACATCATTTTGACTGTGATTTCTGTCTGCATGCAGGTCATTCCCCACTTTCCTAGTAGGATGAGGGCATCTTTGAAGTTAAGGTGCTGTTTGCATTAGTAAGGTCCACGCTTGCCTTTTCTGAAGATTTTTCAGTATTCACCTCTCATTTGATGTGATCACAGGCATCCCTGACACTGAACTCATCTGTGGAATATTTGACAGTACCAGGTGGCTATTTCCGGTCCCCGCTGCCTCTGCGAGGTTGTTAGGCTTTGACATCAGGAGAAGGTGGCGTAGCACTACACAGCACAAGACGTTTTCTGCGAGGTTCAATACTCTGCTCTAAGTCGGGGTCTTTCTGTTTCTTTTCTTGCCTGTGATGCAAGGAGCAGTCACAGTGAGGAAGCAGACAGGGAGTTTTGAAATGCTTTGCCTGATCTCTGGATGGTTTTAGTCAGCGTTTCAGAGCTTTATAAAATCTCAGATCTGATGAGCACTGAGGGCACAGGAACAGGTATTCGCAGAACAGAAGGGCATTTGCCTGTTTGATGAACTCAGCCTGTATCACTCTCAGTGAGACCAGGTAATCCGTGCTGTGAGATACTGTGTATTATCACTAGAGATGAGGAGAAAGAGTCTTGTTTACAGAAAAAAATGGATTTTTTTAAATGATCAGCTAACTATTGCAAGCATTCATTATCACAAAATGCAGATTTTCTTCTGAAAAAGAAAGGAATTAGGATCTGGTCCTGCGCTGTGGAAATCAATGCAAGATTGTCTATCCTCTTGTCTGGGAACATTGTCTAGCCCTCATTTTGAAATGCTCAAATGTTCAATAAACATTGACTTGGCAAATTTCTTCAAGAGCCAAATTACTTACTTGCACCCATAGAATCATAAATACAATTTCAGAGAAAACATGTGTGTGATTTAAGTTTATTTCAGCAGTAATTTTCACTGGAAAAAAAATGCAAATTGAAGTATATTTATGATTATAAAAGAGGCTGTAAGGATGATACCTTGTTTTATCACACTACCTGCTTCATCATTGCCTTTTAATCCAAGTTGATAAAAATAATGTTATACTATTTTCATTTCTTTTAAGCCTGTACATGTGCAAAAAATCAGCCTGAGTAATGCTTTGCCTCTATGCAGTACAAACATTTCCATTAATTTCTGATTCTTGGCCCTTTTATTCTGGAGGACGGAAAATGAAGCTGATACGTGAATTCAAAAACCCGTGACTCCGGTTTTGGTAGTCGTTTGACCTTGTAATTTTTGTCTTGGATTCTAACCAGTTCTCTACAGAATTTACCGCTAAAGGCTCCAGTATGCTGTTTTTACATCTGCTTGGTTAAATGTAGCTTCATTTGAAGCACAGGAAACCCAAATATCCTCGACTTTGTTACGTATATGGGGCAGTGTAAAAAGGCTGCACATTCTGAACCTGCAAAGATGTGTGGAGGCAGTTGACTATCAATGTCTTCTGACTTTCATCAGGCTGGGGACCCCAAATTAGATTATGAAACTTGTTTACCACCTGAAGTCTGAGTGCTTGGAGTCAGTGTTAATTCAGAGCCACCTCTAATACAAGTGCCTGACATTGAAAATTGATTTCTGGAATAAGGAGAGTTTGCTGTTACATATCTCTGCTCCTGTCTGATTAGTCTAGGTATGCATAGTTTTTACTAGACTTTCGGCTTCCAGAAAAGCTTCAGCTAGAGGTTCAGAGCAGATAAGGGTTCTCCTGAAAGCCTGTGAATCTACACAAATTGACCTATTTTTTTGATGTCAGCAGGCACACTGGCCATTGACCCCCTTATACATGTAGCGACAGGGACCAATGTCCAGAGTGCTTTCTGGGGGCCCAGTTCAGTTCAGTCTAGGTGCTATTCTTTTGAGCAGACTTAGCATATGTACGGGCTATTGCTGATATCACACATGTGCTCTGGCTTGTGCCATGTTCTTATTCATGATATTCCCCTAGATGATACAAGTAATCTCTGTCACAAGCTATATGTTCAATTACAAACTCCCTCTTATCCTTTATGGTAGATGGTCTATCACCGTTTTCTAGCGCTCACTACCACTTCACACTCAACCTCCCCACTTTTGTTCCCGTACTGTGACTAGAAAGGCAAAAGCAAAGATGTTTTCACCTTAAGCAGGTAGTAAATCTGGAAGTCTGAGAATGACAAACCTGTAGAGCTACAAAAGGGAGACAAATAGGTGTCCCATGCAATTTCAGAGAATCTTGAACAATAGAAACTAAGCTCAACATGATAGAAGGAGCAGTCGTTACTTGGGAAATCATGGCCTACCAGTGGAAGACTAGATAATGGAGGACTACCAGAAAGGCAGAATGAAGATTCCTGGCCATGAGAAGTGAGCAAGGCTGGCATTAAAGTCAGAGACTCTTGCATGCAGTTGCTCATAGCAACATATAAAGAAGTCAGAGAGGTACTCTATCTCTCAAAAATCAGACATCAGTCTCCTTTGGTACAGTGTTCTTGTCCTGTCCACAACCAATGCAGAAAAGAGCCTCCTGAGAAGCAGCATGTCTTCTGAGAAGGTGAGAAAGATAGAAAGGCATGCATTTTTTGCACTTGGCAAATACATACTGTTGTCACTGCTGCTGCAGGCAGTGGTGTGAGGTCAGAGGCAGAGACAGCCCAGGTGTCCCACCCTCAGTGATGCCACCTGGCAACATCAGGCCTTGACTCATGTTCAGTATTTCCATGTGGCAAAACTACTGACAACTGCTGTAGTAGGGATAATAGGGATCATTAATGATTCACAGTGCTGACAGGCCTTAATAGCTGCAAATACTAGCCACATGCTTTCTTTCTGATGCCTCTGTGTCAGATGTATGTCTCCTTGAGTTGCTGTAACGTGCCATTGTCTGTCATGCCTCCTGAGAGATTTCTTTCTGCAGTTACTCAGCTCCAGCTATTTCTGCCAGTTACTATCACATGTACTAATGCCAAAATTTTTGCTTGTCAGTTGCATTGTTTCTTCAGAGATTGACTAAGAATTCAACTTTTCATCTCTGTCGGGTGTACCAGGAACTGGAGGAAGCGTGAAATAAATATACTGACCTGAGTGTTATCAGTTTTAAACTGTTTGTGTTTACACTCTCTAATTGCTAGAAGTAAAAAGTAAATAATTTTAAAACCAGCTTAAAATCATAGAATATTTTGGGTCAGAAGGGACCTCTAAAGGTCTCTTGCCCAACCCCCTGCTCAACAGAGGACCAACTTCAAAGTTAGATTGTGTTACTCAGGGCCAAAGATGGGAGTTTCTACAGCCTCTCTGGGTCCTGTCCCAGTGCTGCACCTCACGCATTAGGGACTTCTTTTTTTCTTTATCTCCTATTGGAATTTCCCTCACTGCAGCTTGTGTCCATTGCTCCTTGTTTTTCACTGTGCACCTCTGAGAAGAGTATGACTTCATCTTCTCTGCAGCTTCTCTTTTGCATCTGAGCTGTTGATTTACAGCTCAGCCTTCCAGGGAAGTTGTGTGAGGGCTGGTTAAATCCTGGTTTCTCTACATGTTTTCCTTACTGATTACGTGAAAAAAGATTTTCCTCAAGTTTTGTGAGATGAGATGGGGAGAATCAGTTCCTTCTTCACATGATTTTTTCCCGTTAAAATTTTCCCATCTGAAATTTCTAGAAATAAAAATTAGCTGATTATCTTAACATTTTGTATAGATAATCCTGACTCATTTAATTCTGCACCTGTAATGTCACTGATACCTAGGGAGTGCTCCTGGTTGTTTCTGGAAGCCAAAGTGTAATTAGGAGCTCGGCTGGCCTGTCCAATGCTGATTATCTGTACTGCTAAATGTTAGCAAGCTAACTGCCTTGGCTTTGACCCATGCCAACTAGTGCTCTGAGAACAATATGTGGGAATGGTTTGGGAGACAGTATGTGCCAGGGACTGCTCCCATTAGACAGCATGGATGAGATTGCATCAGGTTTGGCTTTTTTCATTCTCATCTGCCAACAGTGTCCCAACAGGCTGTTCTCCCTCATACATCTCCACTAGCCCTCATGACACCTCTGCGTCAAGCAACATAACCTAGGTCTGCAACACAGACCTCGCTATTTCAGATAATATGAAGTGGAAAAAACCCACTGTCAATATACCTATTATGCCTTAAACTCAAGAGACATGAGGTCCACACAAGACTCAGGGCCCTGTGCTCTGCAGCATAGCATGGACATCCTGTACCACTTGCTCTCAAGGTTGCAGGACAATTCCTGGCTTGGCTTTATTTAGCATAGTAGATGTAGTCAGTTTGGTGATGGGCCTGGTGCCTGTTCCAGTATGTGAAAAGTTTAGAAATCAAGGCAGGCATCTATTGCCCTTGACAAAGCCTATCTGTGCAGTTAAGTCACTAGAGAGGAGAGAAATAGACCCTCACAGAAGAAGTAGATACCACCAGTTTTCCCACTTTCATGTTGACAGGAGAAGCCAGCCCTTTTCTCTCTTTGCTGTTTTCTATCCCTACTCTATTACTGTCCCTTTTTCCTCTCCTTCCTGAAGTAAGGGTCGCTTTACTTGAATATTCATCCTTGGGATAGTCAAATACAATTTTTGCCTGCATTGCTGAACAACGGCAGGTGTTGGAACCATCTTGACTGCTGCACAGACATACTCTGACAGCTTGCTTTGCTTTGATCAATGAACTATCATAAGTATAAGGCACAGGAAGAATGGAGAAGAATATTTTTGTCAGACAGGAAGGACTTGATTCAATCAATATGCTGTACCAGTCGACTGACGCCAGTAACTTATTCAATGAAGTAAGCCTGCAGACCAAGCAAAAGAACTTCCAGTACTTTGCTATAGAGGTGGGATTAACAGAATGAAGAAATGTCATGAACTTCCTTCCTTAAATTATATCCCCCCCCTTAGTTTACATTCAGCTATATCCCAAACATGCGTCCCCCAAGTCACACACATTGCCTAAGCATACTGGTTTTGCTTCTGCTATTACTGTTGTATGAAGTTACAGAAGGGGCTGGAAAGAATCGGAAAATTAAAACAGCTGAGAACTTTTTTTTTTTTTAATCTGGTAAACCATATTTCTTACTTGATAACTTCTTTGCAATCAAAGGAGGATTTCAGTGCCTTTTGCTTCTAGGCAATGTATTTCAGAAGAGCAAGGTGCTCCTCCCTTACAAAAATCAGTCAGGATTTAGGTTAAAATTTTGGCACACTTGAGAAGAAAAATTACCAAAATTTTTCTCATAGATGCTGGGGAAACAATATTTCTGTGATTCTTGCTGTCTCTCATAGTGTTGACTTGGTGAATGTACACAGTTTTCTGTTGGTTGAGGTGAGTGACCTCGTTCATTTGGCCTAACATATAAAGTCAATCTATCTCTTGCATCCAAACGTTGCCTCACAAATAACACTGTCTCAGAGACAAGGTAGTTACCTCGCTTACAATTACTTAGTTTATCTGAACAGCTGCCATGTTCTTTCCATCCTCCTCCTCTTCCATTTCTTACTGCAGTTGATACCAGGATTCTGGTTGTTTTCTTTAAGCTAAGTAATTAGGCCATCACTAGCTTCATCCCCTTTCCCTGCCAAAAGAAGTCACAGAGAAATACAAAGACCTAGTTTCT
>Ga0181612_181898_pt1 | contig 14158 bp, 7 predicted proteins | sample HoacroProtozoa21_FD_119630 | JGI IMG/M metagenome (GOLD analysis project Ga0181612, IMG submission 119630) | Hoatzin crop microbial communities from Cojedes, Venezuel. Combined Assembly of Gp0051906, Gp0051904, Gp0051908
CCACCTGAACACAAGGAAAAACTTTACTTTGAGGGTGACAGAGCACTGGAACAGGTTGCCCAGAGGGGTTGTGGAGTCTCCTTCTGTGGAGACATTCAATACCTGCCTGGACGAGGTCCTGTGTAACCTGCTTTAGGGGAACCTGCTTCAGCAGATGGGTTGGACTAGATGATCTCCAGAAGTCCCTTCCAACCACTACCATTTAATGGTTCTGTGATTCTGTGATATGCAGCAACACATTTTGCTTCTTCCATCATCATTATTTTGGAGGGAGCCATGTGAAAAGGCACATCAAATCTGAATTTAGAAATGAGCTAGCTCCTAGAAGTTTTATCTCTTGGGCATTCAGTCATTCCATGAAAAACAGAGAACTTGCAACAAAAATAATCTCATTTTTTTCACAAAACTTACTGTTTTACCCAAAAAGTTGACAGTTGGAGTGAATGTGGTGAGGGAGGGTTGAATGGAAAATTTTCAGCTAACAGTTTCCTGAGCTGCCCCCTTCTTATAAACACATTGACAGTTTGGAAACTGAAACCATCCATCAAGTCACTAGGCTGCCTTTCTGCTGAGGTTGCTTTCCAAAAAAGGGTACTACTGGCCACTGGCCACTCCTGCTCCTCTCACAGTTTGAGTATCACCCTCAGGCCTGGTGTCTGGCATGCAAGAGCAATGCTCCTAGGATGAGGATCCATCTCTGGAGAGAAAGGAAACATCAGCATCTCCTTTTCCTTCCTGGGAGTGTTGGCAAACTCCGTTGCATCAGCGATGTAACTAGCTAGTCTGAACTTCTAGAGAAATCCCTCTGCTCTGGCACCACTGCCATTTCAATCAACATCTGACTCCTTCAGAAAGGCGTTGCAAGCTTGCTTTGTTCCATTCACTGTTCTGGAAGCAGGAGATAAGTGACACACTCCAACATGCCGAGGGCTTTGGGAAAGTCATCTTGCTGGAGGAACTGTAGGAGAAGTCTCCCTGGGAATAGCAGCTCATATTTAACCTCCCCTAGATCATGTCAGTGTGAGTCTGGAGAGAACAGGTCTTTCATTTTTCTTCCTCAGTAAGCTACCATATGTACCTCATCCCCCACTTAAGCTAAGAGATTGATGGCTAAATTGCTTAACCCTGGTGTTTTTAATTAATTAGGTCTACTACACAGAAGGTTTAATACAGTAGTTTAATTTAGACTTTGCTCAGTGCATGATATAAAATCTAGATTTATTACTATTTTTTATCAATTTTTATTTTATATGATTCAGTCACTCATATAAAAAGACTACTGTATGTTACAGACTTTAAAAAGTGATTCCCTGTAGGTATTGTAAAGTATAGGGTCTATTATATGACAGTAGTGTGTTTATAGCTAAGTTTTGGTGCATTGTTCAGGAATCCATTCAAAGATGGCATATAAAAAAAGACATTTTATCCTGTAAAATAGTAAGGGAAAGTACCTGTTCTTTTTAAGTATCATCTTACAGTGTTTTTACATAATACTGAAGTGTATGGGATAACCACTGCTTTAAGAAACTCAATACTAAAAAGAAAATTACTTTGAATCTTTAAAGGGTAAAAAAGGCACAACATTTTGTTGACAGTTCTTTCTAAAAGACCTGCAGAGCTGTAATCTGGTGAAATCCACTGCTACTCTTGGTTAATGAGCAATTTGTTAGTTAACAGATGTTGTTATTAACATGAGAGGTACCTGGTTTATAACAGCAATACTTAATCACAGTGTGGGGTGGCAGAATCATTTATAAGAGCCAATGCAATGGCATTGTGGCAACTGTAAGTGCTGCCATGTGGGAACACAAGGTGAAGGGGTCACATATCTATTCTGGTGCATGCGTTTGTGCTCTGTTTTGGGGGATTCTGGTTGCACTTTGCAAAATTCCAGCAAAAGTGACTTTAGAAGGAATGCAAGCAAAGACTGTGTGGTGACCATGTTAGTCAGGAAATCGGTCATATTCTCTTGATTTTAATCAGATATATTCTGTTGTGTAAGTCTGGGCCATGAACTTAAAAACTATAAAAGATCTTACGTAGTGAGATGACCCAGGAATGGAGGTCACACAAGGACCTTGCCTAGCCAACAGACAAACTGACAGGTCCCTGTTTCTCTAATGTGACATTGCCAGAGACTTTCAGAAAATTTGGGGATGTTTCCCTTTTATGAAACACTCAGTTTCCAGAGCCCATTTTTTCAGTTGGCTGGTTTTTGTGGAGAGTCACACAGCTCTGGCCCAGGTTTAACTACCACTGTTTCAGCAATTGAAGGTATTTCAAGGTAAGCACACGAAATCTTTGTTCCCTTCCTTGAATTTTGGCCCAAGGAGCCCAGGCAATTCGCTTCTTTTCTGAGGAAATTACACCAGCATATTGCTCTTATTTTCCCAGAGTGATAAAGAAGTACAAGGGCACTTACAACTCTTACGAGGGAAACAGAGGGAAACAGAGAAGAATGAAGACACCGAGGAACTCTCACAATGTCCCTCCTGCCCAGCTGCCAGCTCAAAGCACGATAATGTGAAGTCTCTCAGGGCATGCCACAAAGAAAACCAAGTAAATTAAAATAGCAAAATAAACAAGCACCTTCTAAATGTGAACCCGACTTTCTAGATAAAGATTTAGGTCTGGAAACTCTGAGATGTTTTAGGCTAAGCTTAAAGCCTTCATGGGGCATAGCCTTTCCAAAACACAAGTAGTAACCATACTTCATAAGGAAATAATGTCTTGACACTGTGCCTGTAAGCCCAGATATAAATGCTACCTAGGAAGACCCTAGGAAAGGAAATTGGGGTACTTCATGTCACCAGATTTAACATCATGAAAGTAGCAAATAGGAAGGAAGGATCCAGCTCTCCTTGCTGCCCTTTGCTCCCAGTTCACCAGATATTTCCTCCTTCCTGTATTATCTGTCTGACCTGAGCAGACCTTCAGCCGGATAACCTTCATCCTTGAGTCAATCCTCTCAGTCATTGCACAGTCTGTTCTAAAAGCAGTGGCAGCTTAATGCAGCTTATTGATAAGCTGAAGACATGAGAGCCCCTGGTATCATCAGCAAAGGACTTAGCAGCATTTCAGCAGCAGCTGCACAAGAGACAAGGAGGACTTGGAGAGGAGCAACTGCTTAGTACAACTCTCCTGCATTCCTCTGGGGAAAATGATGTAGCTGCCCAATGGTCAGTCCTTTCACCAAAGGCAGTGGATGCTAAGGGTGTGAAAGAGCTCCAGGTCTTCAAGTTAACAGCCCACGAGTATCCCCCTGTAAAGCAAGAAGAGTGGGGACAGAAGTGCAAGTTTTATTTCCAACTCTTTACTAGGTAGTATCAACTCAAAGCAAGAGCCTGTAGTATTTCTCATGCAAATGCCTGCAGGGCAGTTGACAATAAAGGCACAATAATATTGGTTTGAAAAAAAGCTCTGTTAGAAGAAGGAGCAAGCGCAGGTTGAAAGGTAAACTTGCAGCTTAGATTCAAATCAGTGTATTGACTCAGCTTTACAGATCCCCAGCCCAAAATGAATTCCACACAATAACTAAGCAGTTGCCTTCCAAAGGTGTTAAGCCTATTTGTGTTTTGTTTGTTTTGGAACAGCCAATAAAACAGCTTTAGATTATGTCAAACAGTGCTTAGGCCCATACAGAGGGAGACAGCTGCTCAGATAAATACTCAAACCCCAAACCATGTTCTGTTTTATAAGTCTTCAAAAGCTCTTTGAAAATCCACTTGATATGTAGCTGAGAGCTAATGCAACTTCCTCACACCTGCCAAACCACTCTGGGCAGGTCAGAAGCAGGCAGCAAGCTTGCCCACCAGTTTGAGCTTGTGCTATTATTTCTTTTCTCCTAGGAAAATTATAGAACCTTCTCATATCTTTCTGAATAGTAGTCTCCATATGGCACTGTGGTCCCTGAGATCAGTTGCTACCACTGTTTCTTGTAGCATAAAAGTGATAGATAGTCATAAGTATGTACAACCTACCCTGCCTAAAGGCACTTCACATCATTTTACTTAAGATGATTGCTCTTGCCAGGCAACTCCCTCACACAGCTTCTTCTCTACATATTTAGTGTTTTCTCTGTTGCTCCCTTCATCCTGTAAATAAAACTCCTCAGACTTGAAGTGTGCCTTTAGTTTTCAGACAAATGTATACTGCACTGTAGGTATAATACACAAAAAGCACCATGTAGGCTCTGAAGAGAGAATCATTACTGTGTTTGTGCGATAATAGATGGCTCCAGTCCTTATCCATTGCATGCTGGTGTCAGTTAGGAGTAATTCCATAAAAGCCAAGGAAATCATCATAGTTAGAGGTGAACATTCTCTGTGGTCCCACATTCAGCCCCAGTGACCATATGCAAAACCAAGTGGTTAAGAAACTGTTACTAACTCTGTGGGCCAAGCAAAACACAGGAGGTTCTTTCGGGGATAACAGCACTTACTTTTTAAAACTTGAGCCCTGGTTTAAAACCAGCTCCTGGCAGAAATAGTAACTCAGAGGGACATGTCCTGGTGTCCCGTTTATCTTTGCTGTGAATCAGAAAAATGGAGGTAGGGCAAGGAGCAGGTTGCTGAATGGGTGTTGTATTTCAGACAGTCAGAGAGGGCTGAGCCAGACTAATATACCAACTACAGCAATATTCTCCTGGGCACAGGAGAAGGAAAAGCTGCCAAGAGATGTTTGAGAAGAAATACCTGTGGGTGGGCTTCCTGCAGATGCTTGATTCCAACACACCAGACTGAGTCCTTCATTGGAAGGCAAAGCTACGATTCTGGGCATAACATACACAATTTTAATCCTAGAGTGCTCCATGTCGCCAGTGAGGAGAGATGGTTGGTTAATGGAACTTTGTACAGATTCATGTCTGTGCCTTCGCTTCAGGGGGCTTGAACAAATGCTTCAGAAAAAACCAGAAGCAGCAAAGAGGAAAAAATAAAAGGAGAAGACAAGTGCATCCTTTGTCCAAAGCGGTCTCTGTGCTACGACTTATACAAAGTGTGGATCAGAACTGGTTGGATTCCTCAGAGTTACTGAAAACCAACACAGTTACTTCCTTCGGAAATGTTGATGAGGAGTTGAAACTTTCAGAGCAGGTGAAAATTAAGGCAGATTGTTTGATGGCAATAATGGTTTCTTCAATGCAACACGATCATTTGCTTTTTATAAAGAGGAAAGAAGGGATAACATGACCAACACCAATCAGACCATTCACAATGGCCAAAAGAGATGGAGCTGAGGCCTTCAAGTACTACAAAGAAGCCAAGTAGGGTAAGGAGAAAGATGACAGGAAGTTGGATACAAGTGCAAAATTATTTCCTTTCCATTCAACATAATAATAGACCTACAGCTGACCTTGAAACTTCCAAAAGGTGCCCTTGTATTGAGGCCTGGAAACAGCAGAAACAGCAGAGGGCTTCTGATCTCTAGGAACTTCACTCACTCACTGAACTTTTGAGCTGTCATTTCCAATAAACTTGGCTGCAGATGAACCAGAACTTTTTTTTTTAAAGGAAAACTATTCACAGATTGAAAAGAGAATTGCGGGGATTTTTTTCCCTTTGTCGTTCCATTTGACGTCCAAAAAAACTACAATATCCTTGTGGAGTAGAAAGTGAAATAGATGGAAGAGGAAAAGCGGTAAGAATAATGTTACAATGAAACCACAAGCAACAGAAGAGGAAATGTTAAAGACCCCAAACCCAAAGAGAAAAATCAAGCTAAGAGCACGTCTTTAAAGCAAGTGAGACCCAAATGTGCTTAGGGAAATTAAGCGATTCCCTATACGAGCTACTTTCTCATTTTAAAATGGGTTGATAATGATTATCAACCAACATATTAAATTAATATCTCTTTCTACTATCAAAAGTTTTAACTTGTCTATACCAGACTTGACTCCTAAACTTAAGCAGTTCAGGAAGGTGACCTGAGATGACAGCAGAGGATGACACACTATTGACTACAGTGAAGAAGTAGGAGGAACGACTGTGCCTATCAATTATTAAACAGAGAGAAAGGAAGGACCCAGTGAATAACTAACACATGGAAGCCTCCATCTCTGTGCTCCATGCAGACTTTGGTAGCCTGGATTTATAAGAAGAGGAAGCCTTATTATAGATAAAATTTAGTGCAAAATGATCAAATGGTTTCTCTTTAATTAAATAGTCATTAAAACCTTGTTTACTGTCAATCTGATATAAAGCAATGTAATCTTTGGGGTACTAGGCAAATATTCCCCACATCCCCCAGAGTGGAGAACACAGAGCAAGGTGGTAATTACACTGAAGGCTAAATCCCTGAGTCACTGAAAACCTCCACAAAAGGCTTGGTGGCACTGCTAATGCAGCCAGATAAGAAAATCTTGGCTGATGAATGGGAAGAGAAACAGTACAGCAATAAATTCCTATGTCTACTATGCAGTCGATAGATTTGTCTTGTACTATATTCAAGCTGGGTGTTTTTCACCTTGTACAGAGAATCAATGCAAAATTTAGGCTACATTTAAGTTTGCATAAGCCAAAGCTTTCCAAAGCTTCCTGAGTGCTTCCTAACCGTTCCCATGAGTTCCGTACATGGCTTTTCATTTTCTAGCAGAGAAGCATTGCAATTTTTAGCTTGTTCCAATCCTGCTCCCACTTCCTGTCATTCTGTGCCTGCTCTGCATCTTGTATATTGACCTTTCTGATGTAGCAGAGATTTACAAGCAGAACTACCTTGCTGAGGCCCTTTAGGTCCCAGAAATAGAAAGAACCTTGCCAGAGGTAGATGCATGCATGAAATGAGATAGCATATTCTACATCTGATAAAGCTTCCTTGGCTTAGCTATCTGAAAATCATTACCTGTGTCTATTTCTGTAATGCATATTGATCAAAAAAGTGCATGCTTCTTACTGGCTCTCAGAAAACAAACGTTTTAGCTAGATATGATATGAACTGACATATCTACCAAAATGGTGATGTGCTACAAGACAGCCAAGGAAAGAAATCTCCCTTAAATGATCCCTCTTAAAATAGAATAAACAACAAATGGCACCAAATCTATTTTCTCTAACTCCTAGAACTACTTTTAGGAATAGAAGTAGAATTTTCCTAATGACCTTTATAACAAGGAAGTGGAAAAAAAAAATTTCCAGACTTCATTACGATGGGATTAAGTCAGAACAAATCCACTGACTCCAGTGGCATTACTTCAGCCTTACACCACTGCATCCAGAACTCCCTCAGCATCAGTGGAGCTGCAGCAGGTTTCCTTTGCTGCCTTAGATCCAGATCCCACCATAAATCTCAGGTTTCATTTGGCTGGGAAGGAGGAAGTTTTATTTTTCGAGTCTACCATGAGTTGGCAGTGGTAGTTTTTTAAAAGGGCGGTTGATATTTGTATCCATCCTAGATCCACTGAAAACAATGGCTTTAGTCTCGGAAGGACCAGTTCTGTTGCTAATTTGTTTTCTCCGAAGGCTTTTAGCAGAGAATTTTGATCCAGAACTCAGCAGAATTAGAAAAAGAAAAACAAGTGTAGTCAGGGGATTTGAAATTGGAGGTTTTGCCTCTGGCACATCCTTGGTTACCTGTAACATGGAGGGTCACCTTCGGCATTACAAGATAGAATGGAAAAGTTACCATCAACCTGCAAGATGCTGAGTGCTTCCAGCTCCTTTTACACTTGGTGGAGAGGTGGCAGCTTGCACGGTCAGGCCCTGTGGGTGCCAGGGTGCCTGCAGAGGGAGGCGAGAACCTCAGTCACACCAGAAACCCTATCAAAGACTGAGCACAGGCAGGCTGGTGTTAAGTCATCGGCGTACAGATGCCTCACCGAACAGTTGGGGTTTTAATAGTCTAGATATTGCCCCAGCATTTGGTATTCATAAATAATAATAGAGATTAGGTTTACTTAATATATTTGCTGTTTAGGCAGATGATTCATGTTAAGCCATAGGCATTCAATGGCAAACATCATTAGTTCAAATTGTATGAGAGAAAGGCCCAGGAAGAGGAGTCACAATCTGGCCTCTATCATAAACAGCTGTGTTTCTAAATCACCATTTTCGGGTTGTTTCCTGTTATTGTTGGTATATACTGTACACTGAAAATTAGGCCTCAAAAACACTTATTAAAAATTTATACAGCTTATGACAGGCTCTTTCAGAAACATAAACCTTAACTAATTCATGTTCACTTACCCTGCAGTTTTCTATTTATAATACTTTACAATTTCTGTGTATTTGTTTTATAAATTATTCAATGACATCAAGGTTTTTATTTTGATGAGAGAATTTTTGATGAATTTGACAGAGTAATTACTTCAAATCCTGTTCTGGATTGCTATGAAAATATTTAATTTTATTTACTCCAATAAATAATTAAAATGTGAGAGTAGCAAACATACTCATAGTGCCTTATAGCCTATGACTTCTGTTTGCTTCTCCCTAATTAAAATAGCAATGTTTATGTGTGTACTGATTTAAAATAATAATAAATTACTAACTGGGGAGGGACATCTAAAGGAGGAGGAAAAAGACTCTTGTAGCAACAAGCATAGTCTTACGTACAGGAAAAGAATATTCTGAAGAAATAGGAAGTTATTGATCCCCCAATGCTGTTAGATAGAGGCACTCAGAATAGAACCTCAACAAGGTATATGTTACTCAAATGAAGACTATTCCATTTGTGGATTTAACGTTTAAGAAAGGACAGCCTTCTAGATGCTCCCAGCTGATTCAGCAATATTTTAAGCACGTGCTTAACCTGAACCCATACGCAGTTCCACTTACTTCAACAATGTTCATGCTCAGATTTAAATTAAATTTCTAAAGTATTGTTCTGGCAGCAGCCTAAATCTTCTGCTAAATTGAAGATTAAAATTACAGTGTCTTGTAACTTTCTGTGATTTAATCCAAAACAAATACTCTTTGCCCCATTGAGGAAAGCTCAGGTCACGATGATCACTGGTGTGCAGGCTGCAGTCTTCTATCATCTCCTCCAAAGAATCTGCATAGAGTCAAAAATTTTTTTAAGTCTTATATGTAATTTTACTGCTTTCACATCAGAGGGCTCAAAAACCAGAAGAACTGTATGTATAAAAAATGAAGAAAGAAAGAAAAGTCCAAACCCTCAGAATCTCTTGATTGTTTTACAGGTCACAAACAGGCACTTATTAAAAGTTTTTAATTACATTGAAGCCATCAAGCATGCAAGTGCATAGTCATTCGCATATAATAACAGGTTAATTAACTCATTCTTTGTATTTTTTTTACATTAAAACTTGCTCATTATTGCCAGGTACAATGGTGATCTGGTTACCCACAGGCTGGTAATTAAGAAAAACTGACATTTCTTGACAAAATGACTACTTGTATTTCACAGGATTGGAGTGAAGGGGGCATGGGACATTGGTCAAACAGCTGCAAGGAAAAGTAGAAACATTTTGGTTTTTACTAAACTATTTGCATGGCTAAAAGAGGTAAATTACAGCTGATCCTAGCTGACAGTGAAGGACGGAGCTTTTTGGTGCTTTAGTCTCGGGTAAGAAATCGGTAACAGTCGGCAAACCATGGCTGAAAATCAGTGCCATCTGTCGGCAGTTTGCCGGACTATTTGCAAACTGAACGGGTGATATCTCAGTCCAATTCCCCCTGGACAGATGCTCATATCTCCCCCAAAACACTCACAGCTTTGAAACAAATAGGCATTCTGTGTGGCAGCATTAGCAGAGAGGATATAATCTGAATATTCATAGGGCTGGTGAACTAGACGGCAAAGACTTTGGGAGCTACCACTACCCTCAGTCACCCCGTAACCTCAACAGGCTCCATCTGTGTAACTGAGACACAAATTGCACCCCTCATTCATCCCCAAGTGCCTTCCAGTGACGCAAGTAGTTTGCAGGCTAAGCACCACAGGAGCAGATTTGAACCCCAAGCACAGGACATGACACACACCAAAGGGCTCTGGATGCGGTGCCGCACCACAGGAATTCGCTCCCAGATCCCGTACAGCTCAGCCACTCTGTCCCTCATAGCACTGGCGCACACACACGCGCAGACAAACGTGCACAAAAACACGCACGCCCACACACCCCGCGAGTTCATCATGAGCTCTGATGTGACTGAAGGTCATGGCCGGTAATAAATCCTCACTGCTGGTATCGGGTTGGATTGCATGTTGGTGGCTTAATCCAGTAGAGGACCCTAATAACATGACTTTTAGCTTGCTGCAAAAGCAATTTCTGTGCAATGTGCCATATTTCCGTGGCAGTGCCTCAAGTCGCAATGAGTAACACGTTCTGTCACAGGCTGTTGTAAACACTCGGGCTGCTCGGCATGTACCGTGCACGATTCGTCTGAGCGGAGACCTAAAATCTTACACCTGACTGTTTCACTCACTATCAAGCCTAAATAAAGCTTCAATGGCAGAAGCAAGCAGGGAATGCAAACCAGTTGTGACTGGTGCTTGGAGCTGAACGCTTAGGAGCAGAAGACATGGGGGCTTGGTTTTTTATTGCTTTTTGTGTAGACAGTGGAAGTAGCAGCACTAAGAGAGGGTCTAGCTTGGGGAGGCACTGAAGGCCTACAGAGCACTCCTAGGCAATGGGAGAGGAGCAATCGGAGCTCATCTTTTCTGGGACGAAAATCCCAGTGTTCACTTGGCTTGGGGTGCAACGTGATTTTGAGCTCAAGGAGATCTGGTAGTTAAAAGGAGCGCAGAAGGCCTAACCATCTTCTATTCCTGGCCCTCCTATTGATTTGTTTGTAACCTCAGGAGAGTCTTGTCTGGGCCAAAATGTTCTCAGGTTGGAAGCCAAAAGTTAATTTAAGATAATGTAGCTGTTAAATAAGCATTTTGATTTTGAGAGGTGATAATATCAAGGAATGGAAGAAGAATGCGATACAATGCACCTTTTCTGTAACGTTTTACTTGCACTCATTCAAAGACATGAGTCTATAGAACAGCAGCCGCTGTGACATGTAAAACAATGTTTGGCATCTGTTTTTCCCTTCATCTTTCCCCCTTCCTCTTTTTTATTTCTAGTGTGTGCAGCTAACACTGAAGATTTTATTTTTCCTTTTTAATGGAGCAATTGTTATTGACTACCTGGTGCCTGTGTTCACAAGGTAGGAAAATAACCCAATAAAATCCACTGAACCTAAAAATAAAGAACCCAAAACAACAACAGGATCTCTCTGTAGCACATGCACCTGGAGGAAAGGAGCACTGTAATTCATGCAGTCCACTGCACATTAGGAAATAAAATACTGTAGAGGGCCTGTCTATAGCCCACTAAATAAGAGACCCAGGGCAAACTGCCTGCTTGTCCCACCACTGTCCTGGACTATCCTGCGCAAGAGATGCAGTGGATGAATGGTTGAGCTTGTTCACAAATTTTCTTGGCTCCCATCAGTTTTTAAAGGGTTTGGCGGCCCTTTCCAAAGGGCCTCTGTCTTGGTCTAACTCTGAGACAATGTGAGAGACAAGTTCCAGCACCAAAGCAATATTAAAAGCCTGGATGATCTTGCCAGAAGACCAGTAAAATAGCCAGGGCTTGAAGATTTGCTTTGAAAGCTTGAAAAGTTTATGAAGCTTAAAAATTGCAAAGTTTAAGAAATGCTCCTCAATATCAAGCCCTGCCCAGTATGTTCCAAAACCTGTATCGATAAAGCCTACCTGCAACAGGCCCAAGAGCTAGTTTACATTTGCAATTGCTTAGCACTGCATTTAAGCATCTTCTCTCCTTTTTGAATATATTATTACTACTTACAAATCATTAAATGTTGACTGCAAAGGAAGCAGGCGTACAGGTTATATCTTCTATTTCAACCCAAGGCCCTTGATGTTCCTTCTTTGAGATTGAGGACTTTGACTACACTAGGACACAAATAGTGCTGGAGTTTTACCACCAAAAACAGGAAAGCAAATTTTGAATTGTGTAAAAAAGAGAAAGTAAAAGTCCTTCCGCCAGAAACTTCTTGGGTGGGAAGTGTCATCAGTCGTGCCACAAGGACAGGAGGAGCAAGCGCATTTTATTGGAAAATAAAGATGTGAGTAAATCTACTATGATGAATATAAAATGCCTCTTTTGGATTTAATTAGGAGTCACCTTTTTAGGTGACCAGGAATGAAACTTCTCTTTTAAGGGCACCGCTTTGTACCTGACTTTTCACACAGCAAAGCATATGGCAAAAAAGCAGGAAGTGGGGATTAAGGTACATTTTAACGGGCGGCATGTTCAGCCAGATGGCCTGTTCCCTGCTCCTCAAGATCTGTATGCTTTTTCCTGCCTCCAGAGTTATTTTGATTGAATTTCTTACCCCAAATAAAGAAGAAAAAAGCCCCTATTTTATGCTATTTTAATGCATACTGCTCAGTCCGTCTCACACACATCCCAATGCTTAGGGTTTTTAAACAGAAATCATGGCATAAAGGCAAGCAAGAGTCTGTCTGGCTTTGAGGACAACAGCACCTCAAGACTTAAGGGTCTTTTCCATGTGCCCTGTGCCTTTCTCTCCTAATGTGAGCAGCAGCAGCAATAGCGTCATGATGCTGTTACATCCATGCTGACAGCAGCAAAGGAAGGCAACAAGGGGCCAGAGCTGGTGAAGTGCAGTACAAGTCTCTGACTGCCCCAGCCATGGAGTTCACAGAAAGTGTGAAGCAGGGTACTAATCTGGAACGATTTTTTTCTACCAGCTCCCCTCACTTTTGTCCCTCACTCTGCTGTTGAAGCTGTCTGTCTGTCACTCATTAATGGCCCCTAACGCTGCAGAGCTGTCCTAAAAGGTTCTGCCCAATCAACATACTGGCAGAACCAGGAATTCCCATCACAAAGCCATCACTGATGGCACCACTGAATGATCAGGAAAACAAATATGACATGAAAGAACCATTTTTTGTTGAAAGGAAAGGAAGATAATGACAATTCAAAAATCTGTTTGGATGCTTTTAAGAAAGTGCAGCTAGAGAAGAATCATAGTTCACAGGGTTGCTATGTCAGGGCATTTAAAAAAAGTCCACCATTCCTTTTTCAAGCCAAGAACTAAATGTGGGATAAAAACTCCTCCAGAATGGAATTAACCACGGTGGAACTTACTGTCAGCAGAGAAGGCTACTAAGAAAACTCTGTAAGAGAAAAAAAAGGAGCACACATTTGGTGGTGCAGTTTGGAGAGTCCTCTAATGAGTCACCTGGCTGACTTACGCACAGCGATGGCAACGATTAGCCATTGGTGCTCTTGGACAGTTTTCAGCAGCCAGGTGAATTGGTCCAGTTTCACTGAAGCATGAAGTACCCAGGTACCCAGGTCAGCGGAAAGCAAGGGCGAGAGGTGCCAGCCTTCCTGACACACTGCACTGAAGCTGCTCTGGACCCTTTGGACAGACGGAGAGAAGCAGACAGAGGAACTGAACATCTCCGTAGTGCCCCAGAGCAGTACGCCAGGAGCAGCAAAGAACAAAATAGATAAATACCCACATCCAGTAATGTGAGATGTATATATATATATACACATATATATATATGTGTGTGTGTGATATCACAGCTGTTGTTATATATACCTATGCCTGTGTCTACACACACACACACATATATACATGAAAAAATATAAAGAAAGCAAGCAATCCCATTTTAAGAGAAACACACTATTTTTATAGCATACAGAAAACAGTAATGATGATGACACTTCCTCAGTGGAAGCCTTCATGAATACAATGTAAATTGCGTGACACAAATGCAAGAATAAGGCTTCAAATTTCTGACAAAGAGCTACTGGAGAAATTTGGATGAGACATTGAGGAGGGAGTAGTGGAGAACTTCCTGTGGTGGGAGCTGGACAGTGCGTAATGAGAAAAATTCATTATCTTAAAACTTTTGGCTATGATGTGTAATTGTTAACCTCTGCCGTTAGTTCAAGGCTCCTTTCAGTAAAATATACGGGTTGCCATCAAAGCTGATTTGGATTAGGAGGCAAGCATGTGCCCTCACTTTTAGGTTATATTAATACACCAAAATCAATAACATGCCATAGCTTTCAGAAGTAGTAATAAAACACCCTAAAATATTCCCAGAATACTTCTATAAATTATTTGTTCAATGTACTTATGTTAAAAAGGTTGTCAGTTACAGTGCTCTGAAAGACTCTAAAATCACAAGTCATCGTATTTGTATTTGA
>Ga0181612_127232_pt1 | contig 14157 bp, 5 predicted proteins | sample HoacroProtozoa21_FD_119630 | JGI IMG/M metagenome (GOLD analysis project Ga0181612, IMG submission 119630) | Hoatzin crop microbial communities from Cojedes, Venezuel. Combined Assembly of Gp0051906, Gp0051904, Gp0051908
CCCTCGCACTGGAAAGACATGGAGCTGTTGGAGCAGGTCCAGAGGAGGGCCACAAAAATGATCCCAGGGCTGGAACACCTCTCCTATGAGGAACGGTTGAGGGAGTTGGGGCTGTTCAGCTCGGAGAAGAGAAGGCTGAGGGGAGACCTTACTGCAGCCTTCCAGTGCCTGAAGGAAGTTTATAAGAAAGCTGGAGACAGACATTTTAGCAGGGCCTGTAGTTACAAAACAAGGGGTAATGGTTTTCAACTGTAAGAGGATAGATGTAGATTAGATATAAGGAAGAAGTTCTTTATGGTGAGGGTGGCGAGGCACTGGAACAGGCTGCCTGGGGAAGCTGTGGCTGCCCCCTCCCTGGCAGTGGCAAGGCCAGGTTGGAGGGGGCTTTGAGCAACCTGGTCTGGTGGAAGGTGTCCCTGGCCATGGCAGGGGGGTTGGAACTGGATGGTCTTTCAGGTCCCTTCCAATCCAAACTGGTCTATGATTTTGTGCGTGGTGTAATGATCTCAGTATTGAACTGTTGTAACTGCCTGAACTGTTCGTGCTATCATTGACCAGTAATATAACTAAAACTGAAGACATGCATCTGGCATATGCGGCATTGTTGTGCTTTTTGTTTTAAAACAGCATTTTGTAGCATACTGCCTTATCCAAGAAAGTATTGAGTAGAGATGTTCTACACTCTTGGAAAATAACAGGACTTCGAGGAAGACCTGGGGGTTTTTTACCATTGTATGTTTAATAAGTGGAAAGAATGTAAAGGTAAAAATCCTCCAGCAAAGGGAGGATTTTGATATCAGGATTTATGTTATATCACCACTTCTGTCACGTGATTCTTCTAATGACTTGTGGTAGTTGGGAGGTGCAAGAACAACAGATTTCCTCCCTGTTGTGCTGTCATACCAGATTTTGCATTACTAGATAGTCCTGGGTAGCAGTGACAGCTTGGTTTCTACTTTCAGCAGTATCATGTACTTGCACACCAAAAATGTACTTACATACATGATGCTGCCTATTCTGTTATTTGAAAACAGGTTCAACATGAACCTAAGCGTTGACTTTAGGCATGCTTTTTCCTGTTAATTCTCCTTTAGAGTGATAGTCTGCATGTTGTGTGCATTTACATAGTAAGAAGAAAGGTTGGTGTAACTGTGAAGTAAAATCTGATGTAATTTTTTTAAAAACTATATTTAGAGTGATTTAAGATTTTCCTTTCATGTTGGCTATTCCTTATTTTGAGCTGTAGGATAGAGAAAATCGGTGAACACTTGTAGCTATACTTATGATAGTTAAGCTCAGTGTTTCTGTAAAACTTTCTGTCTCGGAATTGTTTTCATAAAGTTGTTTAAATTAGTTACCATTTACTTTGTCCATTACTTGATTTTTAATTTCTTCTGAAATGTGGTTATTGCTTATATATCCTGAATGTCTGTCTAAGTCAATGTGTTTTAAAAAGTCTTACACAATTAGATCTTATCCTAAATATTTTCTTTCTGTGTTTTGTTTTTTTGTTTTGTTTTTTTTCACTTAGGAATTTTATGTGCTTGGTGGAGATGGAAAAAGATGAAAAACAAGCTGGCTTCCTGGAGAAAGAAGGCGGCAGATACTTAATGGAACTTTGTTACTGTGGAACCATGTTTTGAGTGCTCCTCCTAGATATCTTTCATAAATATTCTAGATATCAGCAGATTGATACGATCGGACACCTGGCTCATCAAACAGTATACACTGGAAGAAGCCTGCCTGGAATATGTCATTTTATATTGTTTCTGAAAGTCTGTGAGAAAACACTATAGACATCTACCGATTATTTCTTAACTCTGCATCTTGATTCAGCTACAGCAAAACTAGTCTTTGAAGTGAATAGAACCAGAGCCTTTTTGGAAACTTCTATTGAACATGACTCATGGAGAAGAGCTTGGCTCTGAGATGCACCAGGATTCTGTTGTTCTAACTTACCTAGAGGGATTACTAATGCATCAAGCAGCAGGAGGCTCAGGTACTGCAGTTGACAAAAAGTCTGCTGGGCATAGTGGAGAGGATCAAAACTTTAAGATTTCTGGAAACGTATTTCCCAGCTGTCAAAGTAATGGTCCAGTTCTTAACACAAATACATATCGGGGATCTGGCATGCTACACCTCAAAAAAGCAAGACTGTTGCAGTCTTCTGAAGACTGGAATGCAGCAAAGAGAAGGCGCTTGTCTGATTCCATTGTGGATTTAGATGGAAAAAAGGAAGCTTTGTTAGCTGGCATGGTTGAAAATGTGCCTAAAGGCAAACAGGATAGCACATTACTTGCCTCTTTGCTTCAGTCATTCAGCTCTAGGCTACAGAGTGTTGCTCTGTCACAGCAGATTAGGCAGAGCCTTAAGGAGCAAGGGTATTCCCTTAGCCATGATTCTCTGCAAGTGGAGAAAGATTTAAGGTGCTATGGCGTTGCGTCCAGTCACCTGAAGACTCTGCTAAAGAAGAGCAAAGCAAAAGATCAGAAGCTGGACAACAGCCTGCCTGATATAACAAAGAACCTTCCCAAAGAGAGGTTTATAGAATCGCCTCATGCCGTGCAGAGCGGACCTAAAGTGATAAATGAGCCACTGTCATGTGCTGCAAGATTACAAGCTGTTGCAAGCATGGTAGAGAAACGGTCTAGTCCTGCTGCTTCACCGAAGCCCAGCGTAGCATGCAGCCAGCTAGCTTTACTCCTTTCGAGTGAAGCTCACTTGCAGCAGTACTCCAGGGAACATGCTTTAAAAGCACAAAACGCCAATCAGATAGCAAGTGAGAGACTTGCAGCTATGGCCAGGTTACAAGAAAGCACTCAGAAGGATATTGGCCAATTTGGTTTAGCAAAAGGAATGACAAGCCATCTCAATGGTCAGACAGGATCATCAACCAAAACAGTATCTAGCAAAAGCAATGTGGCACCATTTCAGAGTTCAGCGGGAATCATGCATTCGCCTCCCAAAACTGCAGGATACAAAAGTACTTTGGAAAGGAGTAACCTGAAAACCTCTCCCAGCAACAGTTTGCTCTTGCACCTACTGAAAAGCCAGAACACCACCAAACATGTAAAAGGGCACGAACAGAGTGAGAGAGCCAGCATTTTTGAAGACAGCAGCACACCAACAACTATCGATGAGTATTCAGACAACAATCCTAGTTTTACAGAAGATGACAGCAGTGATGATGAAAGCTCGCATTCTAACTGTCTTCCTATAGACCTATCCTTTAAGCAGAGGACAGATAAGCCAGATGCAACTCCGTCTGCATCACTGGATAACCTGACTCAGTCCTTGCTTCATAACTGGGATCCAAAAGTTTCCTGTCCAGAGAACAAGGAAGACAAAGACACTCCAAAGGCCTCTAAGCTGAATCCCCATCAGAAAGTAACACTACTGCAGCTGTTACTTGGGCATAAGAGTGAAGAAAAGGTAGACAAGAGTAGTGACCCTCAGGGACCACACAGTGCAGCTGATGTGGCAAAATTCACTGTACAGACTGGTAAAAGGACTCCTGTTACTGACAGTCCCAGTGCAAATCGCATGACTCCGTTAAGCACTCCGCCTTTGCTGGCTTCTGCAAAAGCAGACTCTCCTATAAATCTCTCGCACCAGTCGTTAGCCATCAAGCGTAGCTCGCCACCGTATGCCTGCAGCATCCAGCCGGACAGGCTGGTGAATCCCGCATCCAAACATTTGATAGACCTTTCTAAAAGCAAAGAAATGCAAGGAGCCAAGCTGAGCAGAAATGACAGTCCCCAGAACTCTTCGGCGTTCAGTGCCAGCAAGCTCCTGCAGAACCTGGCTCAGTGCGGCATGCAGACTTCCATGTCAAGTGAAGAACAAAGAGCTAGCAAACAGCTGCTCGCAGGCAACACGGATAAACCTGTTGGCTTGATTGACAGATTGAACAGCCCTCTGCTTACGAATAAATTGAGTACGCATGAAGAAAGTAACAAAATATTCAGTTGTCAGCCTGCACCCGCTGAACAAGGACTTCCAGGTTCGGAAATAGAAAATCTCCTTGAAAGGCGCACTGTCCTTCAGCTGCTTCTGGGAACTCCCAATAAAGGTAAAAGTGAAAAGAAAGAGAGGATGCTTTCAAGAGATGAAAGTTCTCAAGAACAGGCAGATAAGACTTTGAATGAGCAAATATTGACGGTGAAAATAAAAACTGAGCCATCTGAAGAATCAAATGTTCCTTGTAATTCAAATGCACAACAAGTAAGAGAGTGCAAGGGTAACAAATTCCAAGGATTTGCTCATTCGCTGCAGAGAAACACAGCTGCTTCTCCAGCGTCCGAGGAGTTGAAATCTGAGCCTCTTTCACCTCAAGATTTCTCTTTTTCCAAGAACGGCCTGCTAAGTAGGTTGCTGAGGCAGAGTCAAGACAGTTACCCTGCGGATGAGCTGGACAGAAGTCACCACCGAAACAGCGAGCTGACACACCTTGAATCAAAGAGCCTGTGCACAGTACCGAAGAAGAGGAAGCTTCATGCTGAGCCTTTGGAAAGTCCGCTAAAAAAGATGAAAAGTAATGTGTCTGATGCTGCAAACAATCGTGCTTCTCCTACCGAGGCCCTGTACGGGCCTTTGCTTAACCAGCAAGAGCTGAAATTCAGCAGAAGTGATGCTGAATTTAAATATGCTGTAAGTCATGGTTCAAATAACGAGAGTGAAAATAGGAGTTGGTCTAGAGATAGTAAAGGCTTTAATGTGTTGAAACAGCTGCTTCTCTCGGAAAACTGTGAGAGAGATCTGTCACAACATAGGAATAACGTACTAACGGAGGGCAGGAAAAAAGGAAACAAAACCAGTGCAACAATTAATAAACCTGAATTCAGCATTTCTTCAGTAGGTGCGTTAATGGGAAGCCCTGCGCAACAGAACAGTTGTGTAGATCATAGAACATTTCAGTATCCTCTAGCAGTAAAAAGTCCTGCCGGTTCCCCCTTCCCCGAGTACAGGGAGTTGGGGAGCACAATGTCTAGGCTCGAGTCCGACCAGTTTAGCGTGTGTCCCATGCCCAGTGAAAAAGGGCCCATCAGATGGGTGATCACAGGTATGGACAAGAATGGTTACGAAAAAGACTCTCCGAGACTGACCAAAACCAATCCGATATTGTACTACATGTTACAGAAAGGCGGCAACTCTGTTAGTGGCCAAGAAGCACACGACAAAGAAATCTGGAATGAACCTTCCTTTAGTGATAGTTCAACTCATGTTACAATCAAAGAGGAGTTGACATCCGATGCAGAGCTTAAAACTCCTTTTAGTAACTTAAGAAGCCCTTACAACAGCCATATGGGGAGTAAGACCTCTCATCAACATGGTGTGAATGGAGAAGTGCATGGACTTCTGGAGAAAGTGCTAACAATCAAAAAAGAGCCAGAATAAACTACAGCCTCCTCAATGAGTTTACAATCGGTGGTTTTGAATCTTTTTTTAAAAAAAAAAAAAAAAAAAAGTAAAAGAAAAAATAAAAATGAGTACGAACTTGACTACTGTATAAATTGAGCATGATTTTAGAAAAGCATGGTCTAATTGAAACGTTTTCATTTGATAAACTTTTTATTTTTCTGGTGATGTTATTTAAAATACGTGTAGATAAAATTTGCTTTACAATAGATTGTCACAAGGAAACTAGAAAGGTTGTAACTTGTACAAGACATTTCTGTATGCATCAGATTAAGTTATGAGTACTCTTTGATCAGAGTCTGATCAGGATCTGCAAGTTTTTGGTATAGCATAAAGTGTAAGCGTACAGCCTAGGTGGTGGTAATGCTGCGTTTCCTCCCTCCCTGTAAAATAATCCTTATTTTTTTGGAAGCCTGAGCATAGAGACAGTGTACTTTTTTTTTTTTTTTTTGAATGTTTAATATGTTTAGTGAAATTTTAAAAATAACTTTTAAGAAATGGAGCGGTCCGTCCAAGGTATTAGCTCGTCATATTGGAAAACCTGTGTCAGTGTTAATAATTGAAATGCACTGAAATGTATTTTTTAGTGCTTCCAAAATTTTTATTGTTATTTTTGAATCTTGTTTGTGGTCCTGCCAGAATAGTGGTGTAAAATCTGTTTTTCTTCCTTGCCCTGCTCTTGATAAATGCCTTCCTCAGAGTCCTTAGCCATAGTTATGAGTTACTAGTTAACGATTAAGGGTTTTTTCAAGTTTTTTATACAAAAGGCAGATTTTCATCGTCTGTGGAAGTACTGCATGAGTCTCTTTATTGGCGCGTTCCTGTCCCTTCACGGCTTAAAAGGGAAAAGCCAAAATGCCTCTTGGAGTACTGCGACTAAGAAAGCGTAGTACATCTATTTAATGAAGAAAATGGTGGAAAGTTTGTGAACAGCGGCTGAGCGGAATTGTCAGTTCAGCGCCATCCCGCTTCCCCAGCAGAAGAGCACCAACTGCACTGAAGCAGCACGTCGGACTTCCACTCAAAAACGGGGCAGGATTTTAATGAAAAATGTGTTGGCCTCTTCCTACAGCCAGGGAAAAGAATCCATATTCTGCCAATATTTATTACTCTCTGAAAGGCTGATGCATGGTTTAATGCACTACCCCTTCAGTGCAGAAAACCTGGTTTTAGAATAATTTTTCAGGTTTCGCTGAGGATGAAATTACGGTTTTGTCATGTTCTGTAATGGATAGTGGGACATGTCTGAGAAATCCTCCTCTGCCCTTTCCCTCAATCCCCACCTGTGCTGTGATTTGTAACATCTGGCAATATCAGCCTGGGATGGGAGTGACTGAAAATTGCGGTCAGAGCTGAGACACCTTAAAAGAATTGCTGGCTGGGGAAGAGCCATGCGGCTCTGCTTTCCTGTTAACACTGTCAGTGGTAACTCCATTTGCAGCCCTGATTCCTCACGTGGGAGCAGGAGGACAAAATCCAGGTCCTCTAAATTAGATGCATTATTGGCAACCATAAGTTTTGCTGAACTTTTTACTCCCCTGAAAAAAAAACGTTCTCTGTAGCTTCTGATTTCACTGATAATCCCCTGTGCTATCAGCAAACAGCTAAGTAGTTGGCTTGCACGGATAGTGAAAGCTACACTTGGTTTTAATTTTGACCGTTTTCACCACTGAGGGCCGATGACATGACAAAACCGCTGTTTCTGTCCATCTCGTGTTTGCATAGCAGGGATGAGTGATAGGGCGTTTTGCTCTTCTCCTTTCTGGTTTGGTCTCAGAGATCCTTTTCCCAGACTGCTGGCTTGCCGAGACGGAGCGAGCTGTTGTCCCCCTCTCATCCTCTGCTCCTCGCCTGGGATCAGTTTCCCTTCTTTCCAGTGCAGTCCCTACCGCAAGGGACTTCTCCTGTCCGCCAGCTGGAAAATACACCACTATTGTGTTTTACTCCCCTGGGGGATACCTCCTATTAGGGAACACACGTATTTGGCAGTGTCCGATATAAAACATTCCCCCTGGTTTATATGAGAAATAACAGAGCAATCTAAATATATATTTTTATGTTATTTGGGTGAAGCGTAATATATTAATGGGCTGTACAAAGAAGATTTATATTTTAAGACCTTCACACAAATCTAGTATCACTTTAAATGTCATTGTCTGGAGTATAATATAAAAATAAAATTCTGTTTGTCTTTAATATTGCATTTATAAGTGGCCCAATGACAATTCAGATGTCTCATAGAATAATCATTAAGGAGATAAAATATATTTTGGATTGACAGTGGAACTGAATTCTTTTTATATGAGTCAACCCAGCAGAAATATTAAAGAGATGGTATTTGTTCCATCCATTAAGTGTCTCTTAAAGTCTTAATTGATTATTTTTCTTGAAACAACATGTATATAGCTAGGAGATATATACAGTGTAGAATGATAGATGGTCCCCAGAGTAAATACAGGGCTACAATTTACTTGAAGGGCTCCAAGCAAAAATGCAGCTTGAATGGATGTGAAATAATCTGGTTGGAAAAACTTAATCAAACAAAGTTGAGATGAAAAGTAGAGAGGAGAGACTAACCCTAACAAAAAGTAATATTGGAGTCTAGGAGTGTGCTTACCTATGTATTTATTCTATGGTAGTCTATTGCTATAATATATACTTTTGAATATTAGTTTTTAAAGTTTTATAAAACACTTAAGTTAACTGGTCAAACTGTTAACATTTTAATGATTTAGCTTTCTTTTTAGGTGATGGTAACGAAAGGGTATTACCATTCTCACAGACGTCAGTAAACTGTAATACACAAGAATCTAAGTTTAGGACATGGTCTTCATGGACCTCTTGTAGACATTGCAATCTCAGGCAGCACGTGACGTAAGGATGAGACCCTTCAGAGAGGGCAGGGCATGCCAACTGAATGCACTTCAGACAGCTGCTAAGAGGGCAGCAGTCCTCCATGTGAAATTCTCCAGTATCACTGATGTTACCCGTACCTAGGGAAGAGAGATTGTCTTTAAAGTCTACGCCATCTGTATTTGCAGCCTTTAAACCCGAGGACCTGAGGCTTTTTTGTCATTTGTCTTGTAGCATGGGTGAATAAAAAGAAGTCGCCATCATTCTCCTTGGGGTCTTTTCCCTCTCAGTTGTTCCATCAGAAAAGGGAGGTGCAGGAGCTGGCGTTGCTGCACCAGCAGGAGGATGTTTTCCCAAGCACCTGGAAGATCCTTGATTTGCACCAGTCCTTGTAGATGAATGAGAAACCAAGGTCATGCGTTGAGTAACGCTTGGCATTCTCAGCAATTCCCGTCTCCTTGGTTCAATGGACATTCACTACCTGGATATGGATTTCAGCTGTCCCCAGTATACTTCCTTGGTCTGTGGGAGTGGAAGCTTCACAGGTAGCTCTGCAAACTCGGGAGGCTGAAATTTCAGCTAAGCCTTTAGACTGTAGATTTGAAGGAAAGCGAGGCCTCGTCAGGTGACGCCAGCAGTAGCTGCGTAGGCAAAGAGGTGCAGGACTGATGGGTGCTGTTGTCTGATCCCGCGATCAGAGGAGTAGGGAGGGACGGGAGGAGATCACATCCCAATTGTTGCTGGGTCAGACTGCTGGGGGAAAACTGCCTCTACCTCATGGAGCAGTGAAGCAGCGAGTTAGGCATGTGTCTATACCACACTTAAAGCTGTAGTTGCAGCCCCTTGGGACTTCTGCCTGAATTAACTTTAACCTCACTTAGCTCAGAGCAGTTGCAGCAGCAGCAGTCTGGTTCCTGAGAGCCCAATGCCTGCTCGAGGGGGCATCTGCAGGCTCGTGCTGCTGCACCCGCTGTGGTGGTGTAGCTCTCAAGCTAGCTAGATCTGGGGGTTGACTTGTAATTGCCATGCAGGTATGCCTTTTCTTTCCAGAGGAGAGTGTGTGGGGCCGAGAGAACCAGGTTTCTAGTGTCTCCTCTGCTAAAGTTTGAGGGAACGATGGGGGGTAGCACGCGACCACAGACTCAAGGCTGCGTTGCTGGAGGGCTTCTCTGCTGATGCCACGTATCCAGGTGGCTCAGTCTGAGGAGTTCATGAACATTACAAGATCAAAAGGGAATTCAGCCATAACTTTCACTTTTCTTAGCCATGTACTCTTAGTAATGTTTTTAAATTTTTAATTTACAAGTGTTTTTAAAAGAAAGAAATGAACGGTTTCAATTTTCCCTGTTAAGTGTTAGTGAAAGTAACACAGCTCTCATTGACGTCAGTGACATGATATTACCAGTTTGTTCTCTGCCACATCTTACAGAGGAGTAAACTGGTAAGTATATATTATATATATTTATATATAATGTAAATATATTGACTTGTTACACCTATAATATGTTGAAATTGGTTTTTAAAAGGTGATGTAAATAGTGGTTTCCTTAATGAAAAATACATATTTTGTATTGTTCTAATGCAAAGGAAAAAAACCTTTTAATCTTTTTTGTTATGTATATTCTATGTACAAGTGTAAATATGATCGCATAGGTTTAAAAACTTTTGCATGTATGTATACAGTTGCAAGTCTGGAAGAATGTATAGGAAAATACTTTTATTTAAAGTTGTGATTACCTGCTGCATGAGAAGTGCATGGGGGACCCTGTGCATCTGTGCGTTGGCAAAAAAAAAATGTCTTAATAAGTCAGGTCAGTTCAAAACACAACAGTATTCCACTTCTGGACATGACTTCTGCTGTGGTATTTTAGCTTTGTGAAAGAATGTGCTTCAAATCAAAAGGGTCTGGGAAAAAAACCGCAAAACTACTTTTAAAACACGAAGTACTCATACAACTATAATCAGTCATGTAAGTTCAGGACTCCATTTTACGTAAGTGAAATATTGTACCAGGACTATTCCATCCCTGTAAAACAAAGGAATATTGATTTTCATTGCCATACGTAAGAATTCGGGATTTTACGGCAACCAATTTTATTGTGATGTGTCTTCAGTAATTTATCTAACTGGTCTCATTTTTTTATTAGAAATTAATTTCCTCATGTGATGTCACAAAACTGTACATACTGCAGTGTGAAGTTTTTTTAAATCTTTCAGTGTTTACTTCCTGCAGAAGATTTGAATAAATGAAAAAAATGCATTGTCTTGATGGTTTTTACATCTGCTTTATTTCATGTGTGTTTTCTATTATTGGAGTGTTAGTGAGCTTTTTGCATCAGTGCTGTTAATATAACTTTCTGACCACAAAAATATGTCAAGGAACTTAGGGACACGCATAGCCTTCATCAAGGCCACTGACTGGAAGCGGGGAGTCATGGAGCTGGAGGTGAAGCAATCTAAATCAGATTAGCAGGTTTACTTTACAAAGTACTGTATTATGTTTTATTCAAGCACTCTTCTGCTCATTAACTTGAAATCAGTGACCATAAGGTGGAAATGTGTAAATGGGAATTTTCCTGCGAAAATCATTTTAAGCAAATGTTGAAACTTTTTTCAGGTCCCCTGTGCAGGGCCAGAAAGGTGTGTTTTCCCACTGAATTCTGCTTTGGTCCATATCCCAAAGAAGACTTTGTCCTTGTATTCAATTAAAGGTCTTAAGAGAACGCGTAGATAAGTGAACACAACTTGCCCGAGAAGACTGAATGTTAACAGTGCACTTGCATTATATTTCACAGCTTCTAAGTTAGCTTATGACATCAGTGCAAATGGTGGATTTCAGCATCAGTGCAAGTGCTGTTTCTTCAGAGAGTAGTTGTTCCAAGATGTACAGGTGCACCGTGTCCGGAGCTGTACAGTTGCAAGCGAGCAGGTGGGTCATGACTGTCTTGGGTGACAGTAACAGCTATTGTCATGAATCAGCCTGTGTCTTCTGATCTGTTAGCAATAAATATGCATGCATGAGGTTCTTTTGGAAGCTTTCTGGAAAGCATAAACTATAATCCATAAAGTTAGTTTAGAAACAATAGCTCCAAGTCCATCGGTCTCAGCTAGGGCTTCGTGAAGTACCTAGCTGAGCATTTTGATTTTTTGGTATCCTAAATGGAATAGAACTGGGATACTGTGTGTCTTTGGCTATCTCTTTGGATGTGTTGTCTTAAAGTGTGTATATAATGCCACCAGTCATACTTGGCTGTGCTCCAGAGGGAAGAGAACCTGGACACAGCTTCTGCATAGACCCTTCTCTGTGTAAATAGGCTTGCCCCTGATTTGAGGAATGAATGGCTAAGCCAAAATACAGCCACATGAAAAAGCAATACACCAAAGGAGCCAATCTAGTCTTACAGTGGCAGTGCAGCCTGGAAACAGTCGCTGAAATAACATGCTTTCTCACTGACTTGGTTCTTTGGTTTTTGATTCTAGCAACCAAGCAAAACCAATGGTATGCCTGTATTTCTCAAGGCATGATGCCCAAGGGCAGTTCCTTGGAGCACCTGAATGCTACTGAGTTTTGTTTTATTTCTCTGGGGTTCAGGCTCTTGTCACTTCAGTAGACTTACTCAATGTATTGTGCTGTAACACGAAGTAAAACCTGCTTTGTGTCTACCAGAACAAACAGGCCTGTGGAGTTGAGCGTAGGCTACGCTAAACAGGCTGTGGAGTGACGAGGATGTTGAACGGGTGTCAATATTCTGAGAGGCATTTTACTCCGACTACATTAACAACATTTTCATAGTGGTTTGTAAGATACTCACTCAAAAATGCCTCAAACTGCCAGTGAACTCTTTACAGACAGACCCGTGGTCATGTAGACCTGGTTGATCTTCAGTTTGTTCCTCAGAATGAAAGATGCGTGCCATGTTCACGATTTTTCACAAAACAGCCACTGGATAAAGAAATTAAAGTTTTTGTTGCAGAGATTTCGAAATGTGGGGGGAAAAAATAGCAATTGCGTGCACAGGACGTGGCAGCGCAGTCTTATGCTCCTCAGTGAAGCTGATCCTGGCATTCTGGGCATTGGGAACAGATGTGGACTCTGATAGATGATTTGCAGGCCTATGCATTGTGGAAGAATTTATCAGTAGAAAAACTTGTTGCAGTAATACAAACACGTCTACATGTAAGAAAAGTAGAGCAAATTATTCTTCATTGACTTTGTCAAGAAAAAGATGATTTTGAAACTGAAGAACACAATGCTATTTTTCTGTATGACGTAGGTCGGCACATTAGAAGTGTGTAATGCACCCATGGGGATGTCTGTAGGGACTTGACAGGAGCCTCAAGCAGTGGCTAGGACATGCAGGTAATAGTTGCTGATAATATTTTTATTTCCCTATGATTGTCAGAATGACTCAAAGGGAGCATGGCGCAAACTCAGGGCATGGAAGTCCTCTGCTGGTAAATATCAATGCTGCTAATGAAAGAGCATGTGCTGATCCGAGCTCACAGCAGCCCACTTCGATTTGGCTTTTTAAGGACTGCTTGCTCTTAAGGAATAAAGAGATTTGTCACTATTTCCAGATTACTTTTCTGATTAGTCAGAATTTAACTGAATGCAAAACGAACATTATCGACTTGCGACTGTGCCAGTTAGATAAGCTTGATGCCTACCTTCGCAATTAAGCTCGGCATGTGCCTTCAGTGTGCTGGGGAGAGAGGGAGAAGCAACTGTGTCCCCCTTCACCGCATTAGATGGTCTTGAGTCGCTTTGCCCAGTCTAGTTGGGTGAGGTGGGGATACTGCCTGGCAAAATGGGAGGCAAACTGGGCTGTTGTGTAAGTTAGTGGGGGCTCTCTGGCCCCAGTCTTTATTGAAGCTAGGATAGACTTTTAAAGTCACACCCCTCTGCATTCCCAGAAATTCTTTTGAAAATTTCAGTCCAGACCTCAAAGGTGACTTTGGCAAATGAGTTGGGGGTGGCCACTGGGACATGGACGCATCCAGTCTGTTGCTGTTACCTCTTAGTTTTTGCCTGTCTGCACCTTTGCAACTCCAGCAAAATGTCATCATTTTCCAAGTTCTGCCTGCCTAGAATCCATGCCCACATCTCATCGCTGGTGCCAAGAGAAAGAGATGAAATTCAAGCATGTTTTGGAGTTGGATGCCCTGGCGCTCAGTCTCCTGTGTGCCATGACTTGGGAAAAGCTTTACTAGGGGTTCTGTGGGAGATGGAAGGAAGTTCCTTTAATAGCACTGTTAGAATTGTGCAATTTTTTTCGAGATGTGTTATTCACATTTGACTCTGAAAGAAACCTCTGTTTTTTTTAAAGAAACCCAAGTGACTCTCACATGCCTTAGAAACGGCGCAGCATGTGATTCACCTTCGGTCATGCAGGCACCCTGCATCCCTTCAGTTGCTGCACGCTGCCCCGGTGCTTGCATGCGCCTGCGTGCCTGTCCTTTGTGTTTGCCGTGGCAAACCAGCAGCTCGGGGGTGTTCCTCACCTCCTGGGCCACAATTAATTTAAGGGGAGGAGGAAGAAAGAAGGAAGGAGAATCGTAAGGTAGCAAGCCACAAGGATGTTATTCTCAAGCGCCCTTTACTTTCTAATCCCATCTTATTTTCCTCTGTTCAGCATGGTCACACGGAGCAAGTCTTCAGTAGATCTGCAGCCAGAACTAGATGCATCCAGGAAACAAAAACCTCATGCAGCGATTCATGCCATAGGTAATATACTAACTCTAGTTCAGTGTCGCTGCTTAAATCTCAGCGTAGTACTGATGCGAGTTTACTTAGTTCTCGTCCACAATCAAAAGAAGCCTTACACTTCGTTATGGAGAAGTACCAATGGCTGGTTGGTCGGCCTGTAAACATGCTTGAAGATCTGA
>Ga0181612_128752_pt1 | contig 14156 bp, 6 predicted proteins | sample HoacroProtozoa21_FD_119630 | JGI IMG/M metagenome (GOLD analysis project Ga0181612, IMG submission 119630) | Hoatzin crop microbial communities from Cojedes, Venezuel. Combined Assembly of Gp0051906, Gp0051904, Gp0051908
ATGGGAAGTTTGACCAAGGCTACATTGCAGATTAATGGATTCAGCTAAACTAAGGAAGGCAAGTTTAGATTAGATGCTTTGTAAGAGATTTCTTCCTAATACCAAACACCATTAGTCTCCTGAGGAGCTTCCAAGGGAGATTACAGATGAACATCAATGCAAATGTTCACAAAAAGTTTAGAGTTATGGAGTCAATTAAAAAGCTTTTTACTGCTGAGACTGAATCTGTAGACTGGTGAGCGTTTCTTGTGAGCTGTGGAGTCCCTGCTATTTCCTAGTGGGAACTGGGGACTTGGGCCTTTGAAGAGATGTCAGTACTGGCAGAGCAGGCTCTTTAATGTGCTAAGATATTTCCTGCAACAGACTGGTCTCCCAACCAAGATACTTTAAAGCAATTACTATAATTATTTTAGCTTTGATACATTCAAAGACAAAGAAAATGCTGGAAGAATACATCCCTAGTGCATTTTTACTGAAGTTAAAGCCTGTCATACTTTCTCCCATGCATACTGCCCATTTCAGACATTGTAATGAGAGGAGCTTATTTCAAATGATAGAGGATTCATTTTGAGACAAGTTTTGTCACAGAGGTAAAATGAGTTCAAACAGTATTGTACATGGATTGGATTTCCCCATCCTTTTTATTGATGTGAGAACAAGTCACAAAAAGAAGAAAGTTAATTAAATTCAAATTAGCAGAAGCTGTCATATTACAGGTAAAAGTACTATTGGAAATACTATCATTAGTGAGATACATTGGGATGTATTATTATTGATAAAAAGAAGACACAAGGAGACTATTTTAATCAAATGTTATTGTATGACATTACGGTATATGACAATTGATTAGAGTAATTGCTTGACAGTCAATTAGAGAAAAAGCTTGCTTAACAGAATGTGTTCGTATGTAAACAAACAAAGTAAAAACACACACAGAACAAAACAAAAAAACCAAACTCTAGTCTATCCTAAAGCTCCATTACAGAGTTAAAATATGGACAAAACAAATGACATAAAACTAAAAAATATCCACACATGCCTACGAAGGTGTGTTAAAATCTGTCTGGGCATGTTAGATTTTATGTGTTTAGTCAAGTCACAACTGCACAGAATAACCCAGATCCTGAGATGGGTTAAGCACCTGTCTGTCCCAGCAAGGGCAACTGGAATGATGGGAACTTGCTGCCTGTCTGGATGTGGGCCCTAATGGTGGAGAGAACTTTGATGCCTAAAACACACCAGCCCTCCTTTATGTATGGCAGTAGCCAACTAGCAACCATGGTGCAAACAGCTATGTCATGATACAGAAAAAAATTGAGAAATTAGGCAACACAGCTGAAAGGGAAATTGCGAACTTCATGCCAGATAGCTCTAGGAGGAAAAAAGTCTGTGAAAACTAAAGCAATGTTTTTCAGTCGAAAACTATTCCTAGTTTTCTGGCAAGCATTACTCATAAAGAGATTGAACTTGCACAGCTGAATGAGTGAATGGGACTCATAAAATAGGCACGTGCATTCTTAAAATGCTATGAACGAGGTGATTTTGATACCCTTATAAGGCACCTGCCTTTGAACTTTGAAACTTGGATTATGTTCACAACAGTGACTCTGTAAAAATGCGAGGTTTTACTGCACTTGCTATTTGCATATCTTTAGAATTGCACTAAATTAACCAATGGAAGTTCTTTTCATTTTTGTCAGCATTGCAGAGCTGATACCATACAATAATGTGGGAAAGCGCCATGTTGTTTCATATTTACTGTCATCATCATCACCCATCTAGAAGGTGCCTAAGGACCACATCTTCAGTTACAGAAGAGCCTCATAGAAAATATGTGAAAACGTAACTCCTGTGGGATTTCCTCAGAATCTAGAATCATCTTACTGGGTGACAATAAGATAGCGAAGATACAGCCCAACATAAGCACCTGGGACACAAATAAAATTAAAACTGGAAGATGCTCAGTTATTACAGCAAGGGCATGACACCAGTAAAAAATTGTGCCCACCAAAGCAGGCTGTAAAGATGCCCAAGTCCTTATGCAATTAGACCAACCTGATATTGATACACTGACTAAACAAATTTGGTTCAGCAGTGAAAAAAGAATAGATGTTGCAAGCAGGATTTTTTTTTATAGAGTCACTCTTATGAACCTAAGTTTATATATAGTAGCTTTTATTTTAATCCATTTATTCCAAGAGACTGAAGCCAGTCTTTCAGCTTCTATGCATACACAAACATGTTTATGGTTTTATTAGAAACTTACACGAACTTACTTAGAAGTACATGAGACTTGGTAAAGTATTGTATTTTCTTCTTTATTAAGGATGAGTTAACTTGACTGACTGAGCCTAAACTGCTTGCTAAAACATTGCTTTTCAGCTAGTTACAGGTTCCGTTGTTGTATGCTGAGAGCATAGTACCTATTGCACCCATCACATTTTTCCCCCCAGATCAGATATGAGTGTACAGGCTATTGATAAATGTGCTGACTTGGGAGAGATCTGTCTGGTCTGTTCGTTTAGATGATGAGGTAACCGTGGGGAAGTTCTATGCCACCTTCCTGATACAGGACTACTTTAGGAAATTCAAGAAACGCAAAGAACAAGGACTGGTGGGGAAATATCCTGCGAAGAATACCACGATTGCGCTGCAGGTGATTTTGTTTTTACATTTTTAACTAACCCTTTTGTGAGCTTACTTGAAATAGCAGGTAGATGAATGTTGATGGTTGTGCAGTGCTGCAAGGATTTTATTTAGCTGGGACATTTTTGGCCCTTATTCATCAGAAAAATAAAATGTAATCCTGCTGTTCTGTCTATAATAAGGTAAGTGCAAAAAGTTTTTCTCTGTGGATTACTCGAACAGTGGCAACGATTATAAAATTTCTTGTCAAGTCTAATTGATACATCATAATCTAAAGCTGCTGATGCCAAATCAGATAAATGAAGTTCTGAGTGAGCACTTCCGTTCTTTGTTTTGCTTTAACTGTTTAATTTCTTGCCTTCCTACAATGCTGTAAGCTAGTTCTGGGTAAACTTCTTAATACGCATTACCTTATAGCAAAGAGGTTTTTATTTGGTATAATTTTTCTTAATTCTCTTTGTTTTGTTTTTTCTTCATTTCCACTTATGATTACTAGTGAAATACCTTCCTATCAGTATTTTTTTATATTTGCAAATTTTGAACTTCACAATTATCAGTTTCTTTCGTAGGAAGTAATATTAGCATATTACATTAGTGTCACATGCTTCTGTCTGTCTCTTAAAACAAGCTATCAAATGGAAACCAGAACAATAGGTTTGGCCACCTGTCTCTCATGGGGCCTGCAGCAAGCAGTCCATAGCGTATATGAGATCTAAAGAGTACATTCTGAAAGCTTCTGTCTGGTGACACCCTTTGTATTTTGAACTTTGAAACAGGCAAATGGAAGGCTGCCCTCAAATAATTCCAGACATCGTACACTGCACCATTTTTACTGGATTGAGACTTTCTGAATTTCAGTTAATGCTGAGTAGTTTCCTGCAAACTATAAAGATATTTAGTGCTTCTGATAGCTTTTTATTCTGATGCCAAAATTTAGGAATATGTTGTGAATATCCCTTTCTAAAAGGGGAGAAATGTGTTAACCCGATTCAGATACTGTTTTCTTTGTTAAAAATCCTGCTGGTTTGTACTTTGATCTTGCAGAGTGATCTTTGTTGTCTTTAGTGGGTAATTTGTTTCATTCCTGTTGCCTAAGAATGTCTGTGCTGGCAGCTCTGACACACATTCTATTCCAAATCGCCATAAGCATAAGAGATGCAACAGGCAGAGAAAGATTCGTCACAATTCTTGCTGTTGCTGTTCGAGCACATGGCTTGCCAGGACAGTATGAACTATGTTTGCATATCATGAGAGAAGAGAAAATTATGGGGAATGGAAGAGATAAAAAGACTGGAAACAGTTGAGAGGGAAGTGAAAGACATCAGATTTTTAAGAAGGACTTTGCAGACTTCATTGCAGAAGCATTTGAGCATAAGGAGCTCAAGGTTAGTTTTAAGCCACAGTATTATGGTTTTCCACTTGTGTTTTTACAGTTTCACACATAACAATGTAGAAACAAACACCGAGTTTCCAAATGTGACTGTACTCTGTTGTTTGTTATCAGATCCCATTCAATAACAAAGATGGAGTGTAAGATAAAACTGGAACAAATTACCTCTCCCTCTGTCTTTAGACAGATGTTTTTCAATTCAAAACAGCTAAAAAAATGACCATGAATCTCTGCTAGGAATCTACAAAAGCTTATGGGATTTGAGGCATGGTGCTTATTTTTTTTCTGATTAGAATGGTGCTCATGTGGTAATAAAATGAGCGAGGCTGGTAGATGGGAAGGTCATTTCTTTCTTTCTCCCCGTTTTCCTGTGTTCTACTTCAGTCTTTCTAACAAATCAGTAGTAACTCAACTTGATTTACCAAATAAAAGTGGAAATGCCATTTCAAAGAAACCTGAAACCTATGGTTGGGAAAATGCCCAGTCTTACAGGTTTTCAGTCCAGCATATAAAAAAATAATATAGTTCAATACTGGAAGCTACAGCAAGTCAAATTCAACATCAGAATGCCGTGTTTGTTAGAATAATCAATTATATGAGGATACAGCTTTAAAACAGACCCGGATATCTTTTGAAAAGAGATGCTCTACTTCAGCAAGGAATTGATTTCTTCTGATCAGCGCCCCTGAGAACAGTCCTGTGGGATGTAATGTAGGGAAGTTAGTATAAATGATCACAGAGGATCCTTTTGGCCTTAGAATGTATAAAAATCTGATGTATCTCCATTTTCAGCCTCTTCATTCCAGACTTGCTTTGTCCAAAGCTTAAATGCTTATAAAACCTCAAAGTTTTCAAAAATCTATATTCTTAAAAACATTTTTGGCAACCAAATTTACACGTATACCATCAAACTTGTTTTTCAACTACAGAAATTTTGTTGAGTGATCTGTGAAAGGCTTGTAACTGTGAAGATATTACTTCAGTTCTTGGAGAGTTCATAGTAGCTATTTTTCCATTTATTCTCTCAAATACTCTAAGTAAACTAGTGTTTGCAGGTCTCTGGTAAATAACATACTAAGAAAAGCAGAAACATGCAGTATCCCTCTCATCCATTTTTTTATGGAAATTGTGATGCCTGTTGTGTCAGTATACACCACATTTCCATTGTAAACACTGAAGGAACTTCATATAGCAATTACGGCGGATTTATATCTTTATTACTCAGTTCATCCAGATGAATTTACTGCTTATTTATATACCTCTGTGTAAACTAATCATACAAATTGTACATACAGAATTGCAGCACCTGACTTTGCTTACAATGATATGGGTGGAACAGATTGTAAACAAAAAGAGAGAGTACCCAATTAGTGAGCCTTCTCTACTCTCTGGAGGGGAAGAATACCCTCAGCTGCACCTGAGTTCCTGACACTGGAATCTGCCAGTAAATATGGGGCCTTTATTTTTATTCTTGGCTGTATTTACCTTACCTTTTTGTTGTTCTGAGAACTTCCTGTAACCAGGGCAGGCATGTTACTTCAGCAGCAGCTTTTCTTTAGTTCCTCTAAACTAGTTAAGATTTCACAGTCTCTAGTAGTCATGAGAATACACTGCAAACACCTTCTGCTTTCTGAACTGGTGGACAAGATGAAAGCAGCAGAAGCTGGGCTAAGCCTGTCTTTAGTTTTGTGAGCTTTGTCATTCGGAACCTTCCTATACTAGGAAAGCTCACTTTTAATTACTTAAAGCTTTAAATGAGATGAAGAAAATACTTTTATCAGACTACAGTAAGAAAAGGCTTTCCAGCCATCCTGTTCTTCTATTTGTAAAGAACAAGACCAACAGTATTTTCACATTCTCTCAACATCTCACCCTATTGCAGACCAGTTGTAATGTTGCAAAATGCTTAAGCAAACCAGCAGACAAAAAGCAATGTCATCTGTTCCAGTTTAAGTCAGAACCAATATGAGCAATAAATGCTCTTGTGCTTTTGCTGCCATCTGTAATTTTCTCTTGGAGTAGTTCAAATTACCTGCAGAATTAGTTAGTTAAGAACATGCTTCCTAAGGATCTCATAAACCCTGCAGTTGCTGGATTATCTAGCCTGGCCTTACTTACCTCCTCTCTTCTGCAAGAAAGGGAGAAAACAGCGTTTTCAAGCTTTACAATCCATTCCTAACCATCAAGTGAAGCAAGAGGTGAGTTACAGTTCTATAATCCTGCTGAGACCTATAGTTGACCGTGTCACACTCTTCCTGGCTTCAGGGAGTAAACACCCACTGTGAGAGAGAAGGTATCTCTGCTCCTTGTGACAAAACTCATCCTGTGTTTCAATTCTGAAGAGAAGTGTTGAGGCAAGAAATTAACAGATGTTGCCATCTTCCCTGTTTCATGAGAATGTAATGGAGTTTTTTAAATTGAGATCACTCCTCTTTGCCTTCCTTTATTCCTCATGTTCTCAGTGGTATTTTTGGGGGGCTTGGGGTGTTTTTTTTATTTTTATTTTTTTTACAATAGTTTTGTTTACTATTTTTGAAGATACTGAAGGGAAAACCATGTAACTGTCAAATGGCTGAAGGCACTGCTTCTTCCAAGACTGTTGTGCCTACCTTTGTTTTTTTAACTAGTCCTTTAGTTATATTCTAGGATATGAAGTTAGATGCTTTGTTTTTAGCTATAGCTAAAACTGTTTAAAACATTTGCTTCTCATGCTGCTGTTTCAGATGGAATGACTTATGTTAACGTAGGCAGAAAAATGATGTGCAATAGTTTATGAACTTTGACATTCAAGATAAAAAGTTTTGTAGAACTGCAAACAAAAATCTTCACAATATTACAACTAGAATTCAAGGTCATAAGAATTAATGTTTTCAGCAACAAAAGCACTTTTAAAAAGTCTAGTATAAAAGACAAGGAGTCATCTGCACCATCTTTAGTTAATTGATGAGAACTGCATAACACAGGACAAAAATCTATGAAGTCAGGAAAGTCCAGTGAGGTTTTCTGGTGGCCTACATTAGTCATGTTAATAAGTCCTGTTTCAACAAGTGTGGGAATAAATCTTCCCTTGGAAGCCACATTATTTAGCTGAAGATTCAATCTGTGGACTCAGGAAGGCAGTCTGAGTGAGGAGCGTGTGTAAAAATACTGTTCTGAGAAGATGATATCTTTAGAGAGACACCAAAAGATTTAATTTCAAGGTTAAGTAAAAAGATTTTTTTTGTTAGATCAAGAACTTTTGGCAGTAGATGTTGTATCTAAAATCAATGGCACCTAATTCTACTCTTCTCCCAAATGTCTTTTCTATCATTTGCAATTCACTAGATAAAAGTATTCTATGTGTGCAGTTATATTGCCATCAAAATATTTTTCCAGCACTTTACAGACAAATTACTACAGCAAAATTTACTTTATCAAGCCTGTTATCCCAATTGAACCTGTTATTGTTCTGTAATTGTCAATAACATACGCCTAAATTTCAGAAACTTTTATCACCCTTTGGCTTTTGAACAATGTAAGGAATGTACTTTTTCCTTACTTTTAAAGAATATTCTGTTATGGATAGTCACATAGTTACTGAAAAGCAGTGTTGAGTTAGAGGAGGTTTAATGGCTTAGGAAATAATTAAAGGGGTTCTTAAGCTTTCTGAATTGACTGTTTTACTTAATCCTGCTTTCTTACATACACACTTCTTGCATCCCAATTACTTCTAGTTAAGATTACAATTCTAACACTCTCAAATTTAAGATAATGTTTGAAAAATTAGAACTAGTGAAAAAAAGTTTTATATTGCTTTAGGTTGTTCCTTTACTATATTACTCTATAAAATAAAACAAAACAAAATCATAACTTGTAGTATGCATCAACTACTAGCCCTGGTGGTATTTAGGTACCTGACATCAGTGATAAAGATGTGCGCAAACAGGGAATCACACTAAGGCTCTTGGCTGCTGCTTCTCTGATGTCAAAGATGTCAAGAGGTGCAAAATACCAAGAAAATACAGTAAGAAAATAAGTTTGTTTTCCCCCTCCAGCGTTCTGAAAGTTACCTAGGTAATAGGGTGCTACCCTGCCTTTCTGCCAACAAAATCAAAGCAGTTCTTTAAAGGAGTTGCACTTGATTCCGCTTTCACTTTGAAATGAGCTGCACTTTTCATGCGGTGCTGTTAAAATGGGTGTCTCTGTACTTTTGAAACTGTCAAGTAAGAAAATGTTATACTTGATCTTGATCCATGACAAGTATTTAACAAGATATAGGAAAACTAACAGAGCTTTAAAAACACCTGTTGTAAAGATTTTTTTTTTTTTTTTCCTTCCCCATTTCTCTTTAGCCTACTTGAATTTCTCTCTTTTCAGGGTAGTGATACTTGGTCCTTCATTTGATAAAACATTTCTTAGAAATGCCTTTTTCACTATGCAGGTAGCTCTTTTGCGGTGTAATGGTAGTGTAACAAGCTAAACTAGAGAAAGAAAAGGAAAACTTATAGTGGTGGGTGGGCAGACATTTGCTTCTGCAAGAGATTTTATTCAACCATGTCCAGCATTTGATCAGACCCTTCCAGGCACTGTAGTGTGAGGAATGGCTGTGTCTGCCTCTCAGGGGACAGTGCAGAAGCTGTAAAATCAGCAGCTTCTGAATTAACACTAGAAATACAGAATGCTTTTTTCGTCATTAAGACTTTAGGAGTTTTGACACATAAAACCGTGAAAATCTCATCCTTTGGTCTTATGCAACCAAATAAAATTCAGGCAACACTCATGTACTATGTTGGGAGAATGTCACTGGCAGCCCCCTCACAATGTGGGGCCAGAACCTCGACCCAACTGGAGTAAAGAAAGCAGCAGCTTCTGATACTGGGTTTGAGAAATGTTTAGTAGGGAGAAGAAAAAATAAAAGTTTAGACTGAGTCAGCAGATTAGAATGGAGCTCCCTGCAAAACTAGATTTGCTTTGTGAATGCCAGAGCATGCAGCAGGCAGGAATTCCCCTTCTTGCTCCGCAATAATTGCATTTAGGGTGATTTTTACTGTGTATAGCTTGGTTCTTCCTCAAGGATGCAGCATTTGCTGTTAGCCTAACACAGGCGGCTGTTTGGGTACATGCAATCAGGGAAGAGGAAGCACTCTAGAAAGTGAAGTGGGTCCCAGGAGATTATCTGCTCAGGCTATTCAGTAAAGTCTTTTTGCCATGAAGTTTCAAATTCCTCCGCACTCAAAGAAGGACACTTCAAATTATAACCAACAGCAGTTTGTCTAAACTTGCATAACATCACCAAAGACATCTTCAGAAATGAAATATCAATATTCCTTGGAATTACAACAGTCAGTCTTCTGCAGACCTGGGGGTTTCACTCCTTGCAAAGGGAAGAAGTGGTTCTGAAATGATAGGTGATCAGTTCACATTAGCGATCTACTATCAATTTTTTGGTGTTATATACACTCCTAGGACATGAGAAAAACATGTTCCTTATGGCTCACAGTGCATTTCTTATGCTGATACTTAAGCAGTGAGAACAAATAGATTTTCTGGGTAAGATCAGAACAAAATTATATTTGTAGCAGTAGTTTAGAAAATGTCTGTTTGTAGTGATGGAAATTTGTATTGAGCCAAACAGTCACATTGCTAGTAAAATAAATGTTAAGTGAAGCATGAACAGGTTTAATTACTTTTGTCTAGTACTTAGAGTGAACGAATTAATTCTACGCTACTTTTCTCACAAAAAATACTTACTGTAAACATTTGAATCTATATTTTACATTTATTTACATGTGACCCTCTTAATACATACAAATAAAAGTTAAAGGATATTTCCTTTCACATCACAAATACACAAAAGCATTGATTTATTGAACTGAACTTGATTTTGGGAACATGTTTCAAATTAAACTAATTATGCTCTTTTCTCTCTGCAAATTTTATAAGTATTATCAACCCTGGAGTAAACAGTAAAAGAAAAAAGAAAAAAAACCCTCTAGTAGTCATCAGCTGAGGGGTTAATATGTTCCTCAAGTTCAATTTAATTGTGCTCCAATGTTTATGTTGTGTTCACAGAAGGGCTTAGCTTGAAGGGAGCCTGGGTTGGACTGAAAGCACAGAGCTTTTGTGTAGTTGTAGAGCAGTGCACTCAGCTTCAGCGTTAGAAGATGGGCTCTGTGCAGATGCGTAACGCTGGGGAATCCAGACTTGACTACTACGTCTCCTATGCTCACTGCTATAGCGTAGGTTTATTCAACTATTTTTTTTTGCATGTTTATTTTCTATTTTAGTAGTTCTTGCATGGTATTCTGTTCATTCTAACCTCAGTTTATTTTTATGTTAAAGTGCCAGCCAAGCTTTGGTGGGTTTTTTTTGTTTTCTTTGCTATTAAATAAGCAGGTAGGAAGAATATCTTAATTATCTACAAATGCAGTGGTTTATATGAACATTTTCAGAGTCACAGGCTTTCAGTATTCTGAAGCTCTGAAGACCTAAGTATTTAGAATTCATGTTTATGCTTTATTTCAGAGTCAGTAAGTTTATATAGCACTATACTTAAATATCCATCATTCTTCTAAAATACATGAAGCAAACCTTACGGGTGTCTCTTCCATTTCCTGGTATCACTATAAGATGCCTCAAAAGAGGGAGCGTTGTGTATTTTACATGACTAGCAATACTGTAGGTGATAATGATACTTATTGTTTAAGTAAGGGTATTGTGCTTGCACTTCTTAAACTAAGTTTAAATGGCATCTGTATGTAGGTTGCACCATACCTCAAAATAGATGTGGGCTGAGTTTAGATACAGGGAAAATTATCTTTTTGTAGTTCCAGTATTTATAAGCATTTAAATGTATTTCTAAAAGTCGTAGCTCTGGAGTCTTGCATTATACACAAATTTCTTAGTATAAGAGATATATCTAAAAAGGTGTTACTGTTTTGTGCATACTACAGATGTGGAAAATTGATTTAAAATCTACTTGGCATTTGTAGTCTTCTTAAAATGTTTAACTGTTTAATATTTCAGTGTTTAACTGAAGTTTTAGATGTTTTGATGTTTTGGCGTGAGGTGCTTTCCAAGCATCTTCAAGCTTATCTCTCTGTAAATGAGCAATTCAGAAATGCGGTTATTAGTCATATGACATTGTTCTCACTGAGGGACTCGTACAGCTCTATTATTTCAGCATTTGAAAGCACATGTGTGTCATCTGAATGCTGTGTCTGAGACAGGGGCATCATTAATTGTCTCTGGAGATGCTATTTAGGACACTGCACTGGTGTATTAGTGCCTCGTGCCATCTTGAAAACATTGCAGGTGCTATTATGCCTCATAAAGCACAGCTGCACAGAATTATCATGTTAATTTGAAGTCATCCTGTGCATTTACAGGAAAGCCTATTTAAAGACATGCTTGGGTTTATTATGTAATTATGTCGTTCAGCACACTGTGTATCACTGGCTTGCTAACTAACCCTTGGACTGACATGTCTCATCTTTCTTATGCCTACAAGGAAAAAATTAGACAAGGAAAGCATCAAAAATTAAATTTTGGAGAGAAAGCGTCTGAATAAGAAATAGCTTCTCTTGCAAACTTCTAGTGCAATCTCTAGAATAAAATTAGAGGCAATCACACACAGTAGCATTAATCTCTTTTCTTCCTCTACTTCAAAGAAACAATAAAATAGAAAAACCTGGGTAGAAACAACAGATGCCCTCTGCAGAACAGCATGAATAATTCAGCAATGCAATTTTGATCGATGTTATCCCTACAGAACTGGTACCTAAACATGTCTCTTGCATGTTTTATCTGTTCTGCTAGACCCTTTCATCTTTCAGTGTTTTTGATGAAAACAAAATTTTCTAATGGGTATAGGGTAAATGCATTTAAATATTAACCACCCATGTGAGAAAAAAAATGTGATTTTTTTCCAATTACAGGTACATTAGGCAGAGACATTTGTGTATAGCAAATAATAATAGTAATACTCTGTGTTGGAAAGTTAGAGATGAACAGAACTGAAAAATTCTGCAATACACTGGGATTATTAAACACATTTTCTTAGAAATGTGATCCGCCTGACTGATTTAACAGCCTTGTGAACCAGGGAGGTTTTCAATCTGGTGAGCTGAAATGGATTTTAGATATATATATGATGGCAGAACTAGCCCCTTGCTTCTTGAAATGTTGTGAATTGTATTTTGGTCCTCAAAAATTAGGAACTAAATCAATATTTATTATTCACGTTTCCACTTACGAAAAATTTTAAAAGTGGTTTTTACTGCTGAAATGTCATAAAATGATCTTGAAGCTTCCTTTAAGGAAAGGCAAGAATTCTCTGGACATGAGAAAATCTTCAGGAATTAAGAATCTGCCGTAAAAAATGAGGATATAAGGGAGACTAGAGAGAGTGTGACCCTTCCAGTAATCTTTACCAACCAAAGGAAATGTTACGGAAGTTCTTATATTGGTGTTTAGTGTCTGCTTATTGTTCTGTATGGGGAAAGTAAAGAGGATTTAGCTGTGATTTGCTTTCCTCTGCAGCTTTGATAAGCCATGCTCAAAGACTGTGAGGAAGTAATTTCTGTAAAACACTCAAATTTGACTTTTATTTTTGAAAGTCGTTATAGCATGATGCTTCAGGAATGTGGCTAGTCTTGCATCATTATATGCAGTAACAATAAAAGGTCTTATAATGTCCTACTTAGGGAAGTAATTGCCTCCTAAGAACTTCAGCAGTTGTAGTTAAAAAGAAACAAGCATTCCTCTGGCAAATGTAGACAAATCACAATCCAGGCTTTCTTTTTGAAAAGTCCCATCAACTCATTTTTTTGCTGAGAGAAGAAATTATCTCAAATTTAAATGTAGTTGGTTTTAGAACTTCACAAATGGAGGACAATGTATACTCCTGTTGCCCTCTTGTGCATTGTAATATCTCTAGGCTTCTTGCTAGGTAGACTAAAATGGACAATGTTACATAGGGAAATGTGTATCAGAAGGACCCTTCCCTGTAAGCTAATGGAGAGATGTGGGGAACGTTGGTTTGATTTTTGTGTGTGTTTTTATTTAAGAGATCTTTGATTTGGTTCTGAAGTGCTTGAAGGTAAAGTCAAATGTTGTATCAGTCCATGCCACCTCTAGGATCTTCACAGATGATGTTAACTGTGGTTCGGAGCAGGGATTTTCCTACTGACACATAAGTACCAATTCCTGCATTTTTACATCAGCTGCGCTTCAGTGGTAGCTGACTGACCCAGTCAAGGATTTTGTCTTCAGTAAGAGCTCAGTGTGAGAATTTGTCTCATTATGTGGCGCTCTCCTGTCTTAAGAATTGTTCTTAAAATACTTTTAGATCACACCAGGTAAAATGAGGCAGTACGTAGGAGTAGTCATTTTAATGACAGAGTTCACAAAATTGTTGTAGATAGTTCTATTAGAGCAAATAAACTGAGGAATATTTTAATTCTGCAGGCAGTTGTTGCTTGTAGAACCTGTGGCTTCTGTACTGGCTGTGAGTGAATAAAGCTGATCGGTTGAGTCTTTTGCTGTTGACTATGTTATTGCAAGAGGTCTGTTACATGAAAATGACTATTGCTCAAAAGATGTGAGAAGATAAAAGCTGCCTGCTTTCTCTTCAGTAGAGGAGTAATTCACCAAGAAGTAAACCAGAAGGCAGTTGGAAATGTAATCAAAATGAAATTACTATTGGATGAGTTGCTGCCAAACATATGGTTTTTCTCAGCTTTTAGGCATGTATTTGTGGTGATTTGTCACAATTTGGCAGACAGAAATATAAGCTAGTAGTTTTTGCCAGGGTTAAAATTTATAATATTGCTGTCTGAGAGTGTGGTGTTCACAGAAGGGCTTAGCTTGAAGGGAGCCTGGGTTGGACTGAAAGCACAGAGCTTTTGTGTAGTCGTAGAGCAGTACACTCAGCTTCAGCATTAGAAGATGGGCTCTGTGCAGATGCGTAACGCTGGGGAATCCAGACTTGACTACTATGTCTCTTTTGTGCACTGCTATAGTGTAGGTCTGTTCAGCTATTTTTCTGCATGCTTATTTTCTATTTTAGTAGTTCTTGCATGGTATTCTGTTCATTCTAACCTCAGTTTATTTTTATGTTAAAGTGCCAGCCAAGCTTTGG
>Ga0181612_103044_pt1 | contig 14154 bp, 11 predicted proteins | sample HoacroProtozoa21_FD_119630 | JGI IMG/M metagenome (GOLD analysis project Ga0181612, IMG submission 119630) | Hoatzin crop microbial communities from Cojedes, Venezuel. Combined Assembly of Gp0051906, Gp0051904, Gp0051908
CGACGGTAACGCCGCCTACGACGTCATCTACACCGACGTGGCTGAGCTCGACATCACCGACGCTGCCGCCGTCCAAGCCATGGTGCGCAACGAGCACATCGACGTGATTGTCAACTGCGCCGCCTTCACCGCTGTCGATGCAGCCGAGGACGCCGTGGAACTCTGCACCCGCCTCAACGTCGAGGCGCCCGCCAACCTTGCCACCGCCGCCCGTGATGTTGGTGCCCACCTCATCCACATCTCGACCGACTACGTGTTCGACGGCACCCAGTGTCGCCCCTACCGCGAGGACGACCCCACGTGCCCCGCCTCGGTCTACGGGTCGACCAAACTCGCTGGCGAGGACCGCATCCGCGAAATCCTCCCCGACGCTGTCATCATCCGCACCGCATGGCTCTACTCGCAATATGGCAAAAACTTCGTCAAGACGATGCTCCGCCTTGGCAGCGAGCGCGACAGCCTGCGCGTCGTCTTCGACCAAGTAGGCTCGCCCACGTGGGCTCACGACCTGGCGCTCGCCGTCAAGACCGTCATCGACGCGCCCCAGTGGCACGCCGGCCTCTATCACTATAGCAACGAGGGCGTCATCTCGTGGTACGATTTCACCATCGCCATCCACCGCATCGCCGGCATCACCTGCGACGTCCAGCCCTGCCTGAGCAGCGAGTATCCCACCCGCGCCACGCGGCCACACTACAGCGTGCTCGACAAGAGCAAGTTCAAGGCCACCTTCGGCGTCACCATCCCTTACTGGGCCACCAGCCTCGAGACCTGCGTGAAGCAACTGCTGAGTTAACGACACATTAATATATTACAACGACCGAAAATAATTCCCTAACGACCGAATGAGTCAAACTACCGAAATAGCGCGTCGACGCACGTTTGCCATCATCTCGCACCCCGATGCGGGTAAGACAACGCTCACCGAGAAGCTCCTCCTCTTTGGCGGCGCCATCCACGTCGCCGGAGCCGTCAAGTCTAACAAAATCAAGAAGACCGCTACCAGCGACTGGATGGAAATCGAGAAACAACGTGGCATCTCGGTCGCCACCTCGGTGATGGGCTTCAACTATGGCGACTACAAAATCAATATCCTCGACACCCCTGGACACCAGGACTTTGCCGAGGATACTTATCGCACCCTCACCGCCGTCGACAGCGTCATCATCGTCGTCGACGTCGCCAAGGGCGTCGAAACACAGACGCGCAAACTCATGGAGGTGTGCCGCATGCGCAACACCCCAGTGATGATTTTTGTCAACAAACTCGACCGCGAGGGACGCGACCCCTTCGACATCCTCGACGAACTCGAGAGCGAGCTCAAAATCGGAGTGCGACCCCTGAGTTGGCCCATCAACATGGGCGCACGCTTCAAGGGCGTTTACGACATCTACGACCACAGCCTCAACCTCTTTAAGCCCGACAAGCAGCACGTCACCGACCGCGTCGAAATCACCGACATCAACGACAAGGCCATCGACGCTGCCGTGGGTGCCGACGACGCTGCCAAGCTGCGTGCCGACGTCGAACTCATCGACGGTGTTTACCCCGAGTTCAACACCCTCGATTACCTCGACGGCAAGGTCGCCCCCGTCTTCTTCGGGTCGGCGCTTAACACCTTTGGCGTCAAGGAGTTGCTCGACTGCTTCGTGCGTATCGCCCCCTCGCCGCGACCCGTGGCTGCCGTGGAGCGCACCGTTGAGCCCGGCGAGGAGAAATTCACCGGCTTCGTCTTTAAAATCCATGCCAACATGGACCCCAACCACCGCTCCTGCATCGCATTTGTCAAGGTCTGCTCGGGCATCTTCCACCGCAACGCCAACTACCTGCACGTGCGCAGCGGCAAGAGTTACCGCTTCTCGGCACCCACAGCATTCATGGCACAGCGCAAGGAAATCATCGACGAGGTCTATCCCGGCGACATCGTCGGACTCCCCGACAACGGCATCTTCAAGATTGGCGACACCCTCACCGAGGGCGAAATGCTCCACTTCCGCGGCCTGCCCAGCTTCTCGCCCGAGATGTTTAAATACATCGAAAACAGCGACCCCATGAAGACCAAGCAGCTCAACAAGGGCATCGAGCAACTCATGGACGAGGGTGTGGCACAGCTGTTTATCAACCAGTTTAACAACCGCAAAATCATCGGCACCGTGGGCCAGCTGCAGTTCGAGGTCATCCAGTACCGCCTGCTGCACGAGTATGGCGCACAATGCCGCTGGGAACCGCTCCACCTCTACAAAGCCTGCTGGATTGAAAGCGACGACGACGAGGCACTCGAGGCGTTCAAGCGACGCAAGCACCAGTTCATGGCCATCGACCGCGAGGGCCGCGACGTCTTCCTCGCCGACTCGGCCTACGTCCTGCAAATGGCACAGCAAGACTTCCCCAAGCTCACCTTCCACTTCACCAGCGAATTTTAGTCCCCATTTTTCCCTATAAAGCATTCAAAATCAAATACATCACTCATGAATACAAGCACTCTTGAACAGTTATACACCCAGGTCGTGGGCACCGCCCCCACCGAGGTCACCGAGATGCCCGCTTCGGGCTCCAACCGTCGTTACTACCGCCTCCACGGCGAGCGTTCGCTCATCGGCGTGATAGGGCAGGTGAGAGCCGAAAACGACGCCTTCCTCTACATGGATAAGCACTTCAAATCCAAGGGGTTGAACGTCCCCGAGGTTTACGCCGTGAGCGACGACCACATGTGCTACATCCAGGAAGATCTGGGCGACCGCATCCTCTTCAAGGAAATCGAGAAGGGACGACTCACCCGCGTCTTCAGCGAAGAAGAAAAGTCGCTGCTGGTCAAGACGATACGCCAACTCTGCCAGTTCCAGTTCCTCGGCGCCGACGGCATGGATTTCTCGCACTGCTTCCCCTCGGCAAGCTTCGACCGCCGCTCCATCTTCTGGGACCTCAACTATTTCAAGTACTGCTTCCTCAAGGCCACCGGTCTGGAGTTTGACGAAGACAAACTCGAGGACGACTTCCAGCGCATGGCGGATGTGCTGCTGCGCAGTTCCTCGGCAACGTTCATGTACCGCGATTTCCAGTCGCGTAACGTGATGATTTACAACGACGAACCTTGGTTCATCGACTTCCAGGGCGGCCGCAAGGGCCCGTTCTACTACGACGTCGCCTCGTTCCTGTGGCAAGCCAAGGCCAATTTCCCCGACAGCCTGCGCCAGGAACTCATCGAGGAATACATCGCCGCCCTGCGCAAGTACAAACCCGTCGACAAGAACTATTTCCACTCGCAGTTGCGCCACTTCGTGCTCTTCCGCACGCTGCAAGTGCTCGGCGCCTACGGTTTCCGCGGCTACTTCGAGAAAAAACCGCACTTCATGCAGAGCGTACCCTTTGCCGTCAACAACCTGCGACAACTCCTGCGCAAACCCTACGTCGAGTACCCCTACTTGAACGAATTACTGGGCAAACTTGTCAATTTATCGCAATTTACCGACGACATCCAAAAGCACAGCCTCACCGTCCGCGTCATGTCGTTTGCCTACAAAAAAGGCATCCCCAACGACGCCTCGGGCAACGGCGGCGGATATGTGTTCGACTGCCGCGCCGTCAACAACCCCGGCAAGTATGAGCGCTACAAACCCTTCACTGGCACCGACCAGCCTGTCATCAAGTTCCTCGAGGACGATGGCGAAATTCTCACCTTCCTCGAGCACGCCTACGCCCTCATCGACGCCTCGGTGAAACGCTACGTCGAGCGCGGCTTCACCAACCTGATGGTATGCTTCGGCTGCACCGGCGGACAGCACCGCTCGGTCTACTGCGCTCAGCACACCGCCGAGCACATCAACCAGAAATTCAACGTCAAGGTAGAACTCATCCACCGCGAGCAAAACATCGAGCAAACGTTCAACACCCGCCTCTCATGAAAGCGCTAATCTTTGCTGCCGGACTGGGCACGCGCCTGCGACCCTACACCAACGACCGCCCTAAAGCCCTCGTCGAGGTGGCTGGGCGCCCCATGCTCGAGCATGTCGTTGAGCGCCTCAAGGCGGCTGGCGTCGACGACATCACCATCAACATCCACCACTTCGGCCAGCAAGTCATCGACGAGGTGGAACGCAAGGGCGGCTACGGCGTCAACGTCCACATCAGCGACGAACGCGACCTGCTGCTCGACACCGGCGGCGGCATCCTCCACGCCCGCGAGTGGCTCGATGGCGACGAACCGTTCCTCGTGCACAACGCCGACATCCTCACCGACCTCGACCTGCGTGCCTTCTACGACTACCACGTCCACCACCAGGCGCTGTCGACCATCCTCGTGAAAGCTCGCGAAACCCAGCGCTATTTCCTCCTCGACGACAACGACCAACTCCACGGCTGGATTAACAAAGCCACCGGCGAAGTGCGTCCCGATGGCCTCACCCCGCACCCCGACTGGCACGAACTCGCCTTCGGCGGCCTGCACGTCGTGAGCCCCGCCATCTTCGACCTTCTCGAGCGCTACAGCGCCACCGCCGGCCCCAAATTCAGCATCACCCCCTTCTACATCGCCGCCTGCGCGACCCACAAAATCCACGGCTACCACCCCTCAACCCCCTACCACTGGCTCGACATCGGCAAGCCCGAAACCCTCGCCCTCGCCAATAGAGAGCTGAGCCACAACCCCCAGTAACAGGAGACCTCACGAAGACCCCAGTAACAGGAGGCCTCACGCAGACTCCGCAGACTCCGCAGACTTTTTATTTTATCTAGTAAAAATAGAAAGGTCCGCGCTGGTCCGCGCTGGTCTGCGTGCAAAACCTACAGCGGCGGAGCCGCTTTAGCTCAACTCTCAACTCTCGAATCTCGTCACTAGATTTTGGTGATGGTGGGGGAGGGGAGCCAGGCGCGCTGGCCGGTGGTGGTTTCGACGTCGTACCAGATGGTGGGGGTTTTGGTGGGGGTGAGGGTGTCGGTGGGGGTGGAGGAGATGCTGTCGTGGATGGTGACGAGGTGGCCGGTGGTGAGGGTGAAGGCTTGCTCGGATTTGTTGCGGGGCTCGCGGGGGGCGGTGCTCAGGGTGACTTGTTGGGCGGTGACGATGGCGCGGTTGCGGTTGACGCTCTTGCTGCGCATGTGCCAGGCGCTGGCGACTGCGACGAGGGTGAACAGGGCGAGGAGGGCGCCGCCGAAGAAGCCGATTTTACGCATCACAATGTTGCTGGCGAGCAGGTAGAGGGCGATGGCTACGAGGGTGAGGATGAAGCTCACCAGCGCGAGTGTGGCCCAGGTGTTGCTCGAGAGGTGGCTGATGACGCCTTCGGTCCACTGGGTGAAGAACGACTGGCCGCTGGTTTCGTTGATTTGCGACTTTTCGCGCACAAATTCCAGGTTGTAGCGGGCATCGCTGTTGCTCGGGTCGAGCAGCAGGGCGCGTTCGTAGTAGAGGATGGCGCGGCCGGTGTCCTTGAGGCGGTAGTAGGTGTTGCCCATGTTGTAGCAAACCACCGACGAGGGCCCTTGCGTGCGCTCGATTTCGCTGTAGAGCTGGAGCGCTTGGTTGTAGAGTTCGCGCTTGTAGGCCTCGTTGGCCTTGTCGAGTGTAGCCTCGGCGGCGATGGCTGTGGTGGATGCGACGAAGAGCGATATGATGGTGAAAATCAAGTGTTTCATGTGGTCGTTACTTGTTAAGTTTCACTTTCTCGAGGTTGTCGATGAGTTGCGAGGCTCGGTCGAGGGTCGCACCGAGGTCGTTGTTGGCCAGTTCGGGCGCATACTGTGCAAACTCGCACTCGTCGATGAGGGCGATGGTGGCTTGCTGCAGCGTGTCGTCGACGCCATGCTCCGCCAGATGCGCTTGCACGTTGTCGCGGCTCAACTCCGAGCCTGGGATGTTGAGTTTGTCGCTCAAGTAGCCCCACAGGGCGCTGAGCATTTCGTTGTAGAACGCCGTGCGGTTGCCGCGCGATTGTGCCGCGCGAGCCGCTTTCAAGCGCTTTTGGGCCACCTTGCTGGCGCCGCGGGCACGCATGCGCGTGAGGTCGGCGCGTTCGCGCAGGCGCTTGCGGTTATAGATGAGCAAGCCCACGAGCGCGAGCAGCGGCAGGATGTATCCCGCCCAATAACCCGCCTTGTCGACCATGAAGCCCTGCGCCAGTTGCGAGGCTGTCGAGCCCGCCTGTGCCCCGCGGATGTCCATGTTCTTGAGGCGATAGTGGTTCGACGGGCTGCCTTGTCCCTTAGCCACCTCGAGGTGCCGTGCGGGCAGCGTGATGCTCTCATATTTTCCCGTCTCGGGGTCGAAGTAGGTAAATTCGCTCTCGGGCAGGTCGAACGAGCCAGCATATTGCGGGATGAAGGTGTAGTCGATTTTCACGGTTCCGCTCGTGTTGTCGCCGTTGGGGTTAGCGGTGACGGTGGTTTTGGGGTCGTAGACGTCAAATTGCTCGGGGAATTTCACCTCGGGCGCCTTGATATACTTGATGTTACCCGTTCCTTGGATGATGTAGCTATAGGTCGCGGCGGCGTAGCTCTTAAGCTGCTGAGGCACAAGGTCGGTGCGCACGTTGAAGCGACCCACGGCGCCCGTGAACGATGCCGGTTGCGGCTCGGGCAGCGGCAGGATGTTGACGCTCGCCGAGTTAGATTTCACCTGGATTTTGCGCTCGACGGGTTGCGAGAGCGTGCCGAAGAGACTGCGGTAGTTCTCATATTGCACCACGTTGACGTCGTAGTTTCCACTGGTGATGGTGAGCGTTCCCGCCTTCTGCGGGTAGAGGATGCATTTCTTGAGGATGGCCACCATGTATTCCTGCCCGTTGAGGGTCTCGACGTTGTTGAGGCTGGGCTGCATGGGGATTTCCTCGATGAGGAAGCCGTCGAACGACGGTTGCAGCGTGGGCATGAACTGGGTGACTTGATACTTGGTGTAGAGCTTGATGGTGCACACCACGGCTTGCTGCTCATAGACGCGCGGACTCGACATCTCGATGCGCACCATCACGTCGCGGCCGGTGACCGCCTTGTCGGCACTCTGCGTGGTGGGGTCGTTGTAGCGCACGCCGCCGCCTTGCTGCTGCGGCTGCTGCGAGTAAGCCGATGGGCCGTTGCTCGAGCTGTTGCCGTTGGGGTTATCGACCACTTGGATGGTAAACGGCTGCGTGCTGTAGCGCTTGCCATCGGCGGTGATGCTGGCGGCACCCACGTGGTAGCGTCCCGGCTTGATGGCCTTGTAAATCATCTGGTACTCTTGCGAGGTGCTACTCGAACTCTTGCCGTTGACCCACGACGAGCTGTAGGACGTCGACAGCGCGGGTCCGTAGATTTTCTGCGCTCCGTCGATGTCGGGGATGTCGAGGTTGCTTCCCTCGGCGTTGCGCAGGACGTAGGTCACAGTGAACTTGTTGCCCTGCGTCACCTGGCTGGGCGCGTGCACGGTGAACGACACCGCGGCCTGCGAGGCGAGTGCCGTCAGCAGGGCGAGGTTGATGAGTAGAAAGCGGTTGATGATGTTATGCATGATTGCTCGAGTCGTGGAGTGTCGTTGTCGTTGAGAATCGCGGAATAATGGAGTGGGGCAGATGTGCGGGGTGCAGTCGTTACCACTTGTTGCTGGTGCGGTTGCGCTCGCGTTGTTGCTGACGGGCACGCACGGCGTTGAGCTTCTGCTGCGTTGCATTCTCTTGATTTTGCATCGTTTTCAAGATTTGCTCGGCGTTTTGCTGGCTCATGCCGCCCTTCTGTTGTTGCTGCTTGTCCTGCTGACCTTGGTCCTGCTGACCCTGGTCTTGTTGCTGGTCTTGGTTCTGCTTGTCCTGATTCTGTTGGTCCTGATTCTGTTTATCTTGATTTTGCTGGTCCTGATTCTGGTCTTGATTCTGGTCCTGCTTATCTTGATTTTGGTCTTGATTTTGGTCCTGATTATCTTTGTTCTGGTCCTTATTTTGGTCCTTGTTGTCCTTGTTTTGGTCCTGGTCTTGCTTCTTGAGCTGGGCCAGACGCAGGTTGTCGCGCGCCTCGTCGTCGAGCGGGTCGCACCGCAGCGCGTTCTTGTAGCGCTCGATGGCTTGGTCGTATTGCTGACGGTGGTAAGCCAGGTTGCCCAGGTCGTACCACGCCTTGTTGAGCAGTCGGCGGTCGTTGCTCTGCTTGCACAGTTGCATCAGTGCCGCCTCGGCTTGCTGGCTGGGGTCGTTCTGGTCCTGACTGGCGACGTTGCCCTGCCGGATGAGGGCGCTACCCAGGTTAAAGACTGCGGGCCCCGACGTGGGGTTAGCGGTGAGCGCCTTGCGGTACTCGACCTCGGCGTCGGCAAAGTGCTGCGCGTGATATTCCTTGTTGCCCGCGCGCAGGTGCTTGCGCTCCTGCTTGTTCATGGGCGCGGTGGTCGTGTTGCTGTCGTCGTGCGAGCACGCGCTGCCGCCCGCCACCAGGGCGAGGGCTAAACCGCAGTAGATGAGATGTGACAATGCCTTCATGATTCCTTTTTATCGTTGGTGAAGAAATTGTAGTTCTCGAGCCATGGACTCGTGCGCTCGAGGAGCAAAATGAGTGCCACAAGCGTGATGAGCGCGAGCCATGCAAACACGGGGAACTGCTCGTCGTGTTGCGTGTAGGTGATGGTGGCGAGGTCGCTGCGCGACAGCTTGTCGAGGGTCTCGTGCAGGGTCTCGACGGCGTCGCTGGCGTTACCGTCGACATAGACGCCCTTGCCCGCCTGCGCTATCTCTTGCGCTTGCTTGACGTTGAGGTAGGTGGTCACGGGCTGCCCGTTGTTGTCGGTGAGGTAGCCGCCCGTCTCGAGGGGGATGGGAGCGCCGTGCTCGGTGCCCACGCCCATCACGCTCACCTGGATGCCCGCCTTGGCAGCATCACGAGCCGCCGCGGTGGCATCGTCCTCGAAGTTCTCGCCATCGGTGATGACGATGATGGCTTTCTGCGTGCGTTTGTTGTCGCTCAGCGCGTCGCGGCACAGGTTGATGGCGGCACCGATGGCGGTACCCTGCGTGGGTGCCATGCTGGTGTTGATGTTGTTGAGAAACAGCTTGGCCGAGGCGGCGTCGCCCGTGAGCGGCATCTGCATGTAGGCATTGCCGGCAAACACGACCAGGCCCATCTTGTCGTTGTCGAACGTGCCAATCAGTTTCTCGAGAATCAACTTGGCGCGTTGCAGGCGGCTCACGTCGTGCTGCTCGTCGGTCGACGAGGCGCGCATCGAGTTTGACACGTCGACGGCGACCATCACCTCGATGCCGTGCAACTTAGCCGTGGCTTTTCCCGCGCCCGCACGCGGACGGGCGAGGATGATAATCACCAGCGCCAGCAGTAGCAACTCGAGGCCCATGCGCACGTAGGGCTTGTAGCGTGACACGTCGGGCATGAGCGGCTCGATGACCTCGCTGTGGCCAAACTCCTCGAGCCGGCGCTTGCGCACCTTGCGCGACCACAGCATCAGGCACAGCAGCGCGGGAAGCAGCAGTAGCAGGTATAAATATTGTGGATGTGCAAAACTAAACATTTGTTGCAATGAATGGGGTAGTGTCTCCGGTTAAAAAACGATTGCGAGGGGCGTCACGGCGTGTGGCGCAGCACAGTGTATTCACACACGACGACGAGCAGCACCAGCGCCAGCAGTGCCAGCGCCCAGGGCTCGTAGTGGTCCTCGGTGTGGGTGTAACGCTGCACATCGAGGTGGGTCTTCTCGAGTTTGTCGATTTCGGCAAACACCTCGCGCAGCACGCTGTTACCCGTGGCGCGGAAGTACTTGCCACCCGTCGAGCGAGCGACCTGCCGCAGCGTGGCCTCGTCGATGACCACCGGCATGTTTTGATACTGATAGTTGCCAGCATAGTCGATGGCGACGGGGAAAGGTGCCGTGCCGTTGCGCCCGATGCCGATGGTGTAAATCTTGATACCCAGCTTTTTAGCAATCTCGGCAGCCGTCGATGGCGACACCACGCCGGTGTTGTTAGAGCCATCGGTGAGCAGGATGATGCTCTTGCTCTTGGCTTTGCCGTCGCGGATGCGGTTGATGGCAGTGGCGATGCCGTCGCCAATGGCGGTACCGTCTTCGAGGGCACCAATCTCGGTTTGCTTGAGCGCATTCATCAGCGCGGCGGTGTTCATCGTCATGGGCACCTGCGTGAAACTCTCGCCAGCAAACAGCACCAGCCCGATGTTGTCGTGCTCGCGACCGCTCACAAACTTCACAGCCACGTCCTTGGCAGCCTCGAAGCGGTTGGGCGAAAAGTCGCGCGCCAGCATACTGGTCGACACGTCAAGGGCGAGCACAATGTCGGTGCCCTCGACGTCGCTCGACGACCAACTGTCGCTGCGCTGCGGGCGGCACAGAATCACAATCAGGCACGCCAGCGCACCCAGCTTGGCGGCAAACACCAAGTGCTGCAGCCACACTTTCCAACTCGTGGCCATGCCGTCGAACTGACGCGTGGTCGACATCGATATCGTGGGTGCGCTGTCGTGACGCCCGCGCAGCACGTACCACACGGCGAGCGGCACGAGCAACAGCAGCAACCATAGCAGATGAGGATGAGCCAGTGTCATCATGAACGACCCTCCTCGGTCGGTTTGTTAAATGGGGGTGGAACAGAGTGGCTCGACGATGGCGCAGCCGGCGGGGTTGCAGGCTTTGCCTCGGTCGGCATATAGTCAGAGTCCTTGGAAGCCGGCGTGGCAGGAGCCGCGGGAGTTACAGGCGTGGCAGGAGCCGCGGGTGTTACAGGCGTGGCGGGAGCTGCCGGTGCTGCCGGCGTCGTGGGTGCACCAGGGGTGCCATCGGGCGTCTCGATGGGGCGGGTGGCTTCCACAAAGTTCACGGCACGCTGGTAACTGCGTTCGTTGTCGTCGGCGAGCGGTCGCTGGTTGGCAAACTTCACGAAGTCGGCGACCTCGAGAATCATCTCGAGTTGCTCGTTCACCGCGCGGGTTTCGTCGCGCTTCTTGAGCGTGTCGATGATTTGCGTCGAGGTCATCTCCACGGCGTTGATGCCAAAGCGGCGGTCGATGTACACGCGCAAGATGTCGGTCAAGCCCGTGTAGTACTCTTTCTCCTGGCCGTTTTTGCCACAGTTGCTGGTTGTGCAGCGCTTGCAGGTTCATCATCGCCTCCTCGTAGGGCGGCAGGCGGCGCTTGAGCGTGCGCAGCGGGTTCTTGCGGCCGTGGCGATACCAGTGCAGGTAGTAGTACAGCCCTGCGCCTATCAGTGCCAGGCCCAGCAGCCACGCCCACCAGTAGTCGGTGATGAACGAGGGCAGCAGGTCGCCCAGTCGGAAGGGCACTTCCTCGATGGGTTTATAGTCGTGGACGTCTTTCAGGCTGTCGACGTTGACGGGGACGACCTTGAGGGTGACTACGTTGCTGTAAGCCGTGTCGCCACCGGTGACGTAGGCCACGGGCGGCAGGACGTAGGTCCCCGAGTCGAACGCTTGCAGCACCACGTCGCGGGTGATGCGCACGCGGCCATTACCCAGCTGCGCTGTGTCGCCTGCCGGACGACCAGCAATCTCGACCAGCGACGTGAGTGTGTCGATGCGGTCGATGGGCAGGAAGCCGCCGCGATTGGCATCGTCCTCGATGACCAGCCGCATGGTGGTGGTCTTGCCCATCAGTAGCGAGGCACTGTCGATGTGCGCCGTGATGCGCGGTCCCTGCGCCACGCTCGGCAGCCATGCCAGCAAGCAGGCCAGCATCGCCGTCACGCGCCACTGCAGGGTTGCGATATGTATCAACTTTTGCATCTGTTGTTCTTACATTATTAATAATGTGTCGTGGGTGGTGGAGTGGGGCAGCGCGCATTAATGCACCGCGCGTTTCTTGAACAGCGCCATCAACGCCTTGACGTAGTCCTCGTCGGTGGCAACGCTGGTCATGTCGACGTTGCAACGTTGCACGGTGGCGTTGATTTCTTGCTGGCGGTCGTACCACCACTTCTGGTAAGCTTGACGCACGCGCTTGCTGCTGGTGTTGACCCACTGTGTGGTGCCGCGCTCGGCGTCGCGCATGCGCACCAGCCCCATCTTGGGCAGCTGCGCCTCGCGCTTGTCGTACACCTGGATGGCCATCACGTCGTGCTTGTGGTTGGCAATCGACAGCGACTGGTAGTAGTCGTGGGTGTCGATGAAGTCGCTCACCACAAAGGTGGTGCACCGCTTCTTCAGCGCGCTGGTCATGTATTGCAGGGCGTGGTCGATGTCGGTGCCGGTGTTGGTGGGCTTGAAGTCGAGCAACTCGCGGATTACCAGCAAGATGTGCTTGCGGCCCTTCTTGGGCGGGATGAATTTCTCGATTTTGTCGCTGAAGAAGATGACGCCCACCTTGTCGTTGTTCTCGATGGCCGAAAAAGCCAGCGTGGCAGCGACCTCGGCCATCATCTCGCGCTTAGCAACGCCCACGGCGCCAAAGTCCTTGCTGCCCGACACGTCGACCAGTAACATCACCGTCAACTCGCGCTCCTCCTCGTACACCTTGACGTAAGGCCGCTTGTAACGCGCTGTTACGTTCCAGTCGATGTCGCGCACGTCGTCGCCATACTGGTACTCGCGCACCTCGCTGAAGGTCATGCCGCGTCCCTTGAAGGCGGAGTGATACTCGCCCGCAAAGATGTTTTGCGACAGACCCTTGGTCTTGATTTCGATTTTGCGCACGCGGCGCAGCAATTCATTACTATCCATGAGTTTACCTTGACGATGGCCCGCGATTAGGGCACTGCAATCTTGTCGAGAATTTCACTGATGACCTCGTCGGCGGTGATGTTGTTGGCCTCGGCCTCGTAGCTGAGCCCGATGCGGTGACGCATTACGTCGTGACACACGCTGCGCACGTCCTCGGGAATCACGTAGCCGCGACCCTTGAGGAACGCAAAGGCGCGTGCTGCCAGCGCCATGCTAATCGATGCACGCGGCGAGGCGCCAAAGGCAATCATGTTCTTCAGGTCGTTCAGCCCGTAATCGCTCGGGAAACGGGTTGCAAACACGATGTCGACAATGTATTTCTCAATCTTTTCGTCGATATAAATTTGGCTCACCACCTTGCGCGTGTCCACGATGTCGGCTGGCGTAACCAGCGGCTTGACGGTGCGCGCCTCGGGGCTGATGTTCATCTTGATGATTTGGCTCTCCTCGCTCTTGCTGGGGTAGCCAATCACCACCTTCATCAAGAAACGGTCGACTTGCGCCTCGGGCAGGGGATAGGTGCCCTCTTGCTCGATGGGGTTCTGCGTGGCAAGCACCAGGAACGGGTCGTCGAGCTTAAACGTCTGCTCGCCGATGGTCACTTGGCGCTCCTGCATTGCCTCGAGAAGCGCGCTCTGCACCTTCGCCGGAGCACGGTTAATCTCATCGGCCAGCACAAAGTTGGCAAACACGGGACCTTTCTTGACTTCAAACTGCTCGCGCTGGATGCTGTAAATCATCGTACCAATCACATCGGCGGGCAGCAAGTCGGGCGTGAACTGGATGCGGCTGAAGTGGCCGTCGATTAGCGACGACAGCGTCTTGATGGCCAGAGTCTTAGCCAGGCCGGGGACGCCCTCGAGCAGCACGTGGCCGTTAGCCAGCAAGGCAATCAACAACGAGTCCACCAGGTGCTTCTGGCCCACAATCGTTTGGTCCATGCCCTGGCGTATCATGTTCACAAAGTTGCTTTTGCTTGCAATCAAGTCATTCAGTTCGCGGATGTTAACTTGTTCGCTCATAATTCTTTACTTTATCTTGTTTATGTGTTTTAATGCGTTTACGTTGTGCTACTGCAACTCTAATGCCAATTGCCGCACTACCGCGGTGGCGCGATTGTCGCTAATAACACGGGTGCAAAAGTATCAATTTAACCTCAAATCCCCCCATTCTCCCCCGTTAATTATTTCTTTTTTAAGTTAATTGTGTTAAAGTAGGCGTTAGGCGTTAGGCATTAGGCTTTAGGGGGGCAGGGGATAAGGGATAAGGAGTAGGGGATAGTGAGGGTGAGGGTGTGTCAAAACGAGAAGATAAGTGGAACGGCTCGGAGAGCCGCCCTTGACCTAACCTCAGGCCGAGCGGAGCGTCAGCGAGTCGCGAGACCTGAGGCAAAGACAACCATCAAAGATGAGCCTCGGCGAGGCTCCCTTGATTGCAGCATCGTTGCCATGCCCATGCCTGCAGCCCTCAAACAACCCTCTCCGAGGCTCTATCGGAATGGTGAAC
>Ga0181612_135063_pt1 | contig 14154 bp, 14 predicted proteins | sample HoacroProtozoa21_FD_119630 | JGI IMG/M metagenome (GOLD analysis project Ga0181612, IMG submission 119630) | Hoatzin crop microbial communities from Cojedes, Venezuel. Combined Assembly of Gp0051906, Gp0051904, Gp0051908
ATGCCCTTGTAAAAAGTCCCTCTCCAACTTTCCTGTAAGGCCCCCTTTGCGTACTGGAAGACTGCTGTAAGGTCTTCCTGGAGCTTTCTCTTCTCCAGGCTGAACAGCCCCAACTCTCTCAGCCTTTCCTCACAGGAGAGGTGTTCCAGCCCTCTCATCTTTTTTGTGGCCCTCCTTTGGACCTGCTTCAACAGGTCCATGTCTTCCTTGTGCTGAGGGCTCCAGAGTCAGATGCAGTACTGCAGGTGAGGAGTCCTGTCCTCAAACTTTGTTGTAGTAGTTTCCTTTAAGAAATAGAACAGAACTTGCTACTAAGCTACTTGAATGTTTTGCAAATAACAAAGTGTCATGTGTACTGCAGTGTAGCTTATAATAATCAGAGTACACTTTTGGTCCTAAATGGTGACTCTTCATTGGGAAAGTTACAATTTGCAGTTGAGTGAGAGCTGCCAAAACTGAAACATGGAGAAAAGCAACCGTATCTACCAGTTCTATTCAAACACATCTTCCTTTAAGATAACCTTCTTTCTAAAAGATACACAAGAAAAAAACCCCACATTTTATGTTGTATCTCATGCCAGGTGGAAAATCTGACTGGCTCAGGTATGACAAACAGAAAAGTCAGAATTGTCTTCTGACACAGTCACTGCCCATCTCCCAGTCAGGCTTAGAGAAGAGTTGACTAGACAGAAGGACAAACAAGGTGGCTTCAAAGTCAAAGCATAGGTAGGAGTTAGCTCAGAGGAGCCTGTATCACCTAGGTTTTGAACAGGCACTATTAAAACCAGAAGTCATGATCTGGTCACTTGCTGAAGAGCCTAATAATAATTTTCTTGGGCTGGGCAGAAAAAGAGACTGGCCAAAGTAACACCAGGTATCTGCTATTTTTATAGCAAGAAAATAAAGGAAGATTCACTGGGAAGAATAGCTGCTTCTTTCAATGCAGCTCAGTCAAAGGGTTTGGAATTCCAGCAGGCAGAATTCAATACAACTGAATGACAAATGTCAGGAGGTGGAGCACTGGACAACAGGCTGAGGTTCCTGTACCTCAGTCTATGCCCAACTGCACAACAGGCTGCAGGCTTGCAGACTTTATGGGAGAAGTAGGCAGGGACCCTGGCTTACGAACAGGATCTCTGTACTTTTTGCATCCTTAAATACATCAAAAAATGCCAACATTTCCTGACTGCTGGATACAGGAGAATATCCTTTCCCCGAATCCTAAGTTAAAGTTGTATAACAGACATTACAAATGAAGCTTCAGACTTCTTCATGAAAGTGTCTTCCTTGCTTGTGTGTCCCAGCCAAAAGTAGATGACAACTCACTTTGAAGTAACTAACTACTCTTGAGAATAGCTCCAGAAAAGAGCTTCTCTACACTTCTGCCATGGACACTAACTTTGTGAAAAATGAAGGGAAAAGTATTTGAATCTTCTTACTCAGCATGGCTCTCTTTATTACAATTTAGGTTTTTGCACCCCTGCTTCTACCTGTGAAGGAATAGTTCTGATATAATCTTCTCCTTTAGCCAAACATTGTAAAGTAAGTTTTTAATTTCTAGCATTCTAGAGAAAGTAAGAGAACTAGCACTTTGCATTTGGGGTGTATTTTGCTACCTGCTGTTAATGTCAAATGAACGATTCTTTGTTTCTGGACACAGGAAATGATCATCGGGGGTGGAAGTAGTAAATTTACTCATTTTGGAAGCCTATTCTACCAGTGGTACAAACCCAACGCTACTAGGAACAATTCATGGACAAATGAATGAAGCTAGCTTGCAGTTCCTTCCAGCAGCAGAATCAGTGTCAAAGAGTTATGACCACTTGCTGTTCCACACAACATACAATGATTATCAACTGAGGTTCCAAAAATACGAATACCTCCTTCTAACCTTTGAAATAAAAATGAATTATGTAATGGTTTATACAGTCATAGAATAAATGCTTAAAAAATCAACATATTTTCACATTAATTTTTGCAGCTAAACTATCCTGGTCCTAGCATATCGCAAAACACTACTGATTATTTAAAACGAAGGAATTATCATTTATGTTCACATTTGAAAACTGGTTTCACATCATTCAAAATGGAAAATACTTGTAGATTTTACGTAGGGCAAGACGTGATGCAGATGGGTTCCATGATAGATGCAAATGTGAAGGAGAAACTTGTGAAGACCTGCTTATGTGGTACATAAAACAGTATTCATTATGCCAGGAATTTGCTTACCCTTTTAAGCCTGTTCTGAACAGAAACAAGCATACTGCTTGGAAGCAGCAAGTTCCCATAACTATATTAGCAGCTACCACCTGCGATGAAGTACAGTTGCTTTGGGTTCTTCCTTGCCCAAGTAGTGCATTACCTCCCTCACTTCCTACTTCACCAAATTTTAGTGGGCTATTACGTTACTACTGCAAATACCCCTATTTGTATTGCAACCGAATACAACATTTCATCAATTCTTGCCTTAATCTTACTCTTGTCTTTTAAGCCAATGAATAAAATGACCTCTGTAAACTATCTGCATGTTACCTCAAGAACTGTTTCTCTAGTATTCTTCAGATGGGAAGATGTTTTATAGGACAAGACATTAACACACTTTATGATGTTTTCAGATACATGCATTTTCTTACATAAATAAATCGTATCTAACTTAAATATTACATATTTTGACACAATTTTATGTAAATTCACATGTAGATTGTAAAGTTTATCACTCAAAAGATTAAAAAAAATAAAAATCAGTGTGCTAGTTTTGAACTCAGCCCTGCCTGTCCAGGTCATTAGTGATTGCCTGTAATGGCACATTACTGAGTCACAGGGTATCACTTTGCAGTGCATTACTTGCTCTGCTTTTCCATCCTAACTAGACACTGCACATGCATTAAGGGAAGGGTCTCATTTCAATTAATTTCAGTATCTCAAATTTTCTAAGCTGGTCTCTTTATTGTCACTGAACAAAAAAGGTCTCTTCGGGCGATGCATTCATTATATTTTAGCCACCTCTTGCAGGATGAGATCCTGTGCTTTCCGATTAACATACACGGTGATGACGGTAGCTACTTAGACACTGACAATGAAATACAGATGTCTAAGTTTCAGTCAGACGACTCTTATACAAAGCTATCAACATGGAAAATCAAGGTGGAGTAGCTAGTAACTGGTGAATTCAAACCCCACTGTAAATTCCCTGTAAACATGGTCCCTTAGTCTCGGTTTCTCATATTTAAAACTTGGATCCAAGTGGTGTCCTTCTGAAAGCATGAAAAATGATAAACACACTACCAGCAACTGAGTCGCTCAGACACTGAAGTTACATATGTATGTACTTTGTATGTAAATCTGTATGCATTCACAACATATATGCACAAAAGACTATAATTAGTATTAACAAATTTGCTTAGGTATTTCCTTAACTTTACAATCAAAATAATTTTTGATTGAGCGTATCTCTGAATTATCTTTGAAGGAAAAAAACCTTCAAAGGTTTTTTCCTTTGAAGGAAAAAGGAGTAAGATTATATTCAAGTAGAACTCCATTCTACTGAACAACACTGGGGAACCCAAACTCCTGCACTACTGTATGCATAAGGTCTACCTTCTGCAACAGGTTTAACAGACCTATTGGATTTCTTGCACTAACACAAGGCGCTGATGTTTCTTGCTTCTTATTTCCTTGCTGATCAACTCCGCCTCAATTTACGCTGCAGAAGTGTCCTCTCCTGCAGCCCAATCCCATGGACCAGCTGTACCAATGGACCAGTGTGTCATTTGTTGAGACCTCCTTTTGTATTCTTTTTGCAATTAGAGAAGAAGAGATACCTGGACATTATTCCAAATGGGAAAATGAACAGGTAAACCCAAGGTTTAGCTGATGTGAGCTCAACTGAGGGCTGCCTCTCACTTTCTCTTTCCCTTTTTCACACGGTACCACAAAGATGACAGGCTGTGAGCGAAGGAGAGGACAAGGTTTACATTTTTCATCCTCCCTTCTCACAGTTTTCACAGTATACTATCCAGTTGGTCTTCATCTTCAGTTTAAGCTGTTTTATTACAAGAAATCGTAATAAGACCAGCTTTTACACCTGCAAGAAACTAGTAAGTTGTAATACTGATATTTGAAAGCTGCTGGCTAGGACTAACATGACAGGAATAAGAGGTGTGCCTGCCAAAATAGTGCTCTTTTGTTAAAAGGATGGGCACTGATACTGCTTTGCATGCTGTTGCCAGTCTCTCTGCAAAGATGAAAAGCAGCATTTGTACTGGCAGGATTTAAAGACGACAGCATTAGCATTCCACTCATACATGCTGCAGAGAGAAGAAATGCGATTATTATCCTTTCTAGCTAAGTCGTATGTGCTGTTATGCCATCTCTTCCTCCTTCTCATTTGATAGTTTCGTGAATGAACACTAAAGCTCCCCATTAAGCCTTCCCTTCCATTATGTGTCTGGTTTTCCTGACTGCTATTTTTCTTCCAGCTAAAATTAAGAGAAAAAGGAGGGGGGGGGGAAATTAGGCCAGACCGATGATACAGACAAAAGCAGTAACTGTGCATGGCAGCAGAATACCTGGTGACTCAAATACACAACTGAAATATCTGAAAACATTTTTTTAGTTTGCTTTAGACAATAAATGTCCATGAAGTTGATACGGGACATTAGGTAAAGATTTCTACAGGAAAATGCCACAGAAGATGATACTGGCCTGGGAAAAGAAGGTTAGATTAACACATCCCCATTTTAAAAAGAAAGGGTTGCTAGAGCATTTACAGAAGAACAAATATAATGCATCATATCCCATACAACAATTTATTAGCATCATACAAGAAAAACATGATATAAAATACTGAAATGTTAAGTAATAACAACAATTTAATTTACAAATATTTTATCCCCAAAATCTTTCAGAAAAATCTTAAAACTTTATACTGTGTTTTTGTACATTTATCAGAAACTACTTCCATGCAAACGAAGAGCCATGGGTGGCTGGTGAGTCTCAAGTAGCAGTGAATCTACTACCTTTTTTCCAAGCCTGTCCTGTTTCCACATCCTCTGCGTGTCACAGAGATGCGACTGTGCATTCCCACATGAATTCCCCAACTTTTGCTCCTCTCATGCCTGCACGACTAGCCCTTTTCTGCTATCCGGTAGTATCTGCACGTACAGAAGAGTGGCACAATTTGCCTGAAAAGTGTAGAAGAGGCCCAGACATTTAATTTCTCTTTCCTGGGAATCCACTGCTCCATCAGGCTTGGACATCTCTAGCTTTGACGTGTTTTTTAAATCTCCAAGACGAACATTCTTGTAGCATGCCCTTCCTCCTCCTCCTCAAAGAGGCAGCTTTCCTGTGTTTTGTACTGACTGTTCATGGAGCTATGTGAATGTGTTCACTCTTTCTTCTGCCTTTAGGTTCAGACAGAGAGGTGATTCTGTTTCACTTTCTCAAGCAGACAGATTCTTTCAATTTTTCTCCCAACTCATTGCAGCTGACACCTTACGATAAAGAGAGGGTCTATTCAAGAACGCTGTTCAGGCGGCATGACAGAATACTTTAGGACAGCAATATAGGTATAGGCTCCATTTCAAGGAGGGAAAAAAAAAATTCCCCTATGACAACTCCAAACAGCCTACAACTTGGCTCTGTGTTTGTAGATAATCCACGCTGCCTGCACAGGATGGGAAGGAAGGTGTCTCAGCTGCTTTATGCCAGTTTTGAGCTGAAGTCCTATTTTCTTGTTCACAGCCAGAGGACAGCTTATCAAAGAAGGGAAAATTGGACCTTTGTAGGTGAAGCATCCTCTCAAACTCTAAGATGGTTGTCAGGGTACAAAGAACCACTTTAATTATGCTTTTCTTTGTTGCAAATCCATGCTGTTTATTCTTCCCTGCCTCCTCCAAACCAACCTCTATTGTTCTTCCTTTCAAACTGTTCCCTGCCTCTCAACCCTCAAGCAGCTCACTATTTCAACGTCTTTCAGAATTAAAGAGAATTATCAAATTCTCTTTATAACGATGTGCTTTCTTTTAGCCGTCTCTACATAGATTTTGGTACTCACACTTGTAAATACTCCCATTTCACAGATGAATCACTCTCAGTAATAATCTCCTGGAAATAAAGGTGCTTATTCTCCTAAATATTTAGACAAATCTGCTAGCTTTCAGCATAGATGAAATCACAGATCACAATTCTGGAGAAACAACCAGGTGGTCTTCTGGTCTACAGACCTCAAGATCACTTATTCTCATTTGCCAGCTGCCCTGAGTTAATCAGGGACGACACCTACTAATTTCACAAAAGAACATTTAACCTGGTATTTACTTTACGGATGTCTAGGTGGAAACACATGTTAATTTACTGTGGTCATTCAGATCTAGCACATGCTGAACGACTTCACAGTGAAGGTGTAACTGAATCCAACTTCAGCTTATCAATTCCAGTGAACTTTCTGGAGCAATACTCATCTTCAGTGAACACGTAACAGAGTAACTTTAGCTCTGCTATAAAAAGTTAGATTTGGGAAACACTCTTCAGTGATAAAAGGCTAGTGGAGCAGCCCAAGAATAAGACACCAGCAAGCATTAAAACCTCACTAATTTATCACTCTGCTTCAGCATCTGTGTCCCTCAGTATCAACCAGGATGTTATAAAGACTATTTGTATAGACACTTTGGGTCATTTGTTTGAAGACAAAACGCTTGCAGATTTCTGATGAAAAAAAGAGACTGACGAGCTAAGAGTATTGCAGGAAGTGATATGTTTCCCAGGAAATCACCTTTCCCTCATCAGTATCCGGGGAACAGTGGTGAAGAATTCTCTACTGTGCTCTTCCGGAGTTTACATCTATTGACAAGAAGTGACAGAATCAGCCATTTCTCATTTTCAATAACCAGAACAGAATAAAAACAAAAGGTCTAAACAGAGAAGTAGGAGGCTGGAACTTCAAACAAATAAGTATGTTCCAGAATTTCACATACATGAAATAAAAGCAAGAATTAGGCCAACTACTAAGAGAATGACTAGAAATGGGAACAAAAGTCTTCAATTGGACTGCATAGGACAATTCCTCCCCACAGCTGAGGTACCCTCTGTTCAGTGCACCAACAAGTCAATAAAGTCTATTCCTTGTATTGACAATCAAGATTGAATATTCTGTCATTCACTGTGCCAGGAATCTGGAATTTCACACTTTCATCCTTCCCTCCAACAGCCAAAGAGGCCAAGAACATGAACCAAAAGCCAGCTGCAGTCATGCTGGGCATGATATTTGGTCACTAGAACCTATTATCCTCTTAGTCTGACGCATACATCAGTATATAAGACACCAATACGGTCCTCTGCTGATAAATTCAGGTGACTTCAAGTTTTGCTCCATGAACCCCAAATGGTAATGCTTCTTAAACATGGCCTGATTCTTTTCTTACTCTAACCTATCAGACATACTATTAAGTGCACCTGCCAGAACAACTAGAGTAGCTTGTGCTGGAAAAAATAATACTAAAAGCAGGAACAGAAGATTGTTTGCAAAATAATTCCTGATGCTGACAGTTTTCATTAAAAGCTGCTTGCTTGTTGATTTCCCATTGAGAAAGATTTTTGCAGTCCACTACTTTTTAATCAAGTAGTTTTACCATAGTTTTTCCTTCACTTAAAGCTACTCTAGGCCTAGATACTTATTTTGTGCTTCAGAAATATGAAACATTTACTCCAGTAGAATTTATTATTCTCTTCTGCCTTGGCTACAGAAAATACAGGGGGAATAGAGCAGCAAACTGTAGATGTTGTCCAAGTTTTAAAAACACATTTGTTGAGAGTTCAGCAGAAGTCCGATTCCTTAAATGGTCTTGCATAGAGGGGGGAGGGAAGTAGACTAAGACGACAACAGCAGTCTGCCTCTCCATTAACAGATCAAATCTTTTATCTTCCAGGAATACAAGTGAACTAACTCAATCTTTGAAGATAAAGTTGTTGACTCAAAAAGGCATGCTAGCACAGTGTTGAAAGAGAAGATCTCTTCAGAAAAGATTTCTCATTCAGCAACCTGGTGATTCCATCTTGAATTACTACAAAAATTGCATGCTTTTTTTCATTCCGTAATGCCTCCAGTATGTACAGATGTATACTTCTTCTGTTCTTCAGTGATAGGTATGTATTGTAACTGCTGAGTTCTCTCTTCCATATGTACTGTCACTTTTTAAACTTCCACAGAACTTATGGAGAATTCTTCACTTACTGGCAACTTCTCATTCTCAGTAATTTTCCTAAGTTTGATGGAGCACTAGATTTCCAAGAAAGAGAAAAATAAAATTATGTTCCTTACCTGAATTTTGTCTTCTCTGAACAGGAATCTGCTGTTCTGTCAGGACTCACCCTGTGTTGGTTGCATTCAGCAACTCTTTTTGTATTCTGGCTTCATGAGGTTGGTGAATGTCTTTCTCATCAGAGGTTTTCTGGTTGGAGAGAGAAAGAATTGCAAATGTACTCTGCCTAGTACACATTTTTTTCTTGTGCCTCTATTCCAGCAGGGTGACTCACAGTTTAAATCTGTTTATTTTTCCTTGCAATTTTACAGCTTTGCACCTCTGACCATAGGGCCTCTAGAGACATCTGTGGTTCCACCTACTCACCAGCCGAGAGGGCTACCGAACAGGTTTCCCAGCCTTGGTGGAGATAAGGAAAACCAACAATTTTCCAAGTCTGATGTAGCAGAGTATTTCCATTCAGAGAAGACAAAACTATTAAAGGAAACTGATTTTCCAACTACCAGTTATTTTAATCTGTTTCAGTATCATGTAGGTTTTTTTCTGTCTTGCTTCAGAGTCCCTAGAAAAATTCTTCCCATCTGAGGGGTTTTCTATAGTTTTCAGCACTGTTAATATCTACTATTCTGAGAGTCTGAGAGAGATGTGTAATGAATTCTGGGATTAACAGGAAAAGTTATATGTTAAAGAAGATTACTTATATGGCTGATTAGTTTCAAGACTGTAACTCAAGCTGCTTAAGAGGAGTTGCATGTTCTTGCTGTCAGAGAAAATGGAAAACAAAAGATATTTTTATTCGAAAGACCACCATGCTTGTCCACTCTAGAAATAAGCCTTTGAGGGAAACAACAACAAAAATCAGTATTTGAGAGACTGGCAAGGGTTGAAGGAACTAAATCTGCTGTACCAAACCTGAAAAATAAAAGCAGAACGTACAGATATGCTACCTTTTTACAATATTCACTACTTCCTGGAAAAGAGTTCTTTCATCAATAGCGTAACTGACTTCTAGTCCTGTAACTCCAGATCTTGTGAGCAAGGGGGCTTGGTCTCTGCTCCCTAGAAAATAAAGTAAAAAAAAAAATAAAAAAATCATTACAATTTAGAAGGAATTGCATGACTTTAGTCAACAATATTGCTTTAGAATAAGACATACAACTGAAAAGAAGTATGGAATACAACCTATTTTTATCTTTAATTATTATCACAATTAATTCCATGGAGTTATCTTATTCCTCTTGGGTGGAAAATTTTGTTCTTTTCACTTTGTAAAATTTTACCATAGTGGTAATCTTGCATAAATTCTCAGATATAAATAAATTTGATTCGAGAGAAATGTCACCATTTTACATGGACAAGAGTCCAGCTATTAGAAAATTATTTTTGAATAAGAAACGTTAAAGGACCATATGACAGCTCACACAGTGTTTTCATGCAAATATATATTTTAATTACTAGCTTAGAGTAGTGCTTTGCAAAATGCTTTGAAGAATGAAAATGCTACACAACATAGTATAGTTCTTTTTTCAGTACACTTAAAAAAACCTGCTAAGTTACTAACACAAATGGAAAAACACGAGCAACTGCTCACTTAGTGCACATTAAAGAGTGTCTACATTGATAATGTGTGAGTTATAGCTAAATCCGTATGCATGCAGCAACTCAGAATTTGCCTTCAGTATGAAAAAGCTCTTTAATAATATGCAACACAAGGTCTGTCTTTTCATTTTGTCTATACAACAGACAGTAATATCTCTGATTAAGGCAACAATCTGGAGTTTTAAAAAGGCATTCTACTTTGACACATTCTTAAAATCTTGAGAATTAAAAAAAGTGTGCTTTCAGAAATGTTAAAATGAGTACTGTAACTTACAAAGCAACGATAACACAAAAAGTGAAAAAAAGGTGTATTCCAATGTCAAGTCACTCCACAGAGAACTCAAAAAGTTCTAACCAAGAAAATATTGACAGCACACATCAATTAAAGCAAAGAACATCACAATAACATTTAAACATATAATTTTATTTCACTAACAAAACCAGATCAGAACCTTTGGTTTTTCAAAATATTATTGGACCTCTTCACAGAGAGCTTTTTCTTGATCATTTATCAGTGGCACACACCTACGGAGCCATAGTGTCTATACTGTGGAAAATCTCACTTAGTAAGGTAATGGGGATAATTTTTTTACAGCTAGTAACAAGCATATAATACCAGAAAAAGCTTCACTGAGAATAGTAAGAATTTAGCTTAATATGATACAATATCTACAAAACTTTGAAAAATAATCTGGTAAAAGAAGGAGTTGTTGCCTTAATGCTAAATTTATTTTTGGTAGGTTTTGTCCACACTTCCATTTTAGACAGTATTTTGTGGTTTAATACACATTCACAATGCCAAAGAAACCCTGAAAGAAAGAGGACTTTTTTGTTTGTTTGTTTTTTTGATTTTTACTAGCCTAAACCAGTGGTACTCAACCTTTAACAGCTGGAGAGCCACTTCTTATTAAATGGAGTTGTAGAGCACCATAAAAATCAATTATCAACAGTGCGATTTTTTTTTTTCCCATCATGACATGTCAATGTGTGATGATGCTGCCTCAACATCATCACATATTGATACATCACGACATGACACATCAGCATCCTCTCTCCCAGCACCATTCTGTCTTCAACCCCTTCTGGCTGCTAGGAAGGAGTGGGGTGGAGGGGTAGAACGGGCAAAAGGGCGAGTTTTCCCCCATTTTGCCCCACGGCTGCTGGGTGGGAGGTGATCTCTACTCTTACCTGTGGGGGGATCCCAGCAGCTCCTTTTCTTTCCCCCTATGGGAGGGGGAACTTCAGCGACTCCCACACTGCTGGTCCATTTGCTCAGTGCTCCCCGCGCTGCCTGATAGAGTGGAGCGCCGATCAGATGCCTACATTGCGAGAGCCGCCTGTAGGGCCATGAAGAGCCACATCCGGCTCTAGAGCCACAGGTTGAGTATCACTGGTCTAAACAAAGCCAAAAAGGTACAATAGAATAAGGGCCCCTGTTTAGATCCTAAAAGGATCAGATAAAACCACAAAAATAACCCCTAAGTAAAATATAAAACATACTGTCTTGCTTTTAACATTTTCTACTCTTAGGTATCCAGCAACTTGAGCAGGAAACTAAAGGCAGGTTTTCCTCTTTATACTTTTAGAACACTGCAGGAGCTCGTCCACAAGTACGCAAACAAAGATATTTTGCACATGCCTATGCTATTTGTGGTTTACAGCTCATGCAATAGTTCTGTGGAAGATATAAGCAGGAAAACACTCTCTATGCTTAAGATGGCCATTCATCCAACAGTCAACAAGACAAAATTAAGTGAGCTAAACAGTAATATAGATAGTCGATTATATTTTGCTTTCTACTGTTTGATTACTACGAAATAAGCATTTTTGTAAAATATGTTAAGAAAAAAGAAATAGGAACCTTGGCTTGAGAGTGTCCTGTCTCTATCAATCACTATAGCACCAGTGATTTCTTTTTTATCAGTATTTGGCAGTGCTGTGTCTGATGAGATGCAATAGAATAAAGCACAGATCGGATCAAACTCTGGGTCTGGTTCCAAATCTCGTCTGGTTCGAGGATGTAACTCCATACTGATGAGGGTAAGGTGTTGGACCTACCAACAGATAAATACAGTAAGTTAGTATTTGGAGCTTTCTTCAAAAGACTTAAGAGGAAATTATTAGTGCAAATGAACTAATTGCAGACATTTATATCATCATATTCTGTTGTAACTAAGAGGTCACACCTGAAAATTAACAAGTGATTAAACATGCATCTCTGGATCTCACCTTTACGCAAAAACCACTATCTTCAGAAAAAAAATTAATCACTTAATACACTTTTATACTCAATTATTAAAATTCAGTATTTGTTTCTGAGTACTATATTCTTCTACCAAAAGCAGAAAATACAAACATAAATGTTCAGCTTCAACAACTGTAAATTCCTGTAACGTTTTCAAACAGCTTTGCATATTGAGCTGAATTAAGTTTCCTGACTGATCAAGAACAACGAATCACTGCTGGTCTTTATCTTCCTTTCCTTCCCTAACCCAAGACATGCAGACAAGCACGAAGACTAAGTCACTCACAGGAAGATACGGAGAATACCTAACTTTCCCTTCACTTGGATTAATGAACTTCCACATCATGTTGCTACAGCTTTTTGCAGAATGGTTTGCATTTAGAAAATGCTAATCCCTACAAATTGTACAGTTATGACTCTACCATAAATACTGTAGTATTTAATATTGTTTCAATACTACGTTGTTGCTCTGTTGTCTTGCATAATATAGTTGATAATGTGGACTAATGGGCAAGTTGGAGGGATTACGAGGGAAAAGTTACAAATACTTCTGAGTATGTAAGCTGCCCTGGGGGCAGCCTGAAGTCCTCTAGATTTGCATCCTAAATCACTACAGCCACCACTGAAATGAAATTTTACTATCAAACTATCTCCATTTCCTGCAAAATCATTAGTTTCCTGTGGCTTCTCCTATGTCCTCCACACAATGCGTAAAACGCCTGTATCCCCATCTCATCTGTAAATTGGTCAACAGCTAATTCCAAGACATGGATGTGGTGACTGTCTGGGAGCACATACATGCTGGCTGGCCAGTTAGCAGTCAAACACAGTAGTACTGTATTCACAATGCATCCCTTTCTCCAGCACCAATTTTGATCTCTCTTTGCCGATGAATCACTGATCTACATGAAACACATAGACACATTCTTTGAGACGTGTACCATTTTGTTAAACGTCACAGGAACTGACCAAGAGGTTCATAAGGTAACAAGTAAAGATGTCAGGAGGGCCTGACTGAGTGATGCCAGATGCCTTGTTTCTTAAGGAAATGATCCATGAAAGTTATGGTCAACTAGTTTTTCCAGTAATGTTCCTATACAAAATTTACTATTTCTTCCTTCTGCTCTTTCCCTTATTTTTGCCTTTTTAAAGGAACGTTTACCACGTCCTCAACAGAAATACTGTGAAATTTAGTTCAATGCTATTAAGTAAAGGTACTTGGAGATCAAGCTGAAACTAGCAAAGCAACTACTTAAAGCTGCAGACATCACACATGGATTAATTTTAAGTCAGGCAGCAGGGATCAAGGAGGAAAAGATTTTTAAATTCTGCCGTTATACAGCTGGTCTGTTAAACTATCATTTTATAAATTAACATGTAACAGTAGGTTACCTCATGTAAAGATTTTGCTTCCTGCAGGTTTTCCACACTGACTTTAAAACCATAAGTGTTATTTAAAGATGGTCCTTCAATCTGAGAAGTCTCTTTCTTTGGAGCACTGAGAGCAGCAAATTGATTCTTGAGTGGGGGAGGAGAGAAAAGCAGCACAGTGTAATACTGAAAAAAACTACAGGTTGCTAAATTCATATGCAATATTAAATACAAATTTATCAATGAAAATGCAAATGCTATACTATAATTACTAAGAGAAGAAGCTTTCACTATCTCATCGTCATTTTTCAACAGGGAAACAACAGTTGTATCTTCCTGCCTTTTAGGAATAATTTTACTGAAACCTCATAGTAAAGCAAGAGGCAGTTTCAAATACTTAACAAAACAAAAAAACCCAAAACAAACACAAGAACCAAAAAAACCCCCACACATTGGCTTTCTTAGAAAACTGAGGACAGGGGAAACCAGCAAATCTCTATTCTATCTTGCGCAACAATTCATCAAAAATCTCAATTTCAGACACTACGTTTTAAGGCACTGAATTAAGGGTACACTTAAGTACCCACTTGAACTAGGTGAATACCACCACGTTGAGAACAAAAGAAAAGACTATTTGGTATCTTTGATAATGCACCTAGCTCACCATTCTGTTCCCAACAC
>Ga0181612_158384_pt1 | contig 14154 bp, 4 predicted proteins | sample HoacroProtozoa21_FD_119630 | JGI IMG/M metagenome (GOLD analysis project Ga0181612, IMG submission 119630) | Hoatzin crop microbial communities from Cojedes, Venezuel. Combined Assembly of Gp0051906, Gp0051904, Gp0051908
GAGCGGCTCTGTGGGTCGTGCGGTTTGTGTTGTGCTTTTCTCCTCATCTGTATTGTTGTTGTTCCTGTTCCCTTTGTTTGCTGTTCTGTCAAACTGCCCTTATCCCGACTCACTGGTTTCTGCCTGCTTCTTTCCAATCTCCTCTGCACCCCAGCAGGGGGAGGGGTGGCTGCGTGGCGCTTTTGTTGCCGGCCACAGCTAAACTATAACACACTTTTTCACCTTGGCCAATTTGAGGTTCTGTTTTGCTTCATACCCTTCGCAGTTATTGCTTTTACCTAAATTGTTTTCGCAGGCTGTGAGAGTGCTGCTATTTCCATAAACACAGCATATTGTGTTCTATCAGGCCAAATGACCTACCATTTAGACGAAGTAAAACAAGGAAATAAGGGAGAAATAAGCAAGCTCCCCATGGCAGAGAAAGCACAGTGTCATTCATTCTGACAAACAGTCTGCCCTAAGTAGGAGGAAGGATAATACCTCTCCCATTTAAAGACACAGAAAATGAGCAGAGAACAGCATTAACAACACTTTCAAATTCCATCATTATAATATAAAAAAAAACTATGGAAAGTTAAGTCTGTAAAAGTGTCTTTTCTCAGAGCAATATCCAACAAAATGTAAGGAAATATTCAGTGTGCAAGACCTAAGTGCTAAATAGCTTCAAGTGGGAGAAAAGAGGGTGCTGTGGGGTGGGAGAAAAGATAGATGAGTAGAGATTATTTTAAAGAATGCAAAAGCATCATGGAGATGTATCAAATGGAGCAATATATATATCACTTCCTCTTCAGACCTATCTTGGGATAAAAAAGGAGTTTGATTTATACTCCTTGATCACTAAGCCTGAGATTAGAGAGCCTTGATTTTGTTTTACGAAAAAATTTCTTTCAAAATCATGGGAAGCATGTGCAGGTAGAGGCTGCAAAACCAGGAGGATTTGGCTGAGAGTGTTACATTGGACAGTGGGACTAGAGTTTCAGAGAATGAGGTCCAGTTCTTGACCTGATAAGTTAAAAGAGCTAGTCTATGAAGTTGGAAGGATTAAAGATAAAAAATGTGTGTGAGACTCAGCAATCATTCAAATCCAAGGTTTAAATCATACAGAATTTGCCTCCTAGCCTTCTAGGAATGGTTTCCACAACAAACTAAACAGACAGGTTGAAAGTAACTGAAGTTGACGTTGATCAGCAAAGAAAGATTTCAAAGTTAAAAAATACAGGGCTAAAGTGGAGTTTCCAAAAGTTAAGCTGATTTTAACTTGGAAAAGGGAATAAGAACATGTAAAAACAGAACAAGGAAGAAGCTGTGGATAATTTATGCATTGTCAATGGGATAGGAAATAAAGACTATTAAGAATCATCCAAATCTAGGCCCAAAGCTAAATGAATACTTTCCCTTAGTTCTCTACGAGAAATACTTTTGTGCACACTAAAGAAAAGTGATCACAGCAGACATGGCTCCAAGGCAGGTAGGTTCTTTTCTGGAATAGTGAGACAATTGCCAGTCCACTTCACACAGATTTCTGATTTCTCAAATCAAGATGATGTTTAGGCTTAAGAAAAGGAAAATGTGTTCAAGTAAACTGCAGGCTCCTTTCTCTGATCACAATAATAAATAGGACTCTAAAACATGTTTTGCAGATGGTAATAAATATATAGAATTAAAAGAACAAAGGCATACGGTGAAATACAATTTTTTGAAATATGTTTGACGATCTTTGCTAGATTTTTTTCTGTTGTGAAATACTGAGTTGTCTCATTTCTAGAGAATAATGATGCAGCAGAACTAATCTACTTCAGGGAAGTCTTTGATGTGATACTGCATTGGTATTTACTTCTTATGCCAAAGCAGACAAATAAGGTAGACAAGCAATTGGTCAATGTGGAGAAAACACACTTGGTTACACAGAAAAAGGAATTACTAGGCTGGAAAAAGATTACTAAGGGAGTTCCTCAAGGATCAACCTTGAGTCTGGTCAGATTTAATATTTTCATTTATTATCTTGGCACATACAAACATTCTAACACAAATTTCTGGTGACACAAAGTTATTAGACTTTGTCCATGCAAAGGTGACTTGGAAGAATTTAGGAGACACAAAGGACTCAGATGACCTGGAAAGCTGGAGCAATGGTAATTGAATACAGTATAGTAGTGCAAAGTGCACTTGCAGACCAACAGGAGAAGACTTCCCTATGAATTTGAGGGTTATCACTTGGGAATAACAGAGGAATAAAAAACATATATGGGTTAATCCAGAATAGAAAGAACATAGGCCACTATACAAAGTATCTGTGAAAAAATGAACATCCTATTCTTAGAGTGTGAGGAATTTCTGAGATAAGGAAAGCCCTGCCTAGAATGTCGTGTGTAACTGAGTCACTCATGTTCAAGAAAGCTCAGTTTAAACTAATCTGAAGGAGGGAAGATCTGTAGGTAGAGAGCAAACCTGTCTTATAGTAGAAGATCAAAAGAATTTAAGAAGTTCACTTCAGTAAGTGAAGGTTCAGAAACAATGTGACTCACCTCCAGACACAGAAAAAGCAGTAAACGTGTATAAGCTAACCAACACTTGGTGGAAGCCCAAAGTTGGAACCATCAAATGAATGACTTCCTAAAATCTTTTTACAATATAAGAAACTTTACCAGTTTAAAGATGCAGCTGTGTAAGTGGTTGAGAAAACTTTGTAACATATAGTTACTTATAAGAGCAGGGGACTGGATGCAGGCCTTCGGTTGGTGTTTGTTGTATATTAAGGAAAGTTGGGAAATCAGCTTACTAAGATGAAACCGAGACTTCGAAAAAAGCTGGAGCTGCTGAAAACCTGTAGTGACAGTCCATTTGTAAAAATGTCTCAACTGAATGCTTCTTAACATTTGTAATATCCTTTCACTATAAAGCAAAGAAGTCTTCATTACTTGCTCTAATTTCCTGTGTATGAGTGTCTTAAGTTTCTGAGAGCATGATATCGTAGAATCATAGAATGGTATAGGTTGGAAAAATCATCTAGTTCCAACACCCCTGCAATGGGCAGGGACATTTTTCACTAGATCAGGTCCCTGCATTGCAGTAAAGGTACGGTCCATTTAGAGAAGGATCAGAAGAGATCAATGAAATTTCCTGGGGTGCAGAAAACACTACCAAAATCAGAAACCAAAGAATTAGATTTAGTTGTTCCATAAAAAAAGAATACTGACAAAAGTCTTGCAAGTTTTCTTGAGACACAGAAAGAAAAGAGGAATTATCTGTTTTCCATTTTCCATAATGGATAGGTTATGATGCAATGGACTTAAATCTTTCTTACTGAAGTTCAGGATATAATTTCTAATGACAAAAATAGTTGAATGCCAGGATAAATTGACCTGGAAGTTTGCAGAATCTCCATTACTGGTGTATCTTTAAGAACAGGGGCAAAAATGTCTGTCAGAAATGGCACAATTATAAACAATCCTGGTTTTAGAGAAGGAAATGTACAAGATGACAAACATGAACTTTTATGAATCTTCAGAACCAACATTACTTTTTTTACCTCCACTCTCAGACTTTGAGATGTACATTTTAAAACATGTTTTCATATTAGTATTCATTGGAGGGAATACTTCCAAATAAGATTAGAAGAGATTTGCTGAAAACAGATAATTTTCTGTTGCAAGATACTCTTTGTCCTGTATTATGCTAAAGAACAAAACAACAAACTAAATGTAAACTTACTACACCTTCTTATTTTATATCAGACTATTTTAGACAGCTAGAAGATAAAATTTACAAAAGAAAATGCTAAGTTTTTAGTATTAGCACAAAAAAGACAGCAATGGCAGGCTGTGCCAATTGAAATTGTTCATCTCATGTAATCTCACCATCTCCTGTCCTGTCTTCTGTTCATAACATTATTGTTACATTTTCTCAGAAGTATCTTAAACTATAAAAATGTATATGAGAGTTACAAACATTGAAGAGGTAATCAGTCACATGAGTTTCAGGTTACATAGATGGATACTAACACAGCAATAATTGCTAGAATAATAGTAGCTCTATGTATTTATTCCCTTTGAATTGTTTTGGGATAAACACTGAATACATTAATTACTTTGTCTCAAGAGATAAAATAATTTTTGTCTTGCTCAAGAAGAAGTAAAAATACTTTTTTAATGTTCAACTTAATCCTATTTACCCCTGTATTAAAATTATCCAAGCTTTTTTAAAAAGGAAATACGCTTTGATGTATTAAAGGCAGCAATTATCAACCTACATGACATTTGTTAGATGTCAGGCATGGTTTATTTTGTCTCTGAAAGTATACCCAGAAAAACGAAACATTCAGCAAGTCAACCAATGCACTTACTCAATTATCACTGAATCTCACCAGAAAAATGAAATGCATGGAAGTTACAGTATGTGTTCGATGTTCTCAGCCCAGGATAAATCATTGTTTCGTATTATTTCCTATCACGCTTCATATCTGGAATATATAACTTGGCATCTTTTGTTCATTTTTCTTTATTATTCTAGTCCTCTGACTTCAGACAGTAATATCCATTCACATATCAATAAGAGGCTAATATGTCCATGTGTGCTTTTTGGCAAAATACTCCTAAACAAATGAACAGATATTCACAAGTGAGTTAAATTGACACTTTGTAACTGGCGACATTACTTATTGGGTAGAAAGTCCAAAATGGCTTGTCTGTTTGACATGCTAAGACCAAACAGTACCAAAAGTGCTTACAGCTAATTAAAGTAGTGCTCTTCCCATGACAGAGATTTCTCTACTTCTTGCACATTATTTTTAAATCCAGTGCACTGAAATGAATGAAGAGACCTCCCTCCCACCTGTTGTTGGGAGGGAGATTGTTCAGGAGCTTATCAACTGACATAATCTTGAAAATATTCCTTTTTCTTTCTGTTTCATCCTTTGAAGTGTCAATCCATGCAAACTACTTAGCTCAAGTGTTTCACTTTCCAACATTTAATCTTTCTGCCCGGATACTTCTTTTTTTATACTTCTTTGATTTTTTCTTTCACAACTTGAATTCATAGCTTCATTCAATTTACGAGAAGCCCAAAGCAGCCTTGGACTGGACCGTAGCTATTGTTTGACTCCGAGTCCAGTTTTCTAAATGCATTTGTTTCATTTCACTCTCCTATCTAAGTCCATGTTCTTTTTTCGTGCTGCCTTTTTTTTTTTTAAATTTCTCTAACTGTCCAAATTAGACTGCTAATTCCTCGGAGTTAAAATTCTGTTAAATCTTTTTTAAAACCTATTGTGCTTATCTGAAGACTAGTCCTGTAGAAGGATCTAGGGAGTTAGCCTTTTGTGTTACAGTGTAACAAATACTAAATTGAATGCTTATTTTCTATGAATTAAATTCATGACAGGAGTGAGCATCTCCAGAACAATCTATGAGCAACACAAGACTCTCTGAAGCCCTTAACAAAGCAGCTGAGGGGATGGGTAAGCACCTACACAGCTGCTTTTTTTTTTGGTGTAAATCTCATTTTTACTTGCCCAAAATTCTACCAATGACATTTCTACTTTATCCTCTGCATAGACATGTTGATGGAATTAATGACAACTACATCTGTTTCAGTGTCAGTGTACAAGACAAATGGGCATCACAAAATTCCCTAAGATGTAGCAAGGAGAATTAATTTGGCCTTAGTTTACCTGTAAGATTATTCCAATGTAGATTCTGGCTAAGACATATAGTAACTCTTTGTGTCACTGCAGCAGCCTGAGTCACAGTTTTGCTAAACAATTTCAAGTGTATAGGGCCCTAAATTCAGCAGTTACAATTCGTCAGTCACTAAAATACAAGGTCATGGTACTGTTCTCATATTTTATCTGTACTTCTTTGGTTTTCAGCCTCATTTCAATAAATTATCACATTTACAACCTACCTTCAAGATATCTCTTTGAGTTAAACCATCCCATGTGACAGATGATGCATGTTGGAATCCTCTCTAGAGGTTTAGTCCAATTAATCATGGAGCTAATGCAGAATGTGGCTCTTTGCTTAATAAGTTTTGTGTCACACATCATTCATAGGCACCAGTACTCTGTAATTTGCATTGACTATTAGGAGGCTGCTGTGTGCAATTCAGGGTGTTGTTTTTAACTTCAGTAATTCTAAATCATTCCCACATGGAAGAGAGAGCTAATAGTGTCAGCTCTTGTTTTGCTCTGGGAAGGTGGTCTGAGTTGTGAATTAATTATGCCACAGGTGCAGAATCAAACAAGTGGGCTTCAAGCCCACTAAGTCAGCATTTGTGCTGACGTTGGTCACAATATTTCTGATCAGCTCAGAGCAAGCTTGTGTCTGCCCATAGACTGTTATGTACTATATTATACCAAGATAATATCACCTGTGGGGTGAAAAACTCAATGGCAATCAGTGATTTCAGTCCCCAAAAAGAAAATGGTTAGTTTTAGAAGAGACAAAGCTGAAATGTGGAAGCACTGGAACTTCAACCTTGCTCAAGAGGAGGGAGCACTACTGACCCTTCCTGTGGAAGACAACTGGCTGGCTCCTCTCTGAGCGCTAGTGCCTGCCACAAGGTTAATTTCTCAGATATTTAAAGGATGACAAGTTCTGTATTTAATGCATAAGGGCTTTCACAGTATCTCTAGGCTTGTGAAAGACAAGACTGTGTTGTTAGACCAGGACTGAAAGCATGTCTTGAACTGACTGTGGCTGTGACTTGCCTACCTGAAGAAAGACTGCACAGGAAGCAGTTACTGTGTAACAGGAGTGTCCAGCATGTAATTTAGAAAATCTAATTTAGGTTTCTGCTTTACATGATTCCCTTGAAAAGCCTACTGGTCTCCACAAACTATAAACTCTTGAGTAGACTGGACTGGAACAGCTGAATACTGTTTTATGAGTAATCTTCTAGCTCTGCCCATTACCACCTTCAGCTGGGCTTCAGACCTACTGGAGTGGGGGATGCCAACCTGTAATGAAACCCAGGAGCTGAATTAGCTCAAGAGTAAGTCCAGACTCCCAGGGCCGCATTCAGAGCACAGCCCCACACTGACAAGGCTGCACAGACTGGGAGCCAGAGCTGGCTGGTGCCTTCTTTGCGATGCAGGAGGGTGGTTGAACACTGTGACTGTCTGCCTCTGACTCTGCAGCTGTGCCCTAATTACATGTCAGGAGTATCTTTGCACACTGCCTTCCATGTCAGGAACTGCACTGTACAGTCAAACTCACAATTAACAAGAGGTGGGAACAGTGGATCCCAAGCGCATCCTGAAAATTGCTTTATCTTCAGAAACTGTGTGAGAGCAAAAGGAAAGAAAGAAGATTGATTATTTGAATTATGTTCACTTGCTTGTATCTCTGTCTAAAAGTGTACCACTAACTGTCTATATCCATTAAACTGTATTAACAAAATAATACTGCAGTATTTTTGCAAGCTCAGAAGTGATGAATTTGGAAAAAAAATAATTTTATTAAAAAAATTTGCAAAAATGTTTTTATTGGTCTACCACATCACTTCAAATTTCATGAAATTATATTTAATATAACACATATACTATATGTATTATTTAGATGCACTGTGTGAACTTTAAGTATATAACGTTATATTGAGAAAAGGTTGCTATACTGTTCTACTTCTTAGATATAAGGCAAAGTTTTAAGGAAGCAATCAGAAACAAATAAATAGCAATTTTTTTCTGATGCTTACTGAATACCTGAGACTTTGAACACCAGTGGTTCTCTGATTCACTATCACTTTTTAACATTTTTTATGTTTACAACTGTATATTTGTCTTCCAGGAACCACATCAGTTTAGTGGTAATCGATCACTATTTGCTCCTTCTTTTAAAGCATATCTAGTTTTTTTAGTAAAAAGTTATATTCCCTTTTACAAAGTCTTGTTATGACATACAAAAGTAATGCCAAAGGCCAACATTTAATTATAATGAGCTGCTAGATACTTCTCTGATGTGCTATGGGAAACTAGTTCAATGTTCACTTGTTAATGTTTTTTATGTTCTAGTTTCTTGTGGGTGTTTCAGAATCAACTCTATGTGTTAAAAAAATCTTTTATGTCTTGTTGCTAATATTTTTAAACTTCTGTCTATAAAATATAGTAGCTTATTTAGTGCTTTGGAAAGAATTGCATGTAGCATTCTGAAAATGTGAAATGTCTGTGGCTTGGAGAGTTCATTATTTTATGCTGTCATACTTCCTACTTTTTTAAAATCTCACCTACGCAAATCAGTATTCTACAAGAGAACCTCAACTCTCCTCACAACTTTCATTCCTGGATGCAAGTCTTACCCAACAGGGTGCTAAAAACTTGCTAGTTTCACAGTTTCAGCAAAAAGCTTGAAAACATTAGATTTAACAACTTGGAATAGCAATAAAGGCAGCACTAATGTACTCTTTTTATAAAAAGACAAAATCCAATGACTTTTTAGTTTTAACTTGTGGTGTTTATATTCATTAATGTAAGACTCTTGTCCATGTAATTAACAGTATTCCATATTAATCTTCCAGAGGATGTTACGAAAAATGCTTTATCATCACAGATGACTCCTAGATAAATCTGTCTGATTGAATATCACAGTAGAGCAGATTTAGTGTGCCAGGACTAACACATCAGAAAGATTTCCCAAAATAAGTCAAATATAAATCCTGTAATATTATTTGCTACCTGTTCTGAAAGTAAATCCCAATTATAAAATTTTATGACAATCACTACTCACTGGGCTCTGCTGCAGTGTTGTATCTTTTGAAAGGGGTAGCAGTTTCCTTTTAAATAAATTTCTGTTCAAATGGATCAGTGCTGACTTTAAAATCTCGTCTCTTCCAGAGACACAGGGAAAAAGTCAGGACATCTTACATCATTAGAATCTGCACTCTCATCTTCTCACAGAGACTCAGAATATTCTGCTTCTTGAAAAGACCAAGATTTCAAAATGTTGGAGTCATGAGTTGTTATCTTTCATTATAAAATTTTTTTAGGTCATTTTAAATGTTTAGAAGTCTCTTGAAGCTACGAAAAGTCAGACTTTTGGCAAGTAAAACAAAGATGAATATACAAATATATACAAATATATACAAATATATACAAATATATACAAATATACAAAATACAAAAAACAAAATTGAATATACAAAAAGAATTCAAACAAAAAGTGTCTATCTATAAAACTTTTGAAAGATATGTGTTCTGCATGCACAGAAAAAAAAAGCAAAGTTAAAAAGCTTTTATTGACACTTTTTAAAAAAAAAATTGCATACCTTGTAGCTTCTCCAGCCTAAAACTTCTGTTTGTAAGATTTTAGTACATGCGATGCTATCTTGTATTCCCTAGCCATGAATCATAAAAGGCGTTGCAAAAGAAGTGACAAATTGCGAAGTCACATGGAAACTATGTTCATCATTTCTCTTTGCTCACCTCAGTTTCACTCTGCTAGTTTGTCTGTCTCTGGCTAAATTTCCAAAATTTCACAGCTCTGAAAATCTTCAAACAGTTCCCACTTTTGTCTTTGAGAGCAGGATGTTGTAAAAACCAACATTTCTCTTGAACAAACGTGGAATTTCTCTACTTATGCTTCGCCCCAGACTTGAGCTTTCCAAAAGTCCACGGTAGACACTACCTGTTCCAGGAACATCTCCTTTTTACCACTAATTTGAAAGCAGTCAAACTGAGGATACTTGTACGGGTTCAGATTTGTCATAGATAATATCTGAAAGTCACCTATTTTTATACTCATTCTTTTTCATGTTAGCATCTATGTAAACGCAACTTCAACATGCATAGAAGTAGAAATACTAATTTAACTGTGGCTTTTAGTCATTTCTACTTATCTTACTTTGCTTTGTGGCACAGCTATTAGACTCAGTGTGAAAGAGTTATATTACAATGTGGTGTTGCAAGAAATCCTCCCAGTACTAATTCTTGTCTTCCATTTATCAAGTCATGAATTTTATGAAGACACTACATCCAGAATGACTGATTTTACAACCTAAAGGTAGAAGACCAAATTCTCTTTATAGCAGGGAAACATCTGAAATGAGATGTTTTACAGACCTCTTGTTCTGTTTGTGTTAGAAGCTGAGGTATTTGCTGTTTGTTCAAAGTGTTTTGCTTTTTGGCTAGCACAGTGTACTCATTCAAACACTGGGATTTAGATACACCCCAGCTCATAAACGGTTCCCAAAATTTATTTCAGAGCAAGCTACGAAATTTTCAGAAAAAAGACTTGTGTTCATCTTGAGAACCTTAGTCTAGATAAGGTGATAAAAATTCAGTTATTATTGCCACACTGAACTTCATAAATGGTACTTAAGTACATAAACTTGTTCTAAGTCTTGTAGGTGACAAAAGTGAAATTCAGCTTGAAAAAAAACAGAAGTAAATTTGCTCCTGTGTAATCTTGTTTTCATTATGGAAAAAGATGTTACCATATTTGGAAACTCCACATAAAACTGGTGGATTTATATGAGCTTTAGATGATATATAGACCTCTAACTTTCTATGCAGAGGTGAATTTCCCTCTGTGGTAAAGTGATAATGTATCCCATGTCAGCATGGAATGTGCCTAGCACAGCAAGGACTTTATTCTGATTAATGACTGCAATATTATTTGTTTCATTTTTTTCTTACTCCTAATCAAATTACATAAATACATTTTACTGCTCTCTTCTGAATCACAGAGGATGATCCACATCAAATGAAATAGGTTTTCTTCTCACGATCATTATGTCAAATAGAATGGTAAAATCATAAGTATTGTTGATTATACAGGTGCTTTCAGATTATTAATGTAAACAAATAATATTTGGCTTAATTTCCAGAATGTGTTGATGGATCTGTACACTCTGTTGTCTACTGAATGAAACAGAGTATTTCAGTAAAGTTTGTCTCTTAACTAGAATATACAGACATACTCTCCTGTTCGTTTTTCTAATATTGTTCCATTTTGTGATATACAGGGTGTGATCATTTCAACTATTCTATATCAAAGAAAAAAAATTTCCATATGTAAACCGATAAGGCAGATGAGTTAGAGTGGTTTCCACATTTTCTCTTCTACCAACAGTGCAGTTTTCCCTCTTCACAGTGATGGTATGATCTTGGCAGAGAACATCATCTGGCAGGTTTGTGAAATCAATGGGAAGTCTGTAGCGCACAGGCTGTGCTGGCATGGGTGCCCACACTATCTGTACAATTTCATGCAATGAATGTTCATGTTTCATGTCTCCTGATGCCAGCCTTTCTGTAAAGAGAAAGAGGAAGAGGAGACTGATGTCAAGCATGTCTGAGGGAGAGTTTTCTAGGCTACAGCATACAGAGGGGAAAAGAAAACAAGGAGATGATCACACCAAGGGTCTGAGAACCTTCAACTTGAATAAAGAGGGAAAGAGAAATGGCAGAAAGGAACAAAGATCAGGCAGCCAGATCACAGAGGTGGCAGAAGACCACAGAGAAATAAGCAGTTTGCTGCAGCCCAAAATGTCTCTGAGCTAGTTCAAACCAAGACCATGTGCAAGGATATTCTTTCAAAGAAGAACTGTTTAAAAACTTTTTATTGCTCTGCAGACATAGTCAGTCTAAATTTTCTCTCCTTTAAAATTTATATTCCAATGAAATCTCCTTTTTCCAGTTTAATAGCCAATATTACATCTTGTCTAGAGGAGCTCACATAAAGGGCAAGTTCTAGGCATATCCAGTTCAAAGATTTGGCTAAGTCAATGTTCCATCACATTCAACTAGCTTTGAATGTTCATACATATTACGACATCAGAAACTGTCCAGATTCGTTAGTGTGCTACACCACTGCAGCTGAGAGGAACAGAGTATATGGTCGTGGACACAGTACAGCAAAGCCAAGGCTGTTCTCCTCCGGAATCCAGGCTAATTCTGATGTTGTTGGCTTGGATGTCTCTGTATAGTTCTTCACTATCCCATAAGGTTAGAGGTTTACTAAATGGGAAAATTGTACAGGCTACACAGTCAGAAAGGCCATACAGCAAATCAAAGCAGGCTGTGAAGTATAACATGAGAAATTATGTCTTTACTGGTAGTATTGAAATATGTATAAGTAGTTTTCCTCTGTTGCCTCAAGGTCATTTAGAGTTTCCCCATTCAGACTTATTTAGGATTAAATACCTGACTTAATTTGAGAATAAAAGGCTACCAATCATTAAACAAAATCATTGGACTCAATATAAAGCTGAACCCCGTGTAGCTGTGTAAGAACTTTATCCCATTCCCTATATCTGTATCCTCTGTGTGAATGAATATATCTATCATCTCCTTCAGTCTGGAGCATGGCAACCCATTCACCATCCTATTTCTAGCCTGAAAGAATTGAAACTCAAGGGCAGAAAAAGCCCCATTGGAAACATCTGAATAATTTCCTAATGGATGGCAGTTCTCTCAGTGCTCCCATTTTGCCATCCTCAGACAATTTTATGCTTTGTAGATGGATGGCAGCCTTATTTTTTTTTGTTTCCCAGCTTCCATAATTAGCGTTTAACCTTATTGATGCTTCCAAGTACTCTCTCCAGGGTCATGGTACCAGTAATACTGGCTATATGGAAAAAAAGAATTACTTATCAGAAAAGTGTTCAGGTAGAGATAAGAATTCAGTGCAGCTGAAGGAAAGAGGGAGATAACTGAATGGTGGAGTGTCCTGGATTTGGGACAGATGCAGACACTAGCATTCACAAAGATTTCGATGAGATGAATACTATCAGGCTGTTTCACCTTGTCTCAAAACAAGAGGCATACAGAGTATCCTCCCCTCATAGAGGTGAGATGGGGGAAAGCTCTGCCTTGCGTCTCTTTGGGGATACAAAAGCGACGGCCAGTGAGAGAGGTCCTAGGGAAGTCTGACACTCTTCCAAGAAGCTGCTAGGGTTGCTCTCCAAATTAGTGGCACTACTGATTTCCAGAGGGTCTTCAAGTCTTCTCTTTCACCTTAGTACATCATTTCTGCTTCATTTTCTGCAGTTTGTATGATAGTTGATTACTGTTTCTTCTTGCCTCATCCTTTATATATCTTCCAAAATATTAATAGCCTGTAAGTTATTCAACAGTCTTCTGTTTGCAGTTAGTCAATCTAACAAATACTTTATGAAAAATAGATCAATGTCTTTCTTATCCTGTAATTTATTCTTTCTCCTAAATCATATGTAAAACTGTCAAGTGATGTAAGCACTTAATTGTTAAAATTATGTTGATGTTCAACGAAAAGTAAAAAACCCCAAATTCCTACGTCAGTTGTAAAATGGAATATCAGCTTCAAAACCATGTGGCTATTTTCTAAGATGTTACCTTGTCTCTTTGTACTCATTTTCTCTGTAATTTTGTTCTTTAGTTTCTATAAGGAGGTGCATTTAAGTCTGACTAAATTAGTAGAACCAAAACATTGAAGTTTCTGTCTTTGCTTTTTCAAATTACACATAAAAAACCAGGAAAACTTGCTGTTAAAAAGGTAAAAAGAATTGAAAACTATAAATACAAATGTGAATTTAAGGATAAGTTTCAAGCTCCTATTTAAAAAATTCAAATGCAATTTATATCAAATATTGTTCTTTGGGTTAACAAAAAATCCATTATGCCTGGAGTATGATTGAAAATATATTAAAAGCAAGTTTTTTATGTGGGGTACAGCATGACTTGAAATAAACTAACTCATATGCCTGGTAAAGCATCGAGCTCAGTACAAGTTTTTTCATGCTTTATGTCTCCCTGATATCAGCACTGGCAAACTCTGCCTTGCATGCATTCATACTGGTTTTGCAGATCAAGATGAAAGGCGTGAACAGAAATCTCAGCTAACACATTGTTTTTCAGAAATGTATGCTATACTCAAGTTTCTCCATGTATTTCATTAAATCTTAATAAATAGTGTTACTTGCTACTCCATACTTTTCTGGAAAAATATTTAATCATCTAAACAATTCCACAAAGAAAACTAATTCTCAGCTCAGGAGGAGAAATTCTTTTCCCTTAAAATTTTTTCCTGTTTTATTATTTTTATCCTAGAGCACAGGGCTAATCGTTTTTCATAGAAGGTTAGTGCTCATCCAATTTCATGGGGTTATTGGTTCGTATCACAGATGTAAAAAACGCAAGTGTTGGTTATTTCATCTCTTCTAAAAATACAGACTACTGCAAGAAAGAGA
>Ga0181612_180624_pt1 | contig 14154 bp, 5 predicted proteins | sample HoacroProtozoa21_FD_119630 | JGI IMG/M metagenome (GOLD analysis project Ga0181612, IMG submission 119630) | Hoatzin crop microbial communities from Cojedes, Venezuel. Combined Assembly of Gp0051906, Gp0051904, Gp0051908
GCTGGGCATCAGGCAGTGAGGGAGTTGCTCTGTGTCTTCCCTTGGCTTTTTTGTATATTCTTCTTATCTTTATTATTGTTGTTACTGTTTGCTTCATTTGCTGTTCTGCTAAACTGCCCTCATCCCAACCCACAAGTTTTGCCTTTTTCTTCCAATTCTCCTCCCCACCCCACAGGGGGAAGTGGTGATAAAGCAACCACATGGTCCTTTGTTGCTGGCCAGGGCTAAACCATGACACAAGTTATTTCATTTTTGGAGGAGAGGAACATCAAGAAGACTGACATACAATAATTCAAATCAGGACCTAATTTTGTCAGGTCTGATGTTTGATGATAGGACTGTGTAACAACACTATCCAGGTGTCATTTTCTTCTTAAAAACATGAATATTGCAGGCCTAAAAGGAGAGGTGTTGAGAAGAAATCGCTGATTCAACACATAAAAAAATTAAAAACTGTGTATACTTACACTATCAAGCTCTAAGTTCTTAATAAGTTGAAATCCTTAATTAAAATAATTCTATATGTGAAGTCAGAACTGTGTTACAACACCTTTATGTGTCACTGGAATCATTCACTCTTTTACCAGTCATGAAATACAACAATATCAATTCGTTATCTAGAATTTTACAGCACATAATAGTGTTAGTGTGGTTCTAGTTAATGTAATATGCAGTGATGTTTTCTGCTTTTTGAAGGTTAATATTGAGATAACATCACTTTCAATATATCTCATTGAAAAGTCTCACAGCTGTACAAAGAACTATTGGGGAAGGGAGAAGAATCAAAAACACTTGAAGACAATACTAGAGCCACTTTCAACTGGACAGTTAAAAGCCTGGCCCATGGTTTAAAATCAGGTGGGTTTTTTCCATTCCTTTTTGCTGGGTTAGTAGGACAAGTTTTTTCATAGTAAAAATTTCAAAGCACACTGTCTGCTTGAGCAGTTCTGTCTATGTACAGAGAAATTGCGTCATGTCCTTACTCAGCCTGGTCTCGGATGGTGCATGGTGCCAATCTCTGTACATACAGATCAACTCTGCAGCTCAAACTCAGTACAAACGATAAATCCATCATGAAACCTGCTGTATGTATACTGACCAATGGGTCTGGGGTGGCAGGAAGTCAAAATTGATCTAAAATGCAACATTATGGTATCAGCTTCTTGTTCTCATAGATATAGGGTAATTTTATACACCTTATCCTTCTTTTCTTTGAGATTTAACTCATATCTACTGTAAATTAAGGGCTTGAGGATATGTAATTATTACGGATGAGTTAGTGTGTTGTGTTAATTTATGTGTCTGTATCCTCAGTTACATTTGACTAAAGTTTAAACCTGGTGTATTGTTTCTTATAATAAGCACATAGGTAACCTGTGGAGACTGATAGCATTTAGTGTAAATCTCTAAATTAGTACATAGGAAATCCCAGGTGAGCTCCCAGCTCTGCTCCATGTCTCGTGTACACTCCTGAGGAAATCCTTCTATCTCACTTTCTGCTGAAGTACACCTGAATACTTTTAGTTCGTATCTCCAAGTCTTTATCTATCCATAACTACGTCAGGAAAGGGTGTGTGTTCCTAAGCATCTTCAAAATAATTTAGCTGAAATTTCTAGAAGAATAATACATAATTTAAAATATATGCTAAATCAAATGAGAGTTCAGTAGGATGAGAAGTCCAAGGAGTCTGTTCCTTTAGCTGGGAATACAGATCTTACTCTTTCACAGAAAGTGAAGAAAAAATTATAAGATGTAATACTGTATTCTTTGCTGTGGTTACCCAAGTCACTGAGAGTTTGAAGCATCTTCTGGGTGAGGAAGTATATTTAGCATATACAAGTTTTTTTACTAGCCTGTGTAAACATATATGACACATGAAAGGTACAGCAGATTCTCAGGGATCTGAGCTCCCAAGAGCCCTGGAGAGCTTCAACTGTGTGGTGCTTGGTGGCTCCAGACAGTCCACCACCTCCCTATACAGCATCTTGTCCTAGCGTACAAGCTAGACTGATAGAGGCAACAATTTAAGATGTGAAAGAGGAAAAAGTTAGCAAGATGAATCGCACTATTTGGCATGTAATTGAAAAAAAACCCAAAACTGTAGCCAAGTCCTGTTGAACAACTCTGTATCTATCAGTCTGGGGAGAGCGTGCTCCAGCTAATGCTGATCTAGTAGTGAGATAAATGCCATCAATTTAATTTAAAAGTAACAAGTATGTATTGTACTAAATAGTCATTGTATATGTCTATTCCTCATTCTGTACTGACATCGTTTCTAGATTGCACACGCAATCTAAATCCCAAAGAATGGGAACCAACAGAAGTAGAGCTATCATTTCATTCACTGCAGAGCGAAAAGCTCAGGAGTGAAGATACCCAAAACACGTCACAACAATTTTAAGAAGAATGTGGCATAATAATCTGCATGAGACAAGTGCATGAGTGAAGTTCTTATACTTGCTTCTTGGTCTTTCTCCAAGGTGCCTTTGCCAGCTAGTTCATTTGTAGTCCATATGTGAACAGCATTCTTCAGCAAATCCCATTTCCCTGCCTTAAAATCATGACTCAGTTCTAAGCTCCACAGCATGTCCTGTGTGTTAGAAACTCCTGAATTCTTTTTTCAACTTCTGTTTCATTTGGGGGATGGGGAAAGTGCATGTATTTTTGAAAGTCGTGAAATATAAACTGCTGTTTTCTGCTTTTGTCATCAGCAGTTACGACTCATGGCTATGCTGTACCCTCACGCTGACTTTTCAAGGTAATGTATTATCTTCCTGATATGGCCTGGCTCTAGCAGCTGGCATGCTGGAGGGTACTATGTTCCATCTGGAAGGTTAATTAACTGACTAATAACCAAGAAGCCAATGCAGATCTGAAGGGTGCATAATGAGAGGTGTATTCTCCCATATTTCCCACCATATAGTCTTTAATCACCAGCCAAGGAAGCAGTAAAATCTTGTGAAAGACAACCTGTATTTTCACTTCACTGGGCACGAGAGACTTCTGTCAGCTGAGGAAACTTCCCACTGACTCCAGTGAATAAAGATACTACTTTTTCTGCTCTACATCCTTAGGATCATGCCTTTGAACTCCACACATTCCTTGGCAGTCATTGCACTTCTTCCTTGTGCTGAAGCTGCTGAAGAAAACTGAAGTTGGTTCTCTAAAGCACACAAATCAGACTGGCAAAAGTGTATCACAATTCACTGTCACAGTGGTGAACCACTTCAAAAAGATATCTACCTCTTTTCACTTGATTTCTTTAAATGTGTCTTTCAAGTAACAAAAAATTTAATAATTTTTAGTGAAATTGACCTATCCTATATGAAAATTTACTATATCTCGGTTCTCTTAGTATCAACAAATACCAAGGCAGAAAACTGATATATTAGAATTATATAATCACACCAAAAATTAATTTAATTCTCCTTTGTATGACAAACTCCTGAAGTAAACAGACAGAGACAATGCTGAAGCTTAATGAAAGATGAATGTTTTCTCTCTCTCTGACAGACGACCAACAGGATCCCCACTGGAATGAAAGAGATGTGAAAATAACCTCAATTTTTTGCTGAAACTTTTTGCTGCTTCATGAATTATAATTAAAGATTATCAAAATATAAAGAGAAATACATAATTTTAAATTTAAATTTTCGACGTAATGCAGCAAAAATTGTTATACTAAGCGCTATTCTTGTTCAGAGAATATTAATTGATATCTTAGACCAGTCGTGTATTTGGTGATAAACAACTCACCTCTCAAAGCCTGTTGCCATGTGCTCCTAAGAAAAGCTAGTGGGTTTGTACTTAATCATTATGAAGCAACATTTTTATCCTGTTGGCTAATAGTTAACTGATGTCTTGAAGCATCAATATTCAGAGCTCTTTTAAATAGCATCCATTCTATATTAATGCAAGAGTTCCTGTAAATATTTTGTCCTTTTTAAAGACAATAATAATAGCCTATGCTTTTGGTTTCTCTATAAATAAATTACAGAGTTTATGACAATAGAATTCTTCAATTGAAATATGTGTTGTGAATACAGAAGAGAAGCACTTTGAATTCCTTCTGTATTCTCAGCAAATAATTCCTTTTCTGGATAAAAATAGGAATATTCCAATAACTTCACATTATTTGGTGTAGTTCTACCACATCTACTTCCTATATCAAGACATCCTTCATTTTTTTCTGTATTTTTTACGGATTCCATCACACATACAGTATGTTCTATCTCTGCAGTCCTTTTCTTTTTTTAATTCAGACTTGACCAGATAGCTGCATTTCAGATGACAGCTATGGCACCAGCTTTTGTACTAATGTTATTATATTCTAACGCATTATTCTAACACATTATTCAGACTTCCAATTACAGTTTGACTTTTTTCACCAGTGCCACCTGAACAAAAATCTTCACTGAGCTGTTGCTTTTGAAGTTTTGGGCTGTTGGTTTTATTGTTTTTCTTGTTTGTTCTTTTAGGCTTTTTTTCACTTAAATAGTTACCATTCATTTATATTCTTCATTTAATAACAGCAACAGTTGATGCTGAAATAGATTGTTAGTTTGATGGAAAAACGGAAAGCTTCCATAAGGGTAAATTTGGTCTCTGATAGGGTAATAGTTCCTTGCTGAGTACTTCAGTCTGTTATGAATATTGTTGTATGTTTCTACATAAAGAGTATCTGTTGCAAAGCCATAAACAAGGAACCTTTTTTGTATGTGGGAGTAAGACACTTCCTTATAGATCTCTTCATGAAATTCCAGGTAATGAGAGTCAATTAAACTAGTATGTTTGAAATGCCAAAAAAAATTAAAAAGCAGGCTTTCTTTGGCTGTCTGCATATTAACTCACACATAGGCCACACACATCTACTTATTCACTAATTCTGTGTGTTCTGTGATGCTTGAAAAACTTCAGAAGCTCCTTCAAGAAAATATCGTCTGCACTCTTGCTTGCTGTAATGTCCAAGATACTTGAATTTAAATAAATAGATAATCTCACAGTATTTCAGTTTCCAACTGATCCAAAAAGCAATTGCTGTTTACTTTTTACTTCATTTTAATCTGGAACTGGTCTCGAACTTTACCTATTGTTTTGCTTTCTTAATCTTAATGTGCCAATTTTGTATATGTGGAAGGATAAATAATTCAAACTGGAAAGAATGGTCTTGAAGGTATGGCAGAATATTTCAAAAACTATATTCAGATAATAAAATGACATGATTGCAGTGTAAACACTTCTTAAAAATCCATCTTAAATAACATGTATCTTTAGGAAGAATACATTTTGAACATTTTTACTAACTGAATAGAAAGACATATTACAATAACCTCATCCTGAAAAAAATTACTTTAAAAAAGATAGACACAAAGTGGAATGAAAGGTAACATTATTCTTTGGCTGGATATAAGAAGAAGCCTTTTCGTGCTGAACCGTTGAGCAGTGGCAGAAGTTGCCCAGAGGGGCTGGGTAGTGTCCATTTCTGGAGATTTTCAAGACTTGACGGGGTAAATTCCTGAGCCACCTTGTGTGATCTTGTAGCTGACCCTGCTTGGGGCAGAAGGATGGACTAGAGACCTCGTGAGGCCCTTCCAGCCTAAATTACACTATAATCCCATGGAACTGTGTTATGATTGTCCTTTACAATGGAGAAACAGACCAAAGACAAACAGAATAAGTACAAATCAGTGGTACAAATTTCCTGACTTAATTCCAGGTCCAAGACCACAACAATATTCTGGATCACTTTTAACATAGACTAATTTAGTTCAGGACTTTTACAGCGTAAGCAAATTTTTATATTCTGTCACACACACTGAAACTGACATAACCTGTATTTTCAAAATTTATCAAACTGCCATGGATAGGAGTCTTTCTCAGACCTCTAAAAACGGCACTATGTAACATTTATTCAGCGAAGCACACAAAATAAGTTGTTTGCCAAGGGTTTGTGTCACTGCTTGGATTTTTACTAGGGTACTTAACAACTGAAAGCGTGCCCATTAAGGATGCTTGGGGAAGAGTAAGAAGATATATTCTTGGAAGCTTGAGCTATAATTGTTAATATGTTAAAAGTTTTATTTCCAGCTATTTTAATCAACTCGCCTCCGTACAAGGTGACATTAATTTGTTTAAAACTTTTCTTTTAAATCACATCTTGTTATTGTCCTAAACATTGGAAACTGCCTCTCTTTTATGTTAAGGGGTGAATTGTGCAGAGAACTGTGCTGATGTTTTGTAGGTTTAAGTATGGTACTCAATCAGTCATGAAATGCTAATTCTTACATATGTAGCAAAAGACTTCAGGTGGAATTAATACTAAAACAGAATTGCCACTTGATCTTATCAGCAAAATTTGTGTATATAGGTGTAACTGCAGTGAAGCTGTGAGAAAATACTGCTAAAATAAGCTCCAAGATTTTACTCATTCTACACACAGAAATGCAAATACTACTAAAGCAAATATTACTATGCCATGATGTGGTGGAAGTGCATTTTCTCTTACCTTTAAGACTCCTGTTTGCCTAAAAGCAAACATCCAGAACCAGAAACGAACCCTACAGATGCTGAGGCTAGCTGGGAAGAGTTTGGTGGTAATTATCCTTGCTCTGTTTCCTTCGTTCTGAGCCGATGAGTTAACATACAAAAAATGCTGTCCTTTACCTTAATAAAAAGATAAAAAATATTTATAGTTTTCAGTACTATTTTATGCTTCAGAGCATAAGCATTTTTTGACACAGAGATACTGGTATCTTTTAGCACGTACAAATATACCCTATCTTGGTTGTACAGAGATCTTCCGTGTTAATACTTTGTATATTTCTGATTTTTACATACAATATTAATATAACTATACTCAGAGCTCACTCTGTCTTTTTTATCCTTGTGTAAATACTTGATTTGTATTTGAATAACAAATTTGTTCCATGTTGCAGACACAAACACTCACAGATTCTAAGGATCAGTTTGAAGGTTGACATTGCAGAAGTCAGGAGCACCTTTGCTGGCAGGTCTCACCTAGGAAAATTCCCTGTCACACAGCATGGCAGTAGGGAACACATCGAAGCCATGAGGCTTGTTAGTGGGCTAACATATCCACATTTCTTATCATTGTGATGCTGCTGAAGAACCACAAGGTAGCAGAAAAGGACGCAGTCCTCTTACACTCAAAAAGGGGCCTATCACCTAAAATGAACACATACTACCAAAAGCAAGTAGTTGAACAGGCAAATGATGATGCTGACTTGTTTTATTTTTAATAACTAACAGTAGCCCTTTGTTTGTCATCACTTTAGTTCCATTTGCTATGGTAAAAGCAGTTTGATGCTGCATGGCGAGAAGAATATGACAAAACCTTCTATGGTGAACAGAATTTTCATGAAGGGTAAAGGCTTTCCTGAGCAGCAATACATGGAAGACCTTAGCAGACAACTTCCTCCTAAATCCAAAAGAAGTGACACCTGAAGATGAGAGCTGAGCTGGTAGTTGTTCTGGAATGGTTGAACTGTTCCACAGAAAGATTAAACCCTGTGGCTCCATTCTTGTTCTTGATGTGAAAGACTGAATTCCCCTTCATTATAACCAAATAAATTTTTTGTCTTTGTGTTCTAGTCCTTACTTCAATTTTCACTGGGAATGGGGTTCTGACATCTTTCCAGATTTGGTCTCCCTGTAACTTCACTGACAGCATGATATGGGAACAGGTAAAGCACAGTGCACTCTTTTTGATCTAATAGGGAAGCGATGCCTTAGATGCAGCCAGAATAGCTGTAGAATACTTAACAATCTCAAAGGGGCTTCTTCTGGGATGGGGGGGAAACTAAAACCAAAATGAAAACCAAAACTAAACAAAAAAATCCAATTCTTCTTCCTCGAGCCCGTAATCAGGCGCAACACCAAAGCTTTAGCTTAACTTTGCAGTCCTTTACAAGGAGATGGTTTCACAGTGACTGAGACTTTCATCAAACTAGAGGCGGGTTGGGAGGGGCTAGGAAGATGTGTTAAGATCAAGGCAGTATGTTTTATCCAAGGTTAGTTCAGTCTTGTCCGAATCCCCTGCACTTTTGTGACTGTGGCTTGGTTTTTTTTGCTCCTACTAGGCTGAGGATGGCATTACGACCTGCTTAAGAGGGGTGCAGCTGGCTGGACGCACGCTGCTATTTGGTGGGGTTCAGGCAGAGAGCAGCTGCCACAGTGTTACAGTAAGCATCAACAGATGAAATGCACAAGCCATCTTCACCCACGTCACCTAGCAACGGTCACTGCAAGTGGCTGCTGAAGCTTTGAGCTCACACAGGGCAGGTCTGGGCAGCCTGGTAAGGCTTTTTAATGTAGTTTTACTGACCAAACACCTTTTCTGTCAAATCAGGAGGGTAGAGATACATTTTTTCTCTAAGCTACATGACACAGCAAGCACTATGATCAAGCTGTTCCCTTCAGATGGTTCTCCTGTGGTGGGATACGCTCCAGTCACAGCCATACAGTCAGTACTCTGAAATGCAGAAGGACAGCCCTCCTGGTAAGAACCCTTGCATTACTCTCATGGAAGGGGCATTCCAGCTCATGAAAGGCATGAGTGTCCTACCTGCACTGCAGAGCTAAGGTAGAGCAATGGCTTGGTGTGCTTGTGTGCTGTCCTCTGCAGAAAGCACACATGCCACACCTTTGCATCACCTGTGAGCTGATCCCAAGGACACCATGAAATACAAGTATAAGGTAGAAAGACTGTGTATATGCAAACATACCTTCAGTCCCTCTCCATAAACTGGGCAAAACAGTATCTTCTAAACTGTGGTATCTCTCCACTATACCACACTTCCAAGTTTTGCAGAAGTCAACAATTAAGAGCTTCTGCGTACGAACTCTGAGTGTTACTGTCCCAAAATACCCAGCTCACCTTTTATAGTATTCAGAAAGTCAGCCAATTGGTTCTATCTGTCCTTACACAAACGTATGAAATGACGGAACACATTGGTGAGGTACTCAGAACTACTAAGGCTGCTTACTAAGCTTTATTTCAGAAAGCAGTTTTTAAGTAAGCTCTCTTAAAACTCTATTTTCAAACTTTTAAAATACCCCAGTTATTCATACAAGATAAAGTTTTGTTGTTGTTGTCACTGTTCAAAGTCACCCATAGTCTTCTCAGGAGAAAAAAGTTCAGAATTTTTAATCTAAGGAATGTATCCTAACTTTTCTTTTAAGGGACACAAAACATATAAAACATGATCAGAATCATAATAGTAGTCCAGCCAGCCCCATGCGAGCTCTTCTAAGCCTCTCTGTAAACCGCTGATTAACAAGTGATATATGTTAAAAGATGGATTCCCTGCCAATTAGGACAATTTTTTGCTTTGTTTGATTAAGAATTATTAATGAATGTTTTGTAACAAAGATGGCTATTTCTGTGGCAGGAGATTTTGAATTAAGTTATGGATAAACTTGTGTAAATTGTGCACCTGCACTATATCATCTTCTCTTTCTTATGGCATCAAGTTCTCAAATCCTTAAACTTTATGTCTTCCTACCACTCTGTATACCCACCCCTCGTATATGAGCTCATGTATTCTGCAGCTGAATGTAGGATTGTAGTTTCATATGTTCTGAGATTTAATGTTTCTCAAATCTCATTCTGCATTAAAGTAAATAATTCAAGAATGCAGATTTGTGAAAAATAAGGTAGATGTTTTATACATCTGTGTAGGACGTAACTTTTAAGAAGGTATGACTGTAGAGAGCGCAGAAGTTGTGGTGGTCTTGAGGCTGATGCGCAGAAGAAATGTTTAATGAACTAATTATTTTTTCTGGAAAGAAAAGAAATATTTGTAAAACAAACTGGATAGTGATGGACCCAATTTAATTTCTAAAATTCAGCTTTTCCCAATATTGACAAATTATTAAAATAGTATAAGCAGCATATGCTAAGGTATGATGACTAAATTTTCTGGGAGACTGGCGAATGCCCCCCTGCTAGCAGACCTAGAAAGGAACAGATTTCCTTCTCCTGCAACTTTTCCATCACTGAAAAGATTTTGTGTTAGAGGAAAAATAAGGAGCTTTTGTTCAGCTGTAAGATCGGTATGAGAAAGAATCTAGCATTTCTTATTAATAAGGTGGCAAATACGGATTTTAAGAAAACAAAAACAGGAAGCTGCTCACTTCTGTGGTACTTCAAGAGCCAGAACCAGTTGAACTGGGGTGAAAATATCAAATATTCCCCATCTGAAGTGAGCTGCAGTTATTTCTACCTAAAATTGATTCCAATTTTAGGCAGTTCAGTCATAAAATAAAACTAAGTAGTGGGCTTTCAAACTGCTATCCAACACCTTATTCTTACAGGCCTGCAAAAGATCATTTGTTTGGAGTGAGAATTACTCACTATGGATCTCAGTCAAAGGAAACCCAGAATCTGGACTATTTGTAAATGTAATAGCTATCATGGAAATGTCCTTAGTTTCTCTTGTTATTTCTGAAGAAATCTTGTCTGAGTTGGTGTTTTCAGGCTGAGATTATCTGGGTATCATGTTATGCCTCAAACTTGCTCCAGAAACATGTAAATTTTCTCAGGAGAGAAAAAACTATTTGAAAGATTATGATGACATGGATATACTATATTCTCCATTAATAGAATGGTCCCATATAGTTGCATACTGACCAGCAAATTGGAAGACCAAAGTGTCTGGCTCCTTGATAATTAATATAAGATATACGGCAAAACAATATATGATATACAATAAAGGTTAAACAAGTATGGTTTTGCATTTGACTGAAGTTTTTGAGAATGAAATGTTCTGTACTTCAGCTACATCCTCTGAATATTTAAATAGCTCATGGATGCAATGGTAAAAGGTTGAAAACATCCTGTATTTGAGCAAGAAAGAATGTTTTGAGAAGGATCTGTATGGAAAGGAATATTTTTATAATTGAGACCGGCATAAGCTACACACTGGTCACACTGCAGAATGTTAAGCAGGTGAACGTAGTGGTTATTTATCAGTAAAAGTCTTTGTTTTCAAATCACAGGGCTTATTTTCTCCCAGAGACTGTACCAATGGAATAATTTGATTTGGTTAAACTGATGCAAAATTTTTTCAAATGAACATTTCTATCCATCTGAAATCTATAATGTCAATGTAAGTTGTGCTAGATGAAGAAATGCAAGACACATTTAAACCAATATGAGATCCCTCCACACAAAGTCGTGCCAATAGGCTTAATACAAAGTTGGTATAATATCACAGGCTTCATTATATTGCTGTAATGGTATGTATGCTCTGTACAATGAATTTGTATGCTTAGTAACTAAAGGAAATTAATTTGGAATAAGAAGGACTTGGATTTGGGTCAGGAATTGTCCGATAGATACTTCTGGACATTACAGGTCATCAGTATCTGGGCTGTTGGCAATTCTGACAAGTGATTTGTCTATAGCTAATGTATTTGTTGCCTAGTTATTTTACAAGTAAATTACAAACCTGGGTAATTCTGCAAACACATTTGCTCTAATTTTGTTTTCATTTTGCTTCACTTTTTATTAACTTTGTTTTTCTTACAATTGCTGGGTAACTTCACGGAAGCTAAGAAGAACCAATTAAATGAGAGAAGCTGAAACAGGAAAGCACACAAAATCTGCTTGAAGAGCCAAGGGCCACTAGCTACTGTCATCACACTGCACCAAAGCAACGGCAAGAAAGCAAATCAGACTACTTATTTGCAAGGAACACCTTGCCCGGGAGAGCTGCAATAGTTTCTGCCTCTGCCTGTTTATTCTGTCCCTTTCCAACAGGAATGAACTTCCACATCTACAGCCTGCAATAGCAACACAAACAAGTGTGGATGTCTGCTTTCTCTAAGACGAAAAACTGTGATGTGTGGCAGATGAGCAGTTCTCTCATGATCAGGTGAGCAGTTCCTGCAGCAGGTGCATAATCCTCTTCAGGAAAAGGGAGGATAAAGGAGCAGGAACAGTTACAGCCACCTGCTGATAACATGTCTCTCGATTTTGCAAACATAAAATACCAAAAATGAGTCAAAACCTGGAGATCATGCTGCTTACAAATTCAAGAGAAAAACAGTAAAGATAGTGATACTTCTTCATTGAATACTAATTACTCTTTGCTGATTAGGTGGAAATGAAAATAGGGTTTCTAACCATTAAAACTTCTGGAAAGGAAAGCTAAGCACTTCTCAAATACAGATTGGTACATTTATGATAGAAATTGCTATTCCGTTCATGTTTATTATATTATATAATCTGTATATTCTGTTATATCATTTTATATTTATATAATACAATATATAATCATAGCTTGCTGTCTACGTAACGCAGACAACTCTAATTGCCTACCAATACATTTCATTCTCCCAAAAATCAGCAGGCTTTCTAGTAGTAGTCTATCAATCAGCAACAGGTAGGATAGGGCATCTAGGGAAACACTTCTATATTAAGATTTCTCACAAGCCAGTGTCAGGGAGAGAAGTTAAACCAAGAGCTTGGGTAGGAACCTGAAGCATTTCGCATGCGTCCACACACATTGCTTTTCAGCCATTCTTTAAGGACGAGTATATGACTGCATATTTTTCTACATGCTTTTCTGATGGTACCACTCCAGGAAAAGTGGATTATTCAACGTGTTGACAAGGAGAAGAGTACTATTGTAGCCAGTTACACTATCAGAGAATTCAGCTTTTAAAGTCAGACTCTTTCTACAGCAGAAATTTGTTATTAGACTAGACTAGACTGTTTCTGTTGGAAGGGAGCTATAATGATCATCTAGTCCAAATGCCTGACCAATTCAGGGCTGACCAAGTTAAAGAATGGTATTAAGGGCACTGTTCAAGTGTGTCTGAAACACTGATAGGCTTGAGGCATTGACCACCTCTCTAGGAAGCCTTTTCCAGTGTTTGACCACCCTCTCGGTAAAGACATGCTTCTTAATGTCCAGTCTAAACCTTCCCTGGTGCAGCTTTGAACCATTCCCACACATCCTACCACTGGATACCAGGGAGAAGAGACCAGTACCTGCCTCTCCACTTCCCCTCCTCAGGAAGCTGCAATGAGGTCACCCCTCAGCCTCCTTTTTCCAAACTAGACAAACAATGACATTACTATGACTGTCTCAGAAGGCAATTGTTCTGCAGTTACTTGACTGTACACATTAAAAAAATTCAGACTTTGGGGTGGATTAATCCCTCCTGCCTTTAGCCATCTAAAAGATTTGTGCCCAATTGTTTAAGCTATGTCTATAGTCAAAGGAGAAAAAAGGCACGTTGAGAAACAGAGCTGTCTCCCAGGATAAGCAGCTTTCTGAAAGTGCCTATCTCTCTCCACTGACTACAGAGGAACTCCGAACAACACAGGAGAAACTTGAGGCATGATTCAGTTACCCATACACAGATGAGTATGAACATCTTGTGTATTTCCTACAGTGTCTAATACATCTACATTCAACGCCGACACAAAGACTTCTGAAGCATCATCTGGAAGCTGTGAAAAATGCCCAAAGGCATCTGAAGCAGTACTAGATGACCTATTCATAAGTAATTGAATTATACCCTTCCACTCTTAATAGTAATGTCACCAAAATAACAACTCTCCTGAATGGAACTTTTGCATTCAGAGTTGAGGAAGGAAGTAGAAATTGCTCAAGAAACTAAATATTGATTGAATACCTGTCCTCAGTTTATTTGGACCTTTCACCTCTTCTTCCTTCCTTTCCTTTCCACTCTTCTTTCCTGCTTCACCTCCTAGTGTGTCGTAAAAGGAAGTAATTTAAATTCACATGTATAGTCAAAGTAAACTGTTCAGAGGACCTGCTATATATGTATCGTTAATCCAGACAAAGTCCACAGTACAATGGTGCCTCAAGTTTGATTTACAAAGCTCTGTAGGAACTCTTGCTTGGAAGAACAAGCCCATTTTCATGAGTCAGATATCTACCCCATGCCTCCTGCACCTAGGCTTTGTTGTGATTCAGATTTGATGATAAAATTGTGTCAGAGTACTACAGTCTGGGAAGACCTGAGCCATAGAGATTTGTTGTTATTCCCAGAGTGAGATTAAGACACAAATTAGGTCAAATGCCACCAATCAAACAGGTTTATTCATCACTTGTTCAAATGAAGGCATGAGGAAACAGTGACAGAAAAGAGGAAAA
>Ga0181612_105423_pt1 | contig 14153 bp, 8 predicted proteins | sample HoacroProtozoa21_FD_119630 | JGI IMG/M metagenome (GOLD analysis project Ga0181612, IMG submission 119630) | Hoatzin crop microbial communities from Cojedes, Venezuel. Combined Assembly of Gp0051906, Gp0051904, Gp0051908
CACACTTCTGAAATAATATACTGTCTAAAATATTTTTCTGGGAAAACAACTAGTGACTGACTAGTTTAATGAAATGGTTGTGATCCATCAATATTTTTCACTTCATATATTCACATCCATCAGCGCAAAGGGTGGACGGAAGAATAGCTACCACTACGATTCAGCAACAGTTTGCAGTCTTCCTTCCCCCCTTGTTCCATAAAGGGACAAAGCTGAAGAAACTCAGGGCTAGGGGCTTCTGTGCAATAGAAACCAACATCAGTTTTCAGTGACAAAGACTTCAGACTAGCTGATGTGCAGAGACTGCAACACAAATGCATGCAGTTAAACATCTCAATATCAGCTGAATGCAGAAGGAGAACATGTTGAATGCCAGCTCAGCTGTTCTGGACTCCTTAGCCACTAACAGGCTAACAACAGAAAGGAAGAAGCAGCATGCTTGCACGCAATCAAGAAAAGCAAGGGGCTGAATAGGAAGCCAGCTGTGCTCTTTTGCTTTCTGAAGTCCATAATTAGGTCACTTCATTGTTTTTCCCTTTCTTGCCAAACTCCACTGGAAAACAAACATCAGCCCACAAACTCACCCATCCCTGCATGGCCTGAGAATCACAGAATCACAGCATGGTTTGGGTTGGAAGGGACCCTCTGTGGGTAATCTAGTCCAACCCCCCTGTCGAAGCAGGGTCACCTACAGCAGGCTGCACAGGACCGCGCCCAGGTGGGTCCTGAATATCTCCAGAGAAGATGACACCCTTGACATTTTATCAGGGCCACATTCTTACTCTTTGGTTATTTTATCCTCCAGCAGGGCAAAAGGACCTCAAAGTGAGAACAGATTACAGTGGCTGGAGGTTGCCTTTGTTGAGAGAAGACTTCTGACCAGTATTGAGTGCTTCCAAACAGCCCATTTTCAGCCTCCATCAGCACAGCTGCTACATCCCTCTTTGGATAAGGACAGCCTTTGTGCCACCTCAGCAGTTAACTCTGGCTGATACAGAACAGTGGGACCACAGCCATATCCTGGGTCCTCCTTTGAGTGTCAGCTCCTGGCATCCACACTTGCTGCCAGCTCCCAGAATCACATGTACTGAGCGTGACACACACAGAGCACGTTTCCCTTTCATGCCTATCCGCCTCTAGCCCTGTGTCTTATGCACTTTACTGAAAGATCTCTGCCAACTCCCTGATCCTCCATGTCCATTACAGCTACTCAGCTTGACCTGGGACACCTCAGCCAGATAAATCTCATGCTTGGAGCCACAAAGAAGTCACAGCTTGGTAGATGCTTCATGACAAGGTCTTCCACCTAATTAAGTCCTGTCAGAAGGCGCTTTCTCAGATTAGTTTCAAGGTCATCCCCCTGCCATATAACCTCCCCCACACAGGCTCACCTGTCACAACCTGACATGGTACCTAGTTTCCTGACCATCCTCCTCCAGGTAGGAGTATTCAGTGACATTTCTGCTGTCTTTTTTCCGCACTCATACTTTCACATCTATACATTTTGATGTAATTATCCCTGAAGTACTTTACAACTTGCATTTTAATTTGAATAAGTCTATTTAGTCTATTTATTTACTTTACTCTTTCCTGCAGTGGAGATATTTCTCTGACAGGGAACATCAGTAAATCACACCCATTCTGTCAGGGTCCTTTAATTCCAAAGAGATTCCTTATTCTTCACTGTCTGTTGCCATTTTGCATGTAATTTAAAAACAGCAGGCAGCAATTAAACTCTCAGATCTCATTAATACCTACTAAGCTCTTCCAACAAGCAGCAGCAGACAAGAGAGTATTTCTTCAAGGTGACAGGCAAATGTGCCAAAGTTGCCTTTAATTTATATTGCCACTGATGCTTTTCAATCACGTGGATTGTTTTTATTTGCATGCTATACTTGTTCTGCTTTATATATTGTCTCCTTTCTGTGTAAGAACACTATGACAATCTAGCAATAGCCTTTCACACAGTATAAGTTTATCTTTCAATTCTGGGTTATGTCTGCCTTCAATAATTACCAACTTCGTAAATTACATCCACAAAGCACAACCCATGCTGAAAGTTTTAATGTATCATTCATCTTTGTAGCTAATTAAGCCTTTTGCATTAAGACAAGAAGTCATGAAATACATTAAGCACAGTTAGGTGAACAACTATTTAGCCAAGAAAGGTATTTAATTAAAAAAAAAAGGAGGGATACTGCCAATTTCCTTATTTTAAGAAAAGTCCTAGCTCAATACTCAAACTGCTTACCTCTCCTTGCCAGATTGGGTTAACAGTATTACACATGATCTTAGATCTCTTCTCTTGTCCATGATGAGGAAGTGCTGGGAAGATGCTATGTTTTCCAGGCTGGATGGAAATCTTCAGATAAGGATCTGGATTGAAAAACATTCCTTTCTTCAAAGCGAAAGCCTGGAAATCTGAAAGAAGGTAAATAACTTCATTTTTCACATTTCAGGTAGCTTTCTGGGATGTTAGGAGAAGCATATGGGAAACTGGTACAGAATTCAAACAATATTGCAGGAATATGAAAAAAACTCACTGTTTCTTATAAAGTAGTGTAAAACCAAACCATAATGATCTTGTGATTTAGACTTTACAAATGATTATATAATGAAATTGCAAATTTTACTACCTCATTGAGCAGAGTAATCTGGCTTCTAAATCAATATTTATTCAACTTAGAGTTATCTGCTGATTTTTCTAAGGAGCTAAGCACTTGCTCAGCCTGACTCCAGTGGCAGGACTACTCTGAAACACAGACATGGCATTTGGTACCCTATGTATATCACTTCTAGGTATCAATTTTCTCTTTCTGCAAATCTCAGCTTTTAGATCATTTTTTCTACACAAGAAGTCATTTTACATTTCTTCCACTTTAAAAAAATTCCTTCCCTGCATGGGTTAACTTTACCTGTAGTAACTTAGGAAAACTCATGTATATAGTCTCCAAATTTTAAGCCGGGCTTTCTAGCTGCAGAACTACCAGGGAGCATAATGAGTTGTGCAGACAAAAAAAATCCCCAATCACTTATTTCAAACTTTACCCATAGCATTCTGAAGAAAAACACAAAGTCCATTACAATTTGTCCCCGTGAAGCCAATGAAATACAAAACAGTCTACAGATGTATCATTTATTTTGGCTCAACATCTACAAACAAAAGCCTCCGGCCTTCTCTTTTTCCAGATGCATTTCTAAGCTTTCTTTGGCAATACAAGCACTTGTTCCTATTAGCAAGTTCACTAGGTAATTTATTTTCCACCACTCTTTGCATGGAGATTCTCATCCTCTCTTTAAAGCTTTATTTCACATAGGGCTATAAGCACTGAACTGCATTCTGGCTACCTTCTCTTGCTGTATTGAAGGCATACAAAGTATTGGCCGAGATTGTTTCCACAGCTGCTTAGATGCATGCTAGAGCATTCAATTTAAACACATATTATTGCTTTTAGGCAGGTTTTGAAAACATTAATTATCACAGACTTTTCATTCTCTTGTGATTAAAAACCCAATTATTCTGGCAGATTGTGGGAGACCATTTAAAACCCTCCAGGCAGGTATTTTGGATGAATCTGAAAATCATACACTTTCCACACCAACATCAGCCTTTTTTTCCAGAAAACAGCTATATCAAGAACAGGGATAAGATTCACCCAGTTGTATTTTGCTTTCTTGACATCTGGTAATATCCAATGCAATAAGACGTGTGAGTTAAAAAGAACCCATTTTGTTCTGGTTGGTTTTAAACATCTATTCCAGCATACCATTCAGGTCACAGATATCCCAGAGCTGTTGGACAGATGGTGCTGAAACAGACTGTATTTTAAGAATCTCATTCTTGTGACATTCTTTAACAATTAACAAAAAATAGGGGATATCACTACTAATAGCCTATTTGAAAGTACTTTGCTGACAGTATGTACTGCCATGGTCCTAGGAACAGTATTATACACAAAAAAAATATGTAGTTCAAACTGATAATACTGATTTTTTTCTTTTTTTTTCTTCCGAGTGTACAATCTCTATGTAACCAGCAGGTATCTCATCCATCAGCCCTGCTAAAATCCTATATGGCAAACTCTTTTGCTTTGGAAGTTGTACTGTTAGAAACACATTCCAGAAATAGAAACCAAGATTGCAAAAACACTATGAATGACAAGGAATAGCAGTGTAATAGTGTCAGGCTGCTAACATATGAGAGGAGAGGAAGACCTCTGGGATCTTATTTTCTTTCTCTCTGATGTTTCCTCAAAAGATTCTAAAACTGAAATATTTATTGCTGTATATGTTTCTGATTTTTTTTCCTTCAAAGAGAGACTGCATTATCTTTGGGTACCACTGTGCAAAGAAATCGCCTATTGATAGACAGAAAATAACTTGCACTCAATTATATATACTTATATATTATGTATCATAAAAAAAATACATATGATGACCTACCAGCCTCTTTCCATTCCTGGGAATTAAGAACAGTCATGAAGGTGAAGGTACTCCTAACCTTAGTCAGTAGTCTAATGTTTGTATTTGCAAGAGAAAAAATAATTTAGCTAAGTACACAACAGGAAATTTTATGTGTGTCATCATCTTGCTTAAATTGCATAATACAATAAATTTTGTAAAAATGTCAGTTAGAAGCTTCAATTTTTAATGTCCAAAGCACACACTGGGATAGCGGAAATAGCTTTCTCAAGGACAGATATCCCAGTTATACTTACATATCTCACCACAACTTCCCAGCACCATGAAAAATAGAGCATCAAAAATACAAAAGCTCTGAATAAAGCTACGTGGGCATCTGCAGATACCCAGAAGTCCATTTAATTTGAACTGGAACCTACAGATGCCGTAACTTGTTGTAACCAAAGACTCGGGTACTCTCTTACCACTGCTGCATAACACCCCAACAGAGGAATCCCACCTATTCTGCTTCCTCAAATGAAAATATTTCTCTTACCTGTACTGTGGTTAAAAAAATGGTTCTGAAGATACTAAATATTTAAGTGATGGTTTAAGATTAATCGAATTTAAATTTCTGGTGAAACCAATGAATTCCAGCAGGCTTGGATGTGTCTTGCTGTACACTGTACATTGACAGTGTGTTTTTTAGAGGCATACAAGGAAATTCTACCAGCATAACTCCTCTATGCTTTGCAAAGGTACACCTTCATCAAGTCTCTTGAAAAAAAGCTATTAATATACCATATGTCAGTTTCCCATTTACTCACAAAACACACTTTAGCACAAAAGAGGTTCTAAAGACATAAATATCAGTTTAATAATGTCAAGCCATCTCAAGAAAGATGACAGGAGGAAGGAATCCAGGTGGAGACACAGCAACCACAGACTCTTTCACTGCTGCAGAGTTTCAGTAATTGGAAGTACATACATCCTAATCCTAGCTATGCTCACTTCGTTTTAGAAAAATAGCTTACACTAACTGCTGCCAAGAAAATTATGAATTCATTCCAACTTCAGGGCTTCCCTCCCACATATGCTGATCTCTGGGTGTCTGGATGACACTTAAGGAAGCTTTGCGCTGGGTCACTTGTGTGCATGTAGCCACTGCCCCTAAAGTGGGCAACAGACTTCCCTGTCTGCCTTGTAAAAGGATCATTCTGCAAATCTGTTTTCCACGCAGCACCACAAACTTTGGGGCATTGATGACTGGATAGCAATAGAGACTGTATTTTTATGGTAATCTGGAAACTAGCGTGTATTTATTGGCAAAACATGGAACCAGGTGGGGATATCAATTCCAACAGACACAACTCGAACACATCTGTTTTACCGTGTTTGATTTTTGCCTCAACACAAGTGACTAAGATTTCAGAAGGTAAGAGGAGAGGTATGATATGGGTTTGCACGTCGCATTTTGTCAAGCTCAGCAAGGAGATTCTCTGATGGTAATGATCAGCAGAACTATTGCGAAGATGGCATTTCAGTTCCCTGCAGACATAGCGAGGTACTGGTGCAGTCCCCATGCTTGTAGAAGCATGACAAAAAAATTATGGAGAATCAGAGCAAGAACCAGGATCTGGAGCAGGCCGCTTTATAAATCAATTATGTTTAGTCCGGTCATCAATCTATCGGTTCGAAGTTAAAGAATATAGAAACTGTTCTCCCAAGGGACAACAAGCTTTCACCGACAGCTTTGGAAGAACTTTCCTAGAAATAACATACAAGGCTATTCTGTGCTGTTTACAAACATGCCCCAAGAAGACTGAGTGCACCCAGTCTCTTGATGGTGCATAGCTTACTTCACTACAGTAGACAGAGTCTACAAACTAGCAGAACAGTCAAAGACCTATAAGTAGCGGAGCTACTAGTTTAGAGAAACTGATACTAATATTCTAATACAGTTAGTAAATCCCTTCCAAAGAACAAGTACTCAATGTCCTTCCTGTTTCCAAGCACCACCTAATTGATTTCAATAGATGACTTCCAGATAGCTATATTGACCCTGGTGGGAGAAATCATTAAGCCTCAGCAGTTTACAGTCAAGTCACTGAATTCATGTTTTTCTTGTTTACAGTACTAGCCATATGTTTTTCAGAACCAGGAAATGATACACATTCCTCATGAGACACTGGACCCTCTGAGAAAATGAAGATACTGAGTTATGCCAAATGTGCCCAGAACATATCTAAAAGCATAACTAATGAGGGATAACAGCTTCAGACTGAGAGTTGACTTTGATAAGTTATTAGGCAGAAATTCTTTACTGTGAGGGTCATGAGACACTGGAAGAGGTTGCCCAGAGAAGTCTCTTCCCTGGAAGTGTTCAAAGGCCACACTGGACGAGGCTTTGAGCAACCTGGTCTAGTGGAAAGTAACCCCGCACGCGGCAGTTGGGTTGGAACTAGATGATCTTTAAGGTCCCTTCCAACACAAACCATTCTGTGATTCTACTGCAAAGTTATCAGGACACTGGAAAGACCAAAGGATCACTGGAAAGACCACAGTCAATTCAGATTGTGGTTTAGCAGCTTCATAAATACCAAAATGGAATGTATCCTCTCTATGATCTGCTCATTAATGACAGAAAGTAAAAATACTGTCATCTGAGACCCTGACAGTTGATGTATCAAGGCACAATAAGCCATCTTCATAATCCATCACTACAAGAGCGCTGCTAATTTAGATGTCAATGGACAGCTCCAACCTTTCCCTTCAGTTTTCCTCTGTAAATTCCCAAAGAGCTGTCAGCTCAGGTTCTGACACCGAACAAATGTAGTTGAACAGGACTGGTATCTAGGCTGACTATCAATGAGGTAAGATAATTATCAGGGTGCTAATACGTCAGCATTTCTTTTGTAGAGCACACTTTGTGGAGCTTGACCAAGAAGAAGTTTGACCTATCTTGGAGGGCAGCAGTTCATATAGAGAGCTGAGCTACCCAACACATAGTGGTGCCTTCAACAGAAGGAACAACAAAACTCTGCTTGCTCAAGATTCAACAGGAGGCACATCAGTGCCACCTCTCAACTATGTGCATTTAAAGCGATAGAAATTATTTTAGCTACTACTAGTGCAACAACCTTTCAACAGTAAGAGCATAGCAATATTGCATTGGCTTGGAAATTGACTGGCTTGATTCATGCAGTAATATGTGATTCTGAAATTTATCATTAGGGAAGTGAGCATAGATTCACACAAGTATTGAATCTGGTATTAGATTTCAAGAAGCAAATATCAAGGAATTTTAGAATCCAAATATTAACGTGCAGTGATAGGAAGTCTGAAAATCCATCACAGCAAAATAACACAGAGGAATTGAGAAAGACACTACATAATGTACAACAGATTACTGACTTCATCAGCTACTGAATGAGCTTCTGCAACTGGTGATATGCAAGAGGTTAAATCAGATAATTAACCTAGTTAGTAGCGCTCTCTGCTCTCAGAAATCTACAGACTCCATCCTCCTTTTGAAAAAAAGAACATAAAGAAAGAATTGACTGGTGTAGTTGCACAAGGAGGTGCTTAAAGAGCTGAGATTTAAAAAAAAAAACACAAGCAAAAAAACCAAGTGGAGCAGATAAGCCAAAATATTTCTGTCACATAAGGCTCCCAGGCAAAATATTAAAGACAGTGGAAAAGAGAAGCAAAGAATTTTTCTTGCTGGAAATGCTACAGGGGAAAATGAAGGGGATTTTCATTTTTGAAAGGAAGGGGCAGCAGAGGTATCAGGAAGAAAGTAGATCTATTAATAAATAAAAAGGAGTAGAGAAATTAATTATTAAAAAATGGCTGAAAGATAGGCTACTTTTCAAATTGTCTTCATCAAGAAGGAAAACACAGAAGCCTGAACAGCTTAACACAGCAAGGGGGAGTTTTTATCAGTGCAAGCGATTAAGCACTGCAGCAAAGTACCATCTCTGGGTATCCTCAGCTGCAGAGTACACGCCCGCCCACAAGACATGTCTGAGCCAAACTCACACACCGCTCCACCCCATAGTGCAAGGTGGTCTGTGGTATACAGGATAATGGAGTTGCTGAATTCAGAGCCTTCTGAGGATTTAAAATCTGTTAGCCTAGAGCACTGCCTTACTTTGCAGGCACAGCTGTTCTAGAGGCGGTGGAAAGTCACCTCACCTTTGCACAAGCTCTGATGGGTAAAAAATAGTCGAGTGATTCGTAACTCATGTTTATAAAGAATACATCCGGGCAAGTTAGCCTGAGTTGTGGAAGACAGAAGATGAGGCAGGTTTATACAAATATTAAACAAAAAATCTAGTATCTAGAAGTCCTGTTACCAAGTCAATCACTAGGGTTTCAAAAAAATGGTTGGAAAAGGAAGCGTATTATATATCTGCGTTCTGATCAAGCATTTAAGGGTAATTAGTATTGTCAAAATGACCCTTAGTGGACCTAACGCTATTTTAAGTTGTGATATATACTCTGACTTCCACAAACTGACAACTGATGTTACCTGAATGTCTGTCTGAAAGCCACACAAAAATAACTAATAACATTTCTCACCGAGATGTGAAGTGGATAAATGCCTGAATGTTTGTGAAATATTCAAATCTTCTGGCCAGCTCTTATAAATAAGGAATGTGCAAACACGAGATGTGAAATATTAAAGCTTGAAAAAAGTTACTTGATGCAACATATAGCTAGGAGGCATATCATGTAAACCTCATGATAACACTTTCTAAATATACCAGCCAACAGAAGGGTTTCATGGGCTTTCAGCGAATGTGCTACACTGCTGCTAAACCATGAACCTTCAGTGAAGTTGTGGTACATCTTGGGAAGCTTAGCAAGTTTCTGCTTTCTGTACTTCACGTGAGAGAGTGCTGACACTTTCAGCTGCCTGATCAGAAGTGCAATGTTCACTGGTAACAGCAGAAAAGTCACATCAGAAAGTAAATACAAAGTGACTACTTAGCTTTCCTTAAAGACTGTATTTAACCTAGCTAAGCTAGGCCTACAATATTTCTCCTGGTATTTTAAATAATAAAAGATATAACAATACAGTCGTCATACAAATGATTAAGCAGCTTAATCATAGGAAATTATCTTCTTCAAGTTGTTGCTCATTAACCTATTAATCCGAACTAACCTTTCACTGGACCAACTTCCAGATTCCAGAGAAGCAAATACGAAGAAAACAAAACAAGCCATCTACTGACATAATGCAAACTCTCAGCTACTTCTATTCTCAAGATGCTAGCGATCTCTTGACCTGAAGCATCAGTTTGGTGGTGGAGTTTTGGGGTTTTTTTTTTTTTTTTTTTTTTTTTTTTTACACTTTTGACATTTTTATTCAATCCAGAAATCTTCTCTCAGGTAAAACTTCCAGTGAAACCAGTTAGATTTTGTCCAAGCAAATATTCAATAAAGCTACAGAAAGAATGAAGCACTTCACCAACCTTTAAAAAGAAACTGGTTTTGCATGTTTCATTTAAACACAGGGTCTCACTGGAGTGTCTAAGCAGTAGGGCAAGCAGTACAAGTCAGCTGAAATGGACTGACAGCGTTCAACATTTCCTGGGATTTGCCCTCCTTTGATATTTTTCTCTCCTAATCTAATAACTGTTTCATTTTAGAAATTGATACGGTAGAAAGCATAGCTCATCTCACATTCTTTAGATGATAAACTGCGTAGGGCATGATGGCTCTGTGTCAGTGCAGTGCCTAACACAACAGTCCCCAGTCAGACTAAGAAAAAAAAACAGTGTAAGACTGTGAATTGTAACTAAATCAATAATTTGGCAAGTACATTAATGACTCTGAAGGTGACAGTATACCAAAATATAGATACTGAAAAGAAGTCTATGAGCTGAAAGGACTCATTACAATAGAGAGGTTATTGCTGCAACTAGCACAAACAGAAAAGAATCTCAGTTCCTTCCGATGCCTCTGCAAGGCCTGGCTTGATTTGCAACTTCTTAACTAGCGTAACAGATATAGGAACAGCAATAATTTTACTTTGAGAGACAACAACATTTTGTTGTTGTTGTTGACTAATAAGGTAACAAATAAATCCTTGCAATGCGTTAATCTGTTACTTTCAGAAAGACTGAAATTGAGTTATTTTGATACCAAACATTTTTGTTAAAATAATTGCCTGCTCAAAGCCTTTCAAATATCTGGCTGTGATGATGCTGTTAACATGGATGCGATCTAAACATAAATGAATTGTTTGTGAACCACTGGAATAAGACATCCCAAATGTATTACACGGTATGGGCTTTGTATATTTTGAATCAAGCTGTAAATTAGATAGTTCAGTTTACAAATGGGCCCACCGAAAGAACATTATTTAGCAGTCTCACAAATTATTACTCTTGACATCTCTTTGTCTACTAGGCCAAAGAATCTGAGAGAATGAAAAAATGTTACTAATTCTGGGCAACGTTTTCTGTGTAAGATTACTTACGAACATTAAAAAAATGTTAACTCTAATTCCTTATTTCGGTTGAACTAAACCCATGGTTTTATCAAATTAATGTGACTGTGTGGGTGCCCAGCAACCAACCCAGCAAAAATTAGTGATGCATTAAAAGAGCCCCATCTAATATCAGTTTAACCTGCCATATAGCACATACAATCTCTCAAGAGCCACACTGGCCACCTAATTTGGAAAAGCAGACTTGCATGCTTAATATTAAAGAGATATAGAAGTCCCAGCTGACCTTAAAACAACTTACAGGGAAGCTTGAAATAAATCATATGGCCAAACCAACCGTAACGCAATGCTTGTCCAAGTATATGACTTTATACAGAAAGGCCTAAGCTTGTAAAAATTTTGAACTAGGGTAACTTTTTCTACTGTTGTACTTCCTCTAAGAATTTCCAAGTTTAGCATCTTCCCCTTTGTCTTGCAGGAGCTAACAAACATGGAAACCAAACAGCAAGCATAAAACTCCAAAATGAGAAGCTTGCTCACAACTACTCTCGTGACAAACTGATTTTTTTCTTCTGTGATTTACAGATTCCTACCAAAGCCTGATCAAATGGTCCGTAGCTGCTTCACAGAACCATATCAAGCCTTTAAAACCTGCACTGACGTGATAAGTAATGAGGCATGAACATTCTTCAGAAAAACCACAGGCCCAAGAGCAGTCTTCTGGCTCAAGAAGCCCGAGTCACTGTTGAGCAACACAGACAAGCTCATACGCCATAGCACGTGGATCTGCCTCAGGTCCAGACCAGGACTGTGGAATGTGCTCTCCAAGAAACAGAGGACTACCATATGATCACATTTTGCTCCATAAGTAAAGCGCATGCCTTTAATCTTGTTTTCCCTGACCTACATATATAGCACCACATGTAATCATAAACTGGAAAAGCTAACATGGCCCCAAAACTCTACTGAAAAAAGACACTTCAGCACATAACTCTTGAAGGGAGTGTGGCAATAATCATAGATATTAATTCTCTGTCTCAGCATCACCTCTAGAGAAGCAGGCAAAAACCCATGAATTAATATATACACACACACATATACATACATACATACACATGAAAATTTTAGCAAATTCCATTTCCTGCCTTCTGGGCTTAAAACTTTCACATCAGCAGTGACTTGCCTGATAATGAAAAACTTATCAGTCTCCGACTTCCTTGTCCCTGGATTGAATCTTCATTGGTGATGCTTTTAAAAATCTGCTGGAAAAAAAAATAACAGTGAGAGAGAGTAGTCTGCAATAACTCTTGAACAAATTGCTTAGCAAGTCTTTTTTACACATTCTTAGTTTTACAACTAAGAATCAATTAGATGACCATTAATCAAAACAATGTTTTTACCCCGGTAATATTTTAAACCACTAGTGGCCTAAGTCATCCCTTCCTGGAGGTTCTTCCTTAAGAAAACAGAATGATTAGCACCCAGAAAGGAACTGCTTATTCAACAGGAGATAAAAATAGCACATCAGAATGAGGATGTGGTGCTCACCTCTAAAAACAACTTCTGTCTTTATAACATCTTAATACCAGCACATGGAGGAAATGTATGCAATAAAATTTTCTTCCATACGCTACTACTATCATACAGAAGAAACGTATGTAATAAACTTTCTGGAACAAGATTCTTTCTGTAAGAAGTTTATTGCATACATGTGAGAAAGACTTCTGAGATTTTACTAACACTATGCAAAAAATAACTGTGAATTTCAATAACTATAAGCATTGAGGATGATCTGGAAAAAAAAAGAAGAAATCAATAGATGACCCTTTGTACTCAACAGTTTAGGTTTTAATATCAGTCTTTGGTTCAGCAAGTTTATTGGTGGGCTGGTGTGGTGCAAATTAGGACACAGGCTACCTTCTGGCTGTGATCAGAACTGGGAAGCAAGAACACCTTTGAGCCAGTGTTTGGGGCACCAGCAGGCACCCACCATCAGCATTTTTCACCGCTGTTTCCCTGAACAGAGCAGAGAAGATGCCACTGGGAGTCAGGCCCAAAGTTCAGCAGGGAGGTGGTGCTACTATTCCTACCTCCCACTGACTTTGGAGCCAAATCAAGCACTGGTCAGCTCCCGGGAAGCTGCAGCTCCTTGCCACTCTTGTCATTCAGCTTTCAGGCAAAAAAGAAAAAGAGCATTTATGCAGTCAAGTTCCAGTTTCTTCCAGGAAACAGTAACTGAAGTCCCACTCAGCTATGACTCATTGCTCAGTATGTTAAATATTGTGTATTCAAGCTTAACTTTGAAAACCAACTGCTCCTTGCCCCAAAAGAGTTCAAAACCTGGGCAAGGGAGCACTGCAGCCCAGCTAGCAGGGCTTAAACAGCAAGCACAGCTGGCAAGTCAAGACACAGAGAAGGCCTCAATCATAAATATACAGGTTGAATTTAGACACTATTATAGAAAAACACATGTTCTATTAGACTTGACTTTGTCATAATTCTGTCATTTCTCACAGACTATTTAAATGGGAAAAAGGGTATTGACTACGAGCAAATTCCAGTAGAAACATCTGTACTAGCTCACAGCTAATTTGTTATAAATGCACTTTTGGCCTTCCCAGCTAAGCAGGTTTTAATATATTTATTCAAGCCACCACTGGGTTTCTGAATAGAGATACGTTTAAATAAGAATATTATATGTAACTATGAAAATTTTACGACAAGAACTCAGTAACCTTTACCAGCTGAATCTGCAATCCCGCCAAGAAACAATGACACTTCCTTGTCAAGATGTCTTTTTCATACTACTTCACTGCCTGACTTTGATTACACATTATCCTATAACGCTTGCTAGGTTATGGTCTTTTCATGATTTTGTCCAGGACAGTAACTGAGCCAACTAACCTAGATATGCGCACATTTGCAAAACGTGCTTTTTCCCAGTCCTTAAGCATTTCTTTGGGGTTTTTAGATCTGCCACTAATCACTCGGAGTAGTTTAACAGCCTATGGTTTGAACAGACCTAAACGTACAGAAGTCCATGGGACCTGATGAGATGCATCCCAGAGTCCTGAGGGAACCGGCTGATGTAGTTGCCAAGCCACTCTCCATGATATTTGAAAAGTCATGGCAGTCAGGGGAAGTCCCCAGTGACTGGAAAAAGGGAAACATTGTGCCCCTTTTCAAAAAGGGTAGAAAGGAAGACCCTGGTAACTACCGACCTGTCAGCCTCATCTCTGTGCCTGGGAAGATCATGGAACAGATCCTCCTAGAAGATATGCTAAGGCACATG
>Ga0181612_120390_pt1 | contig 14152 bp, 8 predicted proteins | sample HoacroProtozoa21_FD_119630 | JGI IMG/M metagenome (GOLD analysis project Ga0181612, IMG submission 119630) | Hoatzin crop microbial communities from Cojedes, Venezuel. Combined Assembly of Gp0051906, Gp0051904, Gp0051908
GCGAGCAGACCGGTGAGCAGTCCGCAGAGCACGTCGCCGCTGCCGGCCGTGGCCATGCCGCTATTGCCGGTGGGGTTGAAAGCGACGCCGCCGTTGGGCAGACAGACGGCCGTGTGGCGCGCCTTGAGCACGACGACGAGTTTGCGGCGCGAGGCCATTTCGCGAGCGGCCTTGAGGGCGGCGAAATCGTTCTCGTCGCACATCGAAAGGCGCTCAAATTCAGCCTTGTGCGGCGTGAGTATGCTGTTGGCGGGCAAGAAATTGAGCCAACTCTTGTGGGCGGCGAGGATGTTCAGGCCGTCGGCATCGACTACGAGCGGTTGGCGCGTGAGTTCGATTTGCTTGATGAAGGCCGAGCCCGACACTTCGGTGATGCCCAGACCCGGGCCAATGCCCACGGCAGCGTAGGGGTCGATGCCCACGGGGGCGGAAAATTCGTCGGTGTTCTCGTCGAGACTCAAAACGGCCTCGGGCACGCTGATTTGCAGGATGTCGGCGTTGTGGAGCGGCGTATGAACGGTGAGTTTGCCGGCTCCGCTGCGCAGGCAGCCGCGGGCGGCGAGAATGGCGGCACCGGCCATGCCGCGGCGGCCGGCAATGAGCAGCGCGTGGCCGAAGGTGCCCTTGTGGCCAAAGGGATTGCGCTTCTTGAGCATGCGGGCGACGTCGGCGGACTCGGTGAGCACATAGGGCGTGGTGAGCTGCGCCATGCGTTCCTTCGAAAGGCCGATGTCGAGCACCTCGAGTTCGCCCACAAATTCGCTGTTGTCGGCGAGCAGTTGGGCGAGTTTGGGCTGTTGGAAAGTGAGGGTGAGGTCGGCGCGCACGATGCAGTCGCGCAAGTTGGCGGAATTGTCTTCGCAGAGCAGGCCGGAGGGCATGTCGATGGCTACGACGGTGGCCTGCGTGGCATTCACGAATTTGGCGAGGGCGGCAAATCCGCCGGCGAGGGGTTTGTTGCTGCCTGTGCCGAAGAGTCCGTCGATGATGATGGTGTCGGGCGTGATGCGCGGCGTCTCAAAGTGCGCTTTGATTTCGGTGAACCGCACTTTGGAGCCTTCGGCCAATCGGTCGCGATTGGTGGCGCAGTCGGCGCTGAGTTTGTTGCCCGGATTGAAGAGAAACGCATCGACTTCGTAGCCGCGCTGGGAGAGCAGGCGTGCCACGGCAAGGGCGTCGCCGCCATTGTTGCCGGGTCCGGCGAGCACGAGCACGTGGCGCTGCGTGTTCCAGCGTGCGGCGATGGCGTCGGTCACGGCGGTGGCGGCACGCTCCATCAGGTCGATGGAGGCAATGCCTTCTTTTTCAATGGTCGCAGCGTCGATTTCGCGCAGTTGCGCGGCAGAAAAAATTTTCTTCATGAAGCGTTTTCTGTTAGAATTTCCACCAAGGCTTTTTCTTCTTCGGCTCCTCGTCTTCGTCGCGGCCTTGGAGCTGCTCGGTCAGGTATTCTTCGAAGGTGATGCCGCGCGAAATGATTTGGTAGATGGCTCCCCAGTCGGGCAGTCCGCCCACGTTGCGGTCGTCGATGAAGCATCCCACTTTGAGTTTGCGGCTGAAGTTGGGGTTTTTGTCCATGGTCTCGATGCTGTCGCCGGCGTCTTCGTCGATGAAGGAGTTCACGGCATAGAATCGCACGCCGCGCTGTTCGCACCATTCCACGGCTTCGTTGAGCAGGTCGCCTTCGCGCACGCTCCAAAGGATGAGGCGGTGGCCGTCTTTCATGAGTTGTCGCAGGGTGGCGGTGGCGAAGGGGCGTTCGCGGCCGATGGCGGGGTATTTGTGTTCGACGATGGTGCCGTCGAAATCTACTGCAATAGTCATAGGGCGGGGATGTTTTTTTTAGAATTTAATATATTTTTTGGAGCCGACAATATAGACGCCTTTGTCGGCGGGCTTTGCGGCGCGTCGGCCGTCGAGGGAGAAGCAGGACGCGTCGGCTGCGGCGTCGGCGTCGCTCGCGATGGAGTGGATGCCCGTGGTGCCGCAGCGCAGGCGCAGCGTTTTCGTGGTGCTGCTGAGCTGCAGGTAGGCGCGGAAGGGGGCGAGGTGGCTGCCGGCGGCGGTGAGCACGAAGGTTTGGCCGTCTTCGTCGAGGAAGTAGATGCCGCTTTCGGTCGAAATGGTGATGGGTTGGTAGGTGCCGCGCAGGTCGCCGCTGGTGGGCGGCGTGGCGGTGCTGACAGTGCCGCTTTGGCACGAGAGGGTGAGGGTGGAAGTGCCGCCGCTCTCGCTCTCATTCAGGATGATGAGCGGCGTGTTGGCTGCGATGCTCGACTCTTCTTCAAAAATGATTTCGTCGTCTTTGACGCTTTGGAGTTGAGCCACGGTGAAGCCCGACGGTTTGCTGCAGGCGAAGGGCAGGCAGAGCGTTTCCCAGCCGCCGTCGGCGTAGGCGTCGCGTTCGTAGGCGATTTGGCCGGCCTTTGCCGTGAAACTCTCGGGCAGGTAGAGCGCAGCCTTGTCTTCGAGCGTCACTTGCGTGAGCAGTTTGTTGGCGCTCTCGCCTTTCAGCACGACGAAGCCCCACGCGGAGGGCACGTAGGCCTGCTGGCTTTCGGCCACATAGACGGGCATGTTGGGCGTGGCGGGCGTGTTGGCGAAGGCGAGCGGGGCGGCGGGCAAAATGATTTCGCCCAAGTCGAGCGCCAGCACGTCGTCGAGGCTCAAGGCGGCGAGTGCGTCGGCCGTCCAAGCACCCCGCAGCGTTTTGAGGCCTTCGGAGTCGAGTTCCTCGGTGGGGTCGTCGCCCACGCTGCGCAGGATGGCGCTCACGCCGCCGGCTTCGTTGATGTCGTCGGCTGTCGCGGCGAGGAAGGTGTTGGCGTCGGAGCGATAGACGAGATAGCGCGGCGTGCTCTCGGCGGTGGCAATGTGTCCGTTCAGGATTTGCCACGCGGCGGCCGTGGCAGAGGCGCTGAGGTCGTGGCCCAAGTAGGTGCCGTCGGCGGCTTGCAGTGTGAACTGGCTGCCGCTCACGTGGCACGTCCAACTGCCGAGACCGTCGGCGGGGGCGAGGGTGCCGTCGCTCAGCAGGTAGGGCTCGGGCTCCGTGCCTTCGAAGGCGGAGGTGCTCACCTTTGCGGCGGTGGCAAAGGCCACGCGGTCGCCCTCGGCCGGCATGGCGTTGGAGCCGGTCGTGGCGGCGAAGTTCTTAAGTTTGTAGAGTTTGAGATTTACGTTGTCGGCTCCGGCGTTTCCGTTGGATTTATAATTGCCGAAAACGACATAATTCACGGTGTAGATGCCCAAGTAATAGTCGGTGGCATCGGCATTGTTGAAGACGAAGGTGCCGTCGTCGCCTGTGCTCACGTTCCACGTGGTGCTCTTCTTGGCGGCGAGTTCGAGGTTGTTGGTGCCCGATTCGCTGTAGAGGTAGTAGTCGCCGCGTCCCGTTTGCAGCGTGACGGCCACGTTGTCGCCGTTGTTGGTGAGTTGAGCCACGCGCCACACGAGCGAGTCGTTCGTGCAATTGATTTTGCCGTCGGATGTCTCTTCGGCGTTTTCGCCATAGAGTTTCAAATTCGACGATTTTTTGCGCACGCGTTCGCCCATCAGGTAGAACGTGCTCTTGCTGTTCACGGCGCCGATGAGCAGATAGTCTCCTTCGGCGATGTCGTCGAGCGAGGTGATGCGCGCAAAGTCGCTCGGCAACAGGTCGCTGAGCGATTGTGCCGCCGCGCCGCCGCAGATGAGGGCGACTGCAAAGGCGAGGAGGAGGCGGAGCGCTTTCATTTCTTTTCGAGTTCGGAGGCGCGTTTCAGCAAGTATTGGCCGTATTGATTCTTCTTCATGGGCTCGGCAAGCTTGCGCACTTGGTCGGGCGTAATCCAACCCTGTTCCAATGCGATGCCTTCGAGGCAGGCCACCTTGAGACCCGTGCGCTTTTCAATCACTTCGATGAACGTGCTGGCCTCGCTCAGGCTGTCGTGGGTGCCGGTGTCGAGCCACGCAAAGCCGCGGCCGAGCGTTTGCACCTTGAGTTCGCCGTCGCGCAAGAACCAGTCGTTCACGGTGGTGATTTCGAGTTCGCCGCGGGCGGAAGGCTTGATGTTTTTGGCCACATGAACCACCTTGTTGGGATAGAAGTAGAGGCCTACCACGGCGTAGTTCGACTTGGGGTGTTCGGGCTTTTCTTCGATGCTCACGGCATTGCCGTTTTTGTCGAATTCCACGACGCCGTAGCGTTCGGGGTCGTTCACGCGATAGCCAAACACGGTGGCTTTCTGCTCTTCTTCGGCCGTGCGCACGGCTTCGGTGAGCATTTTGCGCATATTGCTGCCGTGGAAAATGTTGTCGCCAAGTACGAGGCAGGCGCAGTCGTCGCCAATGAATTCTTCGCCAATGATGAAGGCTTGTGCCAGCCCGTCGGGACTGGGTTGTTCGGCGTAGGAGAGCCGAATGCCGTAGTCGCTGCCGTCGCCCAGCAGGCGTTTGAACATGGGCAGGTCTTGCGGCGTGGATATCACGAGAATGTCGCGAATGCCGGCCAGCATCAGCACCGAGATGGGATAGTACACCATCGGCTTGTCGAAGATGGGGATGAGTTGTTTGCTGATGCCTTTCGTGATGGGGTAGAGACGCGTGCCGCTACCACCGGCCAATACAATGCCTTTCATAGTTTTTATGTGTGTTTATAGATTTTTTTCTTTGTTTAGTGTCTGCGAAAATACGCTATTTGGCGCGCAATGCCAAATGTGTGTGCATTTTTTTGACGAAATATGCCGGAATATGGGTTTTTATTTAAATTGTTGCAACAATTCCTCAAACTCATTCAGGGTATAAGTATTGTTTAAAGGACTATTGTTTTCGAAGACCATAAAATACTTGTAGCCGCGGCCGGCTTGGTTGGCCCAGATGCGGCCGATGTTGTTTTTGTAGCGGCTGTCGTCGTTGGCCAAGTGGTCGCCTTTGCTTTCAACCACTACGACGATGCCGTTTTTCAGCATAGCAATGAAGTCGGGGTAGTGGTTTTTGAGATAGCCGTTGATGCAGAAGCCGCGGCCGCGCCCCAAGTTGCGATGCCACCACACCACGTTCTCAGCGGTCGAGAGAATGCGAGCCACTTGCTTCTCCAAGTCGTTCAGGTCGCCCTCTTCCTCGGTGTAGAGCGTTTTGTCGTAGGTGCCGATGGGGTGCTGCAAATCCAATTGCTCGGGAAAGGCGTAGTCGGGGATGCATTCAATTTCGTTGGTGTCGAGTTTCCGTTGGAAGGCGGTGTCGGCATACGCGGTTTTCAGACTTTCGATTTTCCTTTTCAAACACAGCATCGCGCTTTCGTAGTTTTCGTAGAGATACGACAACTCGTCGGCGTTTTTGCTCTCCAAGACTTTGTGCAGGTAGCGCAGCAGTTGGTCGGCTCGCAGCGTGTTGTCGGCATTCAGGTCTTTGGCAAAGCGTTCGGCCAACTGCTTTTGCTTGTTTTCCTGCGACAGGCCTTCGAACATGCGCAGAATTTGGCGTTGGTCGGCGGTTGAGATTTTCTTGATGGTGGGCACGTATTCGTCGGTCTGCCGTTCCGATAGATCGATGCCGATGATTTCGGCGCGTTCGGAGAAGTCCACCTTGGTGTCTTCTTGCGAGATGTCAAAATCCTTCAGCATTTCTTTGGCGCTCAGTGGACGATAGGAGCCGCCGGTGCCGAAGAGCGAACTTTGGGGCTCTTTCACGACGAAGTTGGGCAGTCTCACGCTGCGTGCTTGGTCGGCAAAGCGGTCTTTCAGGGGATATCTTTTCACGTGGCTTTCTATTTCGGGGGCGAAGAAGTCGTTGCCGGCGGCTTCGGCTTCGTTCATACGTTGGTTGTATGCTTGGATGTTGCGTTGCGCAAGCTCCATGATGTTTTTGGCCTCGGCTTGGCTTTGGTGGTCGAGTCCGTCGCGCGCTTTTTCGATGTCAAAGGTGTCGCTCTCGGCTTCCGACTGCGGCTCTTCGGGGAAGGGGATTTCCTGCTCCATCCCGCAGAGCGGCTCTTCGGCGTGGGGCGTCTCGGCTTCATACGTCACCACATATTCGCTGCCGCTCTTGGGCTTGTCGTAGTAGTTGCGACTGCTGAAGCCTGCGTTGTTTAGGGCTTTCACGATGTTCTCCACCGTCACTTGAAAGGCGTTCGAGCAGGTCAGCACGTAGGAGCAGTTCAGCATGGGGATGGCGTGTTCCTCGGTGTAGGGCAAACGCAGGATGCGCCCCACTATTTGTTCCACATCGACGCGCGACGAGCGGTTGGCCACCGTGGCCAGCACGTAGGCGAATGGGCAGTCCCAGCCTTCTTTCAGGGCGTTCACCGTGATGATATATCTCACGTCGCACGCTTCGCTCAGCAGGTCGATGCCTTTCAGTTCGTTCTTGTTCGCCGTCTTGATTTTGATGTGATGTTCGGGAATGCCAAGGGCGAGCAAGTCGGCTTTCAGTTTGTCGAAGGTTTTGGTGTCGCCGTCGGTTTTAGGCTCGGCTTGCAGCAATACGATGGGGCGGATATAGCGGCCGCCGTTGGCGTGTTGCTCGCGGGCCATGGCTTCGAGGCTGCGCTGCAGGCTGATGGCGTTGGCCACAACGTCTTCCTTGCTGTGCTGGTTATAGACCACTACGGGCAGTTTCACCATGTTGGCGCGCTTCAGTTTCATTGCGTCGATGAAGCTCACCACGTTGCTGGTCTTGGGATGCGGCGTGGCCGTCAGGTCGAAAATGAAGAAGGGATTAATTTTTTGGAGCATGTCCAAGCGCAGGTCTGACCCGAAATTGTGGCTCTCGTCCACCACGACGAGCGGATTTTGCCGCGCCAGATATTGAATGAGCGAGGTGCGCTCGGCCTCGGCTATGCGCTCGCTTTCGGCGATGTGGTCTTCTTGGCCGTAGTCCAGATTGGAGTTTTCGCGATAGGAGAGGGGCTGCTGCCCGCCGCGGCGGCGTTCGATGAACGACTGCACGCTCAAGACGAAGATGGTGAGCTGTTCGCGCATCTCGGTGGGGCTGATGCCTTCGCCCATCAGTGCGCCGGCCTTGTCAATCACTCGCACGCGGTTGTTGAACAGACTGTTCAGCTTGCGGCGATAGGGGTGGAGCGGATTGCTCAAGTTGTGGAGCGTCTGCGTCAGAATGGTGTCCGACGGCACAAACCATGCCACGGCGCGGGGCGTGTGTTCGGGATAGAGGTCGAAGATGGTTTTCAGCGCGTTGCAGGCCAAGAAGGTCTTGCCGCCGGCTGTGGGCACCTTGGCCGTCACGTTGGGCACGCGCGGCACGAGGTGATTGTTGTAGGGGTGCACGAAGTCTTGCCCTGCCGCAAGGCTCACGCCCTTTGCGCTCCAGTGGGCGGAAAAGGCGGTGTCCAAGCGACCCGTTTTGCGCAGTTGTACGATGAACGAGCGCAGGTCGGCGAGCACTTCTTGCTGATAGTTCTTCAGTTCCATAGGTCAGAATTTGCGAATGTCGCGCGGAATCTTTTTGAACACGATGTTGTGGCGCTGCATGAAGGCTTCGTCGAGCAGGCACACGTCGGCGTAGATGATGTAGTGCTCGGCTCGGGTGCGTATGTCGGCAAGGCTGTCGGCGTCGAGCGTGGTGGCGTGGCCGGGCTCGTAGCAGAAGTAGTAGGCGGTGCCTTCGTTCACGTCGAGCAAGTATTTTTCGGCAGCGTCTTGCGGTCGGCGCAGTTCGCGGCGCGTTTCGGAGAAGTAGATGTATTTGCGCAGTTCGGCTTCGCCCACGGCTTCGTTGAGCACGTCGGGGGCGGAGAACAGGGGCTCGCCTATTTCGTAGAAGTCGAAGGCGCCGCCGGTGCCTTCCACGGCTTTGTCGCCCTCGCCGTAGCCCTGCATCACGCGGCGCACACGTTCGGCGGTGATGTCTTCGGCGTAGTCCAACAGTTCTACGAGGATGAATTTGCGATGTCCGCCGTCTTGCTTGTTCAGGTTGAGCACGGCGTGCGCGGTCGTGCCGCTGCCGGCGAACGAGTCCAACACGATGTCGTCGGGGCCGCACAAGAAGTTGATGAGGTAGGCGATGAGCGAAGGGTCTTTGGGGTAGTCAAAAACTTTTGCTTTTGTCGCGAAGATGCGCTGTAATTGCTTGCCTGCTTCTTCTGTGGTGTCTACTCCGCAAGATTCGTCGATTAAATTTGGCGGAACTTCGGGGTCGTAGGCGGCTTTTTTGTACGAAAGAACTAAAGCTTTAGAGCAATTTATTTTTGTGCCTTTTCTTAATTCCTCCTCCAACTTTTCTTGCGTCCAAATAAAACGATTTTCAAATCGTATTTCATTGGTGTTTACACCATCTTCTATTTGGATGTCTGACAAAAGTTTATTGGGATAGCGCGTCGTTCCGTATATTCCAGCAGTATATGTTCCATTAGCCTTTTTGAAATGAACACTTTTCGGAGGGAATGATAGAACTTTTAAAGTGTTTTGAGGTTTTATTAAAGGGTCGTCGCTTGGACTGGTCTTTTGTATTCCTTTATATTTAAAACTTGTCTTGTGCTTTTCGTAGCAGAGGACATATTCAAGATTTTTCTTGATTTTATATGAAAGATTTGGCGGCGTTGCGGATTTGAACCAATGCCATTGCCCGATAAAATTGCGTTCGCCAAAAATTTCGTCGCAGAGGAGTTTGAGGTTGGCGAGTTCGTTGTCGTCGATGGAGATGAAGATGGCACCGTCGTCGGCCAGCAGTTGGCGGAGCAGAGCCAGACGCGGATACATCATGCAAAGCCACTTGTCGTGGCGGCTTAGGTCTTCGCCCATCTTGCCCACCACCTCGCCGAGCCACTTGAGAATGTGCGGCTCGTTCACGCGGTCGTTGTACACCCAACCCTCGTTGCCCGTGTTATAGGGCGGGTCGATGTAGATGCACTTCACGCGGCCTTCGTACTGCGGCAGCAGCGACTTGAGCGCCACGAGGTTGTCGCCGTGCAGAATGACGTTGCCGCTCTCGGTGGGCTCGCTCTGCCGCCCGCCCTCGGCCGTGAAACCATAGGCGTGGCGCAAGACGTGGAAGGGAACGTCGAGATGATGGCTCACCACCTTCTCCTTGCCAATCCAATGTAGTTTGGGCATGCTGTTGAGGATGATAGATTAGTTTCGAGGCAAATTTACACAAATAATTTGATTTGCGCCGCGCTGCGCGCGGCTTTTTGCACAAAAAAGCCCTTCGCCGCTCCAAAAAGGGAGTGGGCGAAGGGTTTTGCGCACCGCAGTGGCGCTTCAAATCAGGTATTGCGAGCTGATGCTTTCGTTGCTTTGCACGCGGCGGATGGTTTCGGCGAACATGCGCGACACGCTGATTTGCTTCACTTTGTCGCAGTGGCCGCGATAGGGGATGCTGTCGGTGAAGATGATTTCTTTGAGCGGGGAGGCGGCCACGCGGTCGTCGGCGGGACCCGACATGATGCAGTGGCTGGCCATGGCGCGCACGCTGTTGGCGCCGTGGTCGAACATGATTTGTGCGGCTTTGGTCACGGTGCCGGCGGTATCGACGATATCGTCCACGATGACAACGTCCATGCCTTTCACGTCGCCAATGATTTGCATGTCTTCAATCACGTTGGCCTTCTTGCGCGTCTTGTGGCAGAGCACGAGGGGGCAGTCCAGATATTTGGCGTAGGCCGATGCGCGCTTGGAGCCGCCCACGTCGGGCGAGGCCATGCAGAGGTTGGGCAGGTGGAGTCCCTTGAGCCAATCGAGCAGGATGGTGGAGGCGTAGAGGTGGTCCACAGGCACGTTGAAGAAGCCTTGTTCTTGGTCGGCGTGCAGGTCCATGGTGATGAGTCGGTCGATGCCGGCGGCCGAGAGCATGTCGGCCACGAGTTTGGCACCGATGCTCACGCGGGGCTTGTCCTTGCGGTCTTGCCGCGCCCAGCCAAAGTAGGGAATCACGGCATTGATGGAGCGGGCGCTGGCGCGTTTGGCGGCATCAATCATGAGGAGAAGTTCCATCAGGTTGTCGGCGTTGGGGAAGGTGCTTTGCACCAGATAGACGTCGCGGCCGCGAATGGATTCCTCAAAGCTCACTACGAACTCGCCGTCGGCGAAGTAGGTAATCACCAAATTGCCCAGCGGGCATCCTAAGTCGTTGCACACTTTCTCTGCGAAGTAGCGCGTCTTCGTGCCGGAGAAGACCAAGAAAGAATTGTTGTTCATCGGATTTGTTTGATTGGTTTGTAAGTAAGAGTGTATTTTTTCGCCTCCTATCCCACGGCCTTTTGCAGCCGTCGGAAGTGGGCGATGATTTCGGAGAAGTCTTGGGTGGTGTAGATGTTGAAGCGGTTCCAGAGGTCGCTAAAAACAACGGCGCCGCCAAAGCCATAGTCTTTGAGAGCGCCGATATTGTCGAGGGTGATGTTGCCTTGGGCATATACTTTGGAGCCGAGCACGCCGGATTTGCTCATGTCGCGCAGTTGGGCGGCGGAGAGGGCAGACGCGTTGTCGCCCATGACGCCCGACAGGAACACGTAGTCCATCTGCTTCTTGCGCAGGCGCACTTCTTCGGCGCTGTGGCAGGTGCAGCTCAGCGTGCCGCGGTAATTGCGCGGCGGCTCGGGATTGCGGCTGTTCAGATGGATGCCGCGCAGGCCGTATTCGTGCTGCAGATAGAAGTGGTCGTGCACGACGATGCGTTTGCGATAGGCGATGGGGATGAGCGTGAGCAAGCGTTCGCAGAAGACGGGCTCGCTCTCGGGCTTGCGCAGGTGCAGCAACTCCAGCCCTTCGTCGAAGAGCGCCGTCAGAATCTGGTGCTCCTCTACGAAGAAGTGTGGGGTGGAAATGACTGCCAATTTCATTGCGCCAAGGTTTTTTCGCGTGTCTTAATGGGCGAGCATGTCGCCGGCAATCTTGTGCCAACTGCCGCCAACGGGGCGAATCTTCACGCTGCCGTCGCTCCAATAGGTGGGCCAGCCGCCGAAGATGCCGCCAATGAAGACGACTTTGAACTTGTGCAAGCCTTTTGCCAGCGCGAGTTCCACGTTTTCGCGGGTGTCGCGCGGGGCGGCCACGTGGGAGTTGTCGATTTGCAGGCGTCCGTCGATATAGACTTGGTTGTTGCAGCTGCTGAACTCATAGACGCCGTCGGCGGGGATGCGCAGGTAGCCTTCGGCCACGGCCACGTAGTTGCGCACATTGCGCACGTCGGCGGGCACAGCAGTCTGGGTGCGCAGTTCGCCAAGGTCGGTAATCACGATTTCGCGTGTGGGCTCTTTGTGCATAAGCTGCGAAGGCGCGGTGTAGGTGCCGTCGTAAATTTTAGTGGCGAGGCCCTGCTCCGTCTTGCCGGCATTGGCGGCGCGCGCATATTTTTGTTTGTCTATGCGAATGGTGCGCGTGGGGCCCATCTCGCCGCTCGGGGTGAGCACACGGGTGCGCAGCGTGGTGTTTTGCGTGAACGTGAGCGGAGCCATATAGCGGGCCGATTCGAGCGACGGCTGCGAGTTGTCGGTGGTGTAGAGAATGGTGAGCGGGCGCGTGGTCGAGAGTTCGATGGTGCGCGAGTCTGTGAAGGCCAACTTATTGCTCGACACGCCGGCCACGTCGGGCTGCGGGAAGTGCGGCGTGATGTAGTGTTTCTTCAGACGCACGGTGCCGTCGCCGTCCACGCGGCGGCAGAAGTCGCGGAAGTCTTTCAGTTCGGGCTTCGTCCACGCGATTTCGGCCAGTGCGAGGGCACGCGGGAACATGCGCAGCTCGAGCGTGGCGGGACCGGGAATGTATTCGCTCCAGTTGTTGGCCTGAACGCCGAGCACGTAGTCTTCTTTGCCGGCCGACTTCAAAGCGTCGGGCACGGGGTCGTAGTTGTAAACTTTTTCAAGGGGAGAATAGCCGCCAATGGCCGTGGGCTCGGTGATGGGGTCGCCCTGATAGAAGTCGAAGTAGAGGCCTTTGCCGGCGGGCGTCATAATCACTTGGTGGTCCTTCTTCGCTGCTTCGATGCCGCCCTGTTCGCCGCGCCACGACATCACGATGGCGCTGGGTTCCAAGTTGCCGCCTTCCAGAATTTCGTCCCAGCCAATGATTTGCTTGCCCTTGCCTTTCAGGTAGGCGCCGATGCGTTCAATCACGTAGTCTTGCAGTTGGGCTTCGCGCGTATAGCCGAGGTGGCGCATGCGGGCTTGGCAGCTGTCGCACTTCTGCCATTCGGTGCGCGGGCTTTCGTCGCCGCCAATGTGGAAATATTTGCTCGGGAAGAGCGCCACCATTTCGTCGATGACGTCTTGCAAGAAAGTGAACATCAGTTCCTTGCCCGGACACATCACGATGTCTTCCACGCCCCAGATGATGCGCGGCGTGATGCTGTCGCCGCGGCACGACAGTTCGGGATAGGCGGCGATGGCGGCCAGTTCGTGGCCGGGAATTTCGAGTTCGGGAATCACGTCGATGTGGCGCTCGGCGGCATATTTCACGATGTCGCGAATCTCGCTTTGCGTGTAGAATCCTTCGTGAATACTGCCGTCGCCTTCCACGCGGCGGGCGCCCACTTCGGTGAGTTTCGGATATTTCTTGATTTCGATGCGCCAGCCTTGGTCTTCGGTCAGGTGGAAGTGGATGCGATTGATTTTATAGGTGGCCAGCATGTCGATGAGTTTCTTCACTTCGGCGGCCGGCAAGAAGTGGCGGCACGGGTCGATGTGAATGCCGCGATAGGCGAAGCGCGGCGCGTCGTTGATGGTCAGTGCGGGCAAATGCCAGTCCTGCTTCATCTTCTGCGTCTTGGGGTTTTCCACGTCGGCGGGGCAGAGCTGCAGCAGCGTTTGGAGTCCCCAGAAGAGGCCGTCGCTTGTCGAGGCTGCAATGCGAACGCGCTGCGGCGTCACTTCCAAGCGGTAGGCTTCGGCGCCCTCAATGGTCGGGTCGATTTCGAAGCGGATGGTGTTTTCGCGCACGCCCTTGCTTTCTTTCTTGCTGCCTTTGCGCACACGCGGCTCCCAGCCGGTGGACGTGCGCAGTTTCTCCCAAAAGAATTTTGCCACGCTTTCGGCGTCTTTGCCCACGAGTTCGATTTGCGTTGTCGAGTTCAAAATAAATTCGCCGTCGCTGCGAACGAGTTCGTTGGGTTGGGGAATCAGATTAAGGTCTTGGGCTTGCATGGATAATACGGAAAAACAGAGTATTACCAGAGAAATGAGGCGCTTATACATGGCGGTCAAATATTTTGGTTGTGTTCTATATATACGTTCTCCGCGCAAAAATAGTGAAAGTCGCGGGAAAGAAAAAGTATTTTGACAGAAATTGGCGCGTTGGCGACGCTTTTCTGCCGATTGGCAGCCGTGGTTTTCAATTCTGACAAATTTTTTTGCGTCGAGGCGCGGGCTTTTGCCGAAATGTTCCTACCTTTGCGCTCCGACTCTGAAGCCTATGTCCACCGCCCTCTATATCCACGTTCCCTTCTGCGCCTCGCGCTGCGCCTATTGCGATTTCTTCAGCACCACGCAGGGTGCCGAAGCCCGCCGCGCCTACGTCGATGCGCTTTGCGCCGAGTTGCGCGGCCGCCGCGAGGAGTGCTGCGGCGACGTGATGTCGGTCTATTTCGGCGGCGGTACGCCCTCGCAACTTTCCGAGGCCGAGTTGGAGCGCATTTTAGGGGTGATTTTCGACGAATATGCCCTCGCTCCCGACGCCGAAATCACGCTTGAGGCCAATCCCGACGACGTGTCGCGCCCATGGGCCGAGGCTGTGTGCCGCATGGGCTTCAATCGCGTGAGTCTGGGCGTTCAAACGTTCGACGACGACCTCCTGCGCCTCGTTCGACGCCGCCACACGAGCCGCCAAGCCGTCGAAGCCATCGAACTTTTGGGCGGAACATTAGGCCTGAACGTCTCGGCCGACCTCATCTATGCACTGCCCGGACAAACGCTCGAGGCGTGGCGCGCCGACCTGCTCCAAATGCTGCGTCTGCCCATCAGCCATTTGTCGGCCTACTGCCTGTCGTTCGAAGAGGGAACGGCGCTCTGGAAATGGCGCGCCGAAGGGCGCGTCAGCGAGGCCGAAGACGAACTTGTGCGCTCGATGTATATGCTTCTGATTCAGAGCGTTCGCGAAGCAGATTTCGAGCATTACGAAATGTCTAATTTCTGCCGCGTCGGCCGCCATTCGCGCCACAATTCCGCCTACTGGAACGGCACGCCCTATATCGGCTGCGGACCCGCTGCTGCGTCCTACGACGGCCA
>Ga0181612_106855_pt1 | contig 14151 bp, 10 predicted proteins | sample HoacroProtozoa21_FD_119630 | JGI IMG/M metagenome (GOLD analysis project Ga0181612, IMG submission 119630) | Hoatzin crop microbial communities from Cojedes, Venezuel. Combined Assembly of Gp0051906, Gp0051904, Gp0051908
GAACGCAAGATCCCGTACTCCTGTGCTGTTGTGCTTTTGAAGGAGAGGTTTTTATTGTTCGCGGCATATTGTAAAAAAAGAAAAAAAAAAAAAAAAAAGGGGGGGGGGGGGGTGAGGAGAAAAGGGTGAAAGAAAAAACCCAAATATTTTTTTGTTGTTAGAGAGACACAGTGTGTATACTTGCAGGTCCCTGGAGTTTCTCTCCTGGAGACACCCTCTGGCAGCTCCCACCACTTGTGCTGTGTTGAAACAACTCAGGGAAGTCACTTGCCCACTGTCTCAAAGCTCACGAATAGCAGCTCCCTTTCCACTTCCTCGAGCTGCCAAACTCCCAGTGCACCACTAGTCACACTCCTCTCACTGAAATGTTATTTTCTTTAGTTTCCATGACTGTTTTCTCTGGGTTTACCCGTTATACCATTAAAGACCTCCCTGGGCACCTCTGATCAGCTCCATCACATTCCTATTGCATTCCACAGGATTGGGCCCTTTTTCCCAAAAGATGAAAAATGTGCGTGAAGCATGGTCAGACTGCTGAACTGTTCAGACTTCTTTCCGGTTTTTGGCAACTGGTCTGCACTCCCCAGTGTGATCAACAAGAAAACTACATGTTCTGCTTGTATCTCCAGTCTGTGGCTATCATGACATCAGCTCCCTTTCATACATTAGCAAACTTGTCAGCAGTGTTGTGCAGGCACAATTAGACAGTTATAGCCCATGTACCAGTATGAAATAGAAATTAAAATTTATCAGCCTTTCCACTAGCAGAACCTCAGTAAGAAATAAAATTTTACAATGTCAGTTGTAAGAGCATCACTAAAAGCGTCTCTTCTGTGACCCTGAGATTTTATCACAAGACAGCAAAACAAATCTTTGGTAAATCTTCCAGCAACAAGTTCGGAATAAACAACATGTATTTCTGGGGAGGGGGTCTTCATAAATCATGCACATAAAACACAGACATTCCCTCTCCACTAACACCAGCTTAATCTTTAATGAATTCTTTGGTTGCAGCAGAACCCCTTTTTATTATTAATAAAGTTTTGTTTTTATTGCAGCATATTCTCCAGCCTCCAGACCACATCCAGGACACTATAAAACCACACAAGAGTACCCTTGACAAACATGTTCTGTGAGATAGTCCCTGTCTGCCCTGAGGCATGACTAAGCTAATGGAGAGTGTGGAAGGACAGCGTTATTTTCATATTCATTCTGAGCAATGACAATTTGGATTCTCCTACTGATTTCTTTGGAAATTACATATGAAATTATTCATTCATGGCCACATAGAAAGCCCATAACAGAAGTAGAAACAGAACCCTGAATTAATTCCCAGCTCGTTTTTTCAATTTCCCTTGCTTTTATGCTCCTCTTTTAAGATTCAAATTATATCTATCAAAAACACGTGACAAGAACATGCCAGAATAACATGCATCTTTCCCTTCATTAAAGAGAAGGGAAGCAAGACAGTTAATAGATTCCGTGACGTCTTCATAAATACAAGCTTTCCTTAGCTCTTCCCAACAGACTTCCCCCTGGAGCCCTGTGGATGCTCTCCATGGAAGTCTCTCTGGAGCACTGCTGGTTCTCCATCCTGTAAGGTGGCCACTGTACTTGGTCACACCTCGCCAGCCCACGGTCACTGCTTATCAGTGATGCTGGGGCTACACAGCACTGGAAGACATCTCTGTGCTTTGTGCCACCTTCCCTGGGGCGTTCTCCTGGCATTTGAAATAAGACAGCATCATTTTCCACACCTCTCACACTGCTGCCCAGAGTTTGGGTATTTTTCTGCCTACCCTTTGTGCTGTTTTTATTCTTGAATGACAAGATCAGGACCCCGCCATTCCCACTTGCCTCCTAGATTAGTTTTGCTTACACTTGAGCATTTGGTATTGCATACGTGGTTGTTTTAGCTGTTCTTGGGGTACTCTGATCACCTTGCTCTCTAGAGATTCTTCCTTAGGGTTGTCTCTTTCTCTCCTTAAAACGTCTCCAGTATACCAAACTTGCAAGCACATCAGTGGCAATCCCAGAGCTCCCAGCTCTCGGGAAGTTACCTATCCTCTTCATCTGGTAAGTCAAAAACACAGAAACCCTACCTTATACGCACACGGTCTTGTTTTGTTCAGGGTCACAAAAATCACAAATTTCTCACACCTGCTCCACTGGTTCAGGCATTGATACCACCCAGTATTACCTCCCATCCGCCTTTTGAGGAAGAGAATAAAAGACACTTCACGTTTATTTCTTCATCTTGGTTTGTATGGCCAGCCCAGTACTCAGACCCAGAAATTGCTTCCCCTCTTGCCTTGCCTATGCAAAGGTTTCTGACAGGAGCTACACCTCTGCCAGCATCATGAAGATGCTGCTTTTCTGCAGCAGATGACACCTGTTCTACTGGCATCTCCTGCTTGTCTTGGAAAGCTACTCGTTCTATCGACATATTTCCTAGTGGACAACAGCATGCAAAGCTCTTCAATTTTGAAACTAAATTTCTGCACAGGAGCCTCTTGGCGCTGCTTCCACCCTCTGCTTTCTAGTGCATGGTGCTCCTTCCCCTGGCTTCTTTTAGGTTATGAATAGGTTATGAAATATGAATAGTACCATTTAAATAAATACAGCCTCAAACCACAAGAACCATGTTTCAGTCTTAAATAATGCATTCATCTAAGCAATAAAGCATATAATATATGCTGACAATTCTCAATGCAAACATGGGCCAAACTCCACCAAGATATCTTCTTCCCTTTATATGCTTTATAGCATAAAAATACTCTCTCTTAACACAATTTTATGGGACCAATCCCAAAGTGGTCATCAAGAGAAAAATCATCCAAGTAGCTGACCATTTTTATTTATTTTGCTGAGTAAAACACAAAAACAACTTGCTAAAATCAAAATGAGGAGAGTTCAAGCCATCAAGTCCTGCTGAACATTTAGAGGAGTAAAGCAATTTGAGACCTGCATTGACTAACTAAACCTCTGGCACTAAAGATAAAAATAATTTTCTCCAACTCTAAGTGCATTGGGTTACATCTGGAAAAACCGAGACTGGAATGTCCTCAAAGCAAAATGTCAGAGATCCATCATTGCAATTCCAAAACCAGTTCCTATTTCAGAGGAAAATCACAGAGTTGCCTCCTAAATATAGATAATTATTATCAGGAATAACTGAAAAGCACACTATATGGACTGCAAGTCAAAACAAGAAATGCTATTTCAAATTTAATGGAGACAAGCTCATAAGACCCATTAAGAGTATATATAGGTCTAGCTCCATGATTCTGCTTCAAAGGTTTTTGCTGTTTGAGACAATAAACTCTAACAACTATTATAGTCCACACAGTAACATTATAAAATGCTACAGCATTTCATGCTGTGTTTTTCACTATTTTGTGTGGCTGAGACTTGTAGGTACCAAGAACAGAAGAAAGGGATGGTCTTGATCTCAGGACTTCTTGGGACATTGACCTGTTCCCAGCATTCAATGGAGCATCCAACCCCGAACATTCTGTGATTCTGTGATCCTTGTAGTTTCGTTTCCTTTGTCCTTGGAGCAGACTTTAAACCTCTTCCCTCGTGCATGGGGTTGGCCTCAGCTGCCTTGGTTCAAGCTTCCTTTTGGCTCTTAAGCTGAGGCAGGTTTTGCCTGTCAGCCCCTTACCATTCAAAAGAGTGATATACTGCACTTCACTGACACGTTACTTCAGAAAATGCACCATATTGCCCTTGATGAGCAATACAGCGCATTTTCTATCCACTAAATATTATCTTGAAATACAAGAAACCTCTAGATTTGTAAAGAATAACTATCTAATTCAGCTACTGTCTAAAAAAATCATCATACATTACCCTTCATCTTTTACTTTCAATAGCCTCAAAATGCTCCCTGACCACAATTCTCAAAGGACGTTGCTATAGATAAATTTCCAGAACGCACACTGGGGACAAGAAAAGCACACTGTGAAAACACATGTGTTATTTTTATTATTAGAATTGAGAAAATCTGACTGCTAGTTTTATAATAGCCTGTTAAAGCCATAAAAACCAGAATGATGGGGGACAGCTGTGTGTCAGTGCTTTGGCGTCAGGTTCACAGTATGGAATATACAAGCAAGCATGCTACTACTCTGGTCTCAAAGCTCACTGCAGAATAACATCCTACAGAGTTATCTGTCAAGCTGCAAATACTTTTACAGCTAGCCTGAAGAAGACCTTTTTCTCTTTTTAGTATATTGAACTTGTGTATGGGCCTGCTTATAATCAGATTGGCTAATGGCTTCTTCTAGCACCTTCTTTTAAGCAAATGCTAAAGAGTTTGGGCAAACAGACAGACTCTTTACCAGCCACAGTATTATCTTTGTAAAGGCACGTGGATCTCTTCCTGAATTTTCAATGTGCTTCACAGATTAAGGGCAGAAAATGCCATCTGCTAATCTGCTTCTGCCGCACATCAAAAGCCACTGCGTATGCTGTTTCTGATGGTTTGAGGTTACATTCTTTCTCTGATGCTTGGGAGAAATATGCAACGCATGCCATAAAATCAGTTACATTGAGTTCTTTGTAGTTTATCCCACAGTGCCACTGTCTGCCAGGGGGTTTCCTGCTCACCAACAGCCAGTGAAAGGGTTCTCCAGTTACATACGGTGTGGTAACTTAACCAGCTGTAATGGTTTCACCAGACACTGGCATTTAGCAACGTCTGCCAACTGCACAGCTACCTGCTGTGCTGCCAGAAGCAAGTGCTTATGCAATTCACCTCCCTTCATCTGGGCTTCGGCTTGTCCATTTGGTCTGGAACGTAAATGAGTGAGAAAGTACACAGCCTCAGCACTGGCAGTGCTGGCTGCAGGCAGTCACTCATTTTCGAGAAAGCACGCGGACTTACACACAGTACCAGAAGAATGACACAAGCCTTGGCCAGCCTGTATGTGGCTTGAGAGACCCTTGTCTTCTGCAGGAGAACTCACATCGAGCATACATACTAGTGGACAAACACACCTAATAAAACACCTAGCACTGCCTTAGGACAGTCAGCCAGATGTGGCAAAGAGCAGTAGCAGGGACACAAGAGTGAACTCCATCTCTTTTTTATACAAGAAGTCCAGATATTGCTCCAGGCCACATTCTGATCTCAGGCCTTTTATTTCTTCATGAGAAATAAATGAAACCACCCATCTTGAGCTTCTGGCCATCACCAAAAGGTAAGAGAGGAAAAAAAATAGAACGTAGATAAGAGTATTTCAGAAACTGAACTAGAGCAGATGCATCTGGAAATGGGATGGGCAGAGAAAGAGGATTATTACTTTTCTGATTAGTTGCCTATATCCAGTGACCTCCTGAAAATCAGGCCTCTCCGAATTGTCTCATGCCGAGTATTGCAAATCACTACTTTGAAAATCTTGACCTAAAAAGAAAAAGTGTATTTTTAAATAATTAATAGCATTCTCTAAATGGAATTTTCCAGCCCCAAATGAGATGTACAGCTGACTTCCCCTGAGAAGAGGTATTTATAATGGAAACATTGACACAACTGAAATGATAAGGCACTGAGTAGCAATAAAGCTTAGCACATGCTTAATCATTTCATTCTTCTTATCAAATTGGACCTGGTCCCACAAAACCATCACAGCATTTTGCTTGTTTGCTTGACCTCGGTTCAAACACCTCTACAGCTGACAAAAAAACATTGCCAATCCAAGTGCTTTGAAAGTCTAACACGAATAAAAAACACAACTTGATATGTACATAAAGAGCAAGGCTTGCACCCAGCAAAAAGGGCAGCGTTCTGGTTGCCTCTTCTGTAACTTTGGTAAGGGGGATCTGGGAATCTTTCTCCAGAGCTATCATGCCCGAATTACTTCAGAAGCAAGGCAAGACCCTGCTCAGCCCGGCCACTGGCTGCTCTGCTTTGCGCCTCATATGTTGGCTCAAGTATGCATTTCCAAAAGAAGTAACACCATGCTTTTGTTAAATGACCTCTATATATTTAGGGCCAAAACCTGCCTTTTGCCATACATATATGCAATATATATATATACTTACAATATCAAAAGCATCACAAAGCACCTTTTGGAAGGCTGTAAGAGGCCAGACCCAAACCTGGACAGCATCATCACATTTTCTGCAGCCCTATAAATGTATCAGTAGGATCTGTCCTCCCCACATGTTGGAAGATGAGTAATCTGGACCTTTACTAATTGAGGTTGCTTTTGAAACTGGATTTCCTACCTATATCTTATGCTATCTGGGTCAAAGCTGGACTAGACAGTCTCTGAAAAGACACATGACATGCTATAAAATGTATAAACCTACTTTTAGGACTGATCAAATGGGAGAGAATGACAAAGAACCATGAAAAGATCCAGAGACAAGCAAACTACAGGCAACAGTCGACCAAAGCATGTGATTCCTTAGTGTAAGATACAGAGGCATGTACAAGTGAATATCTGTATCCTTGCAGACAACAGTATGTTTTCATCGATTTCCATGAGATCAGGAGCTTATTCTCTGCATTTTGTCCTGACATAGATACATGTGAAGAAAAATCACATGGAGCTGGAGATAGAATCTGGAGAGCAGAAGAGAGAAAATTTCCAAAAAAATGTCATTTTTTTCAGCCAAAGATCAAAATACTCTAACCCAAACCATTAACAGCATATATACTTCCTGCATTCAGGAACCAGAGGAGATTCCACCTTACATTAGTCATAGTCCCCCTTAAAACATGTCTCAACTATCTACCAGATTCATCATCCTGCTCTCAACCATGGGCTAAAGCTTTTGGGTCAGACTACTTTTCCCATGATGAACCATGGTTTCCTCTTGTCGAGCAGAACATGAACATCCTGAGAAACCCATTGATTCATTCATCACATCCGAGAAGAAATGGTTTCAACAGTAATAAACAAGATATTTCCCCTCACAAACTTAATAGTCTTCCATGGATATAAAACTAGGTGGCTGAAAAAGTCTGTCGAGTCATCTGTCATCCCATCCATTCTCTTCCCATTAGATTACATGCAAAAAGTTCATATTAGCTCAAATGGGAAGAGAAGGAAGCCACTTCTGTATCTTAAGTATACTTTTGTTTCTTTTGGGAAAGCGATCTCCTGTTGAATGACAATGTTCAGCATTTCAAAGCCTAAAAGCACAGGCTCACCTACCCTGTAGACACTATGAGTTATTGACCAAAAAAAATTTCACTGGTTTGCAATAACACATTTGTATAATCTAATACTTTGTAACAATAATTCTTTAAGGTATATCACATTGGCTGCAGGCAAGAAAATACTTGAGTGTCAGAGAAATGGTGAAAGATGAGTCAGGAAACTTCTACATCAGCATCATCTTGAATAATAAAATAAAATACCCGCGGTAATATTTGCCAACAGTACTCTGAAGCCAGTTAACAATGGAAAAAAAAAATCCCACTTTTTTGACTTCATAACATCAGTCCCTAATACACACATGCCACAGAAAAACAAATAAATGTACAGAAGATTAAAAAAGCACAACCAGGCAGGTTTTATTGTGACACAAGGCCATGATGTTTTATTCATCCGATGAGAAGAAAGAGGAGTTTGCAGCTACCCTGGGAGAGCTGTTGCAGACACATGGGGAAGAGGAAGTGCAGGCTGCTCTTTCTGCCTGGTGGCAGGTGTGTGGTGTCTCTACCCTATGGTGTTGCTCAGATCAACACTGATCACCTGGACAGCACAGAAGCCAGCTGCCTTTCAGCCTTGTTGGGCTCTCTCCTCCCTGAGATGCTTCTCCCGTTACTTGACCACGGCATAGCATTGACCCCTATGACAGATCCTGACAGCGACACTACCTTTGCTACAACTGTCCCACAGGCTGTGGACTAAGAGAGCTGGATTTACCCCAGCTGCACAAGCTATGCAGCACTCCACAGAAAACTGCTGCTACAGGGGAGAGCATGCATCCCCTCCCATGCCATTTATTTTTACAGATCCATTTGCCCTCATTTTCTCCAGAATACAGTGGTATTTTTCAAATTGAGGGAAATTTGAGACACATTTCTCAGGCTTGCAACATGTGCCTGAATAGATGTGAGACCAGCACCCTACCACCAGACCACTGAAGCAATGAATGGTGTTTGCAACACCATGAAATACAAGTTTGTGGGTAACGGCTGCATACATTCCCTGCAGGAAAAAAGCTGTTTAATAAACAGAGCATGCTGCAGTGACAGAAGGCATCATAACTTCTGTAGAGTAACACCATTTCAGAAATGACAGCTAACAAAACTTCCTTCTGAACTCAAGCAGCTGCTAAGTCTCAGCACTTCTGAGGCAAGCCACACTGCAAAAGCAGCCGTGAACCTTTGGAGATCCAAAAGTCCCAAGTCATAAGCTGAAACATGCAGATGCTAATAATAAAAAGAGAAATAAGCAAGAAAGTAGTTGCTGTGAAGGACTGGTAATAGAACGCAATGAGGAGCTCACAGCTGATTACAGCATCAACTAATCTCCCTTGTGAACCAGAGGCAATAATACCTGCAAGATGTAGAAAAATATCTCTGTCTCCGTTGACCTTATGTTCCACCTCACTGACCTTCCATTTTGTTTAGACTAGCCACACACAGGTGTAATTGCTCGTGGGGACTTACCGGCACAATTTAATACAAAAAAGGAAAAGAACTGGCAGGGGAAAAAAGCAAATGGTCATGTTGCCTCCAGACATCTCTACAATTCATATTCATAACCTCCCTGTTTGAGAAGCCAAAGAACAAGTTATAACAGTAGGAGGCCATGCACTTTTACAGGAGTTCTGCAAAAACATGGACTCTACTCCAACTGCTACAGCACCTAAGCTGGACTTCAGGCTTTCCTATGGCACCTCAGATGCAGAGAAGAAAGAAATCAGTCAAGTCACCTCCTTCATCCAGGGCTGGCAGATTCAGGCAGCTTACCCAGATGCCCCAGAGGTACAGACGTTGTGTACCCACCTCTCCTCTCTTCCAGGCTGAAAAGACAAAGTCTTCTGAGTCACTCCTCACACAGAATCTATTCCATATCTATGGTAACACTTTTATACTTGCTGCCCTTCTCTGAACCTTTTCCAGCTTTAATATATCCTTTAGAAATGATGAAACAGCCCACGGTAGTCAAAGTGTATGTGAATCATAGATCTATGTAGTGCCATAGTGACATTTTCAATTTTGCTCTCTATTCCTTTCCCAATCATTGCAAACATTTGATTTGCCTCTTCAGCTGCTGCTGAGATACAGGTATCCCCAAATGAGTGTCGTGAAAAGTTTTATTCTATGCCACCCTTAATAGAGTTCACCATGGCCAATGCTGCAGAAGAAGAATGTTATTATTTCAAAAAAGGAATGCTTCCAGGCAGATACTTTTCTTTGGTTTTGAGTATAAAGAGACGATACACATAATAATTAGACCATTTGAAGTGCAACAAGGAAAAATAGCAGATGACCTTCTGTGCTCTAGCCCCAGCATAAGTTAAAACTTTTGAGGACAGAGGGGTGGTGTGAACAGACAGCTTTAACTTGCATCACTAATGGAAGTCAAAGCAAAAAAATGAGGTGTGGTAGGGCTTCATTCTGTGTGCTCCTCTGCACTGGTTTTCCCTGTCCTCTGCCCTTCTCCATACCCATACCCCCCATTCCTTGCACTGGACAGCAGAGCTGGGACACAAGACGCTCGCACTGCAGGCAGGGCAGAGCAGAAATGTGGCACACAGGCAGCATGGTCATGGAGCCAATCCCCGCCAAGGGTGACCAGCCAGGGTGAGCTCACTCTGACCTGTGACGCTATGATCTATCAGCAGCATCACAGGGAATACCTCATATGGGTGCAAGGTTAACTACAAATGCTTTTTACTCCCCTTCTATTGCTGTCATCCCCCAAGAGTCAGTCACCAAGGTATGTGACAATTTCCAGACAAGCCAATGCTATGCCGATGCATTTCATTTACAACCTTCTGGTCTCAGTACAGTGCGGATTTAGTTCGCTGCAGCTGAGGGATATGACAGAGCAATGATCAGTGAGTGATAAAATTTGGCAACACAGAGACAAGCTAATAAAAGAGATAAAGAAGCAAGTTACAGAAAAAAAAAACAGTTACCTGCTGAAGCATTTCCCTTACTGCATGTAGGACCCAAAAGCAAGAGACACAGATACAGCGAAGAAGCACTCTCAGGTGAAGTCCAGGAAGTGAGTGCTGAGAGCAGCACCAATATTTCATCAGATTTCAGCAAATTAATGAATCTTTTGCAGAAATGGACCTGTTTTGCCAAAGCAGCCATAGCTGACAGGCAGTTTTCCTTCAACAGCCTGGTTTCCTAGCATTATCCTTTCCCATATTTCTGAGAGCCCCTGCACTCCCCACTGCTTGGGAGGTCAGGCTTTGGGAGCGCGGTTACTTCCACATCAAACAGCCATGCAGACTGTTCCCAGGACACCAGAGGCTGCAGTGCCAGGGAAGCAGCAAGAGGCAGGCAGATGGATTGTCCCGTGGCCTTCCACAACTCCGTCCTGTGGTCGTCCCATTGTGCACTCTGAACAGATTTACTTCCCTCTGAAAGGAATTTTGGAGGGGGGAAAAAAAAAACACCTCTCCTTTCTGCCAAAAAAATCCTGCTTTCTGCGTGTGCACCTTAGTCCTGAACAGCATTCAATCTTTCCACTTGGCTCTGGTGACAGGACCTGGGTTCTGCTCCACGCATCAGGCAAATCGCCTGTTCCCTCTGTGTGCTGTGATCCCCATGTGCAAGGCATGCAAGATGCATCACCGAGAGACTACGAATTTAAGGACTGGCATTCATAGCAGTGGAAAGACCAATGAGTTACTGCTCATACTCTTTACAGATCCTTTGTCCACCTAGCAGCTGAACATGACCCGATTCCCAATGACCTCATCTTCATTTATGTTGGGGTCCCTTAAGCAACGCAGAAGTACAGATGGACCATAAAGTAGGAACAGATTATATTAGCAGTTCAGAGTCCCTTTAAACCAGCCTGAGTGACATACAGGGGTTTTTCCGTAAAGGAGAATCCGGTCCATCAGTCTTTTTAATGCCCATAAGCAGGTGATAACAAGCTGCAGCGCACTTTACAGATGGCTGGCAGCACATAATGCCGAGTAACACGCTGTAAATAGAGCCACTCGTTGTGAAGCCATCACATGCTGTAAATTGTCAGAGGAATAATGCTCTTAGCAGTGAACTTTAACATGGGGTTTAGGTTATGTACCAGCTGTGGGCTTTCACATAGGAAATTGCTCCTAACAAATGCAAGATTGTCACTTGGCCTTAACGGAGTCATCAGATCAGATGGCAAATATAAGGAAAATGTGTTATTTACACTGTTTTAAAATGATACATAGTAATCATTTTGCTATAGCCATTCAGCTTTTAACCCTTTCTGGGCATCAATGTGATCACCATAAACAGACCTTCGTCAGCACCAGAGAACCCCAATATTATTTTCTCTGCCCCTGTGCCCCAACACTTGATGGCTTGTGTCTGGGATCTGATCCAGCCGAGATCATCAGATCATCCAGTGTCTTCTCCCTTTTTCTTCCACGTGTCTTTCAAGGTAGCATTGCATTCCTGTAAACAGTCAAACTATGCAAAGAGAAGTCTGAGCAAAGTACCTGAAGAAAATCCCTGTACATAAATCCCATACACACATACAAACAGGTATCCTGGTGCTTCAGTGGAGAGCTTTCTTCCTTTCATTCAACCCATTCCAACTTGACAGGATAAAGCACTGTGGTTTCAGATTGTCCATGTATTTCACCCAGAATAGTGAAGACAATATATCCACTTGCTTTAGAAACACTTAACTACTTCAGGTTAACTGGTTATTTCAGGTTTATCTTGAGCAATATCTCAGCTTCAGTAGAAAAAGCCAAGTGTAAACGTACCCAGAGAGATAAACCGGTTAAATAAGATGGGGAAGAAGGGCCCAACATGCGTCTTCTCTAAAGGGATTTCTGTCATCTTCAGCAAACCTCAGTGCAGATTCTTTCTGCCTCTGTGTATTCTCCACATTGGTTCAGTTATGATCCTTTCTCTCACAAGTAAGGCATCTCTGTTGCCATAGCAGAAAGTGACCTTCAAAAAAATCAACTATGACAAGTTTTTACAGTAACAGGACCTTTGGTTTATGGGCTTAAATTAATTAGCTAATCTTATCTACTGTGTAGATATGTTCACACACCAAAGCTGTGATTGTCTGCAGTGAGGTTTTTTAAAGCTCCAGGATTTGGGTTCAAAGCTCATAAAAAGGGCATTCTCAATTTGAAAAGCCCCTTAACTGATTAATCCCACTATAAATAACACGTGGAGTATTTTTTATTATTTTTTGTTAGAAGCCTTCTTCCTATGGGTCTCCACCATACCATAGAGTCAGCACAGGTAACATTTGCTCAGAATATCTTCTCCATGTGTGTGCACTTAAATACCTTCCTTCTGTAATCTGTGTGTTTCATTTGGCACTCTCTGGTGCGTGAAGGCACAAAGAAAGCTCATCTTTCACAAACAGCCACAAAATCTCAGCCAAAACAATTGAGACTGGACTTGCATGATGTAATGAGAAGTGGTCTGCAGCTGGTCCTCAAAGCCGTAATGAACATTATGGCTTACATTTGATTACAGTGGTAATGATAAACGAGTGCTGTGCTTCCTGGGAAATTTCTGATGGTTGACAGAGGCCCACCAGTCTGAAAAAAATACAACGTGAGAAAATACAGGGCCAAACTGGGCTTTCTTACTTTGACTAAAATAAAACTTTACCAAAAATAAAAAGCGAATTTTGATTGGATGTTCACATTTCATCCTCATGTGTGGAACCCAGAAACAGATGAGGGCTGGTGTAACTAGTCCTCCAAGAAAAAATAACCTTCTGATCTTTTTAGTGTGAAACCAGGTTGACAAATAAGACTTAGCTTCCTGAATACATGAGGTAATATTGTATAATTTTCAGAAGTTACTTTGCCATTTGAAATTCTAAATCCTGTTGACTTTCAGTGAGAATTATCATCAAATTTTCATAAGCACTTAGGAGTTTATGCACCATTTTCATAAGTCAAATTATTATGAGTTTAAAATGAGGTACAATGATGTAAGTCCTTAAAACTGAGTTCCTTTACCTTTGCTGAGAATGGAGCTAAAGGATCCTAAGCCATCTCAATAGCTATGGAAAAAGTCACACAAGAATCCATCATGCTAATTAAGTCAACCACTTGAAATATTTTATTCTCCTGATTGCAATGTATAAATCTGACCGCACTGGCCAGGTCTTCACAAAGAAATTAACTTAGAAATCAGGACGTTGTAAGACAGATGTACTTAAAAACCCAGTCCTCTCTTTCCCAGCTCCACTTCATCATGCTGATCTATTAGCTTCACACATCATCCTAGCACTGCTTTCCTAGTGATGGCTCACAAGGCATTTGGCAGCAGCAGAAAGAACCCACAGGGAACCTATTTTCTTTTGATATAATTATTTTTTCAATGTTGTAAATGAAGTATTTAATTAGAACAGAAGAACACAGCTTGGAGAACCATGAGAGGAGGACACTTATTAAATCTCGGTCCATACTCTAGGTGGCTCACATAACTGAGATGCCTCCAGCTGATGATGAAAAATCAAGATAATGAAGTGGTAGGTCACATTGCGACATGTTTTCCCAGATTTCACCATGAACAAAAATCTAATATGTGCCAGGTATTTGCAATTCCAATTCAAGCTACCTGTCCACAAAGTAGTAGTCAGGAGCAGACCTGAGGTGTACAACTGAACAAACTGTACAAGTTGTGCAAACAACTGAAAGCACCATAGGTAGCAGCATCTCCCTCAGCCACAGCCAAGTGCAAATTGAGCTTTTCTGACACACCAGAGTATATCAGTGCCCAGAATGATTTCCTCGTGATTAGTTTATAAAGCAAAAAATGTCTTAAGCCATAGTTTCAGATTAAACTGTGCTCTTGCCTTACACTAGCCCTTCAGCTGTTCTAATAAGATAGCAAATTGGGTCACAGAATCACAGAATGGTAGGGGTTGGAAGGGACCTCTGTGGGTCATCTAGTCCAACGTCCCTGCCGAAGCAGGGAGGCTGCAGAGGACCGCATCCAGGCAGGTCTTGAATATCTCCAGA
>Ga0181612_114699_pt1 | contig 14151 bp, 5 predicted proteins | sample HoacroProtozoa21_FD_119630 | JGI IMG/M metagenome (GOLD analysis project Ga0181612, IMG submission 119630) | Hoatzin crop microbial communities from Cojedes, Venezuel. Combined Assembly of Gp0051906, Gp0051904, Gp0051908
CCAAACATGGTATTCTTTGCTATTCATTTCTAGGATTATACCTGGTACAGAAGTTAGATGATTTGGGTTGTTTTGGTTTTTTTTTCCCCAGTTCTGCATATCCTCCCTATAGTCCACATATGATATCTTATTTGCTGCTTCTCGATGTAATTCCTTCAACTTCTCCATGCATTTTTCCAGTACATAATTGGCAGGAAGAAAAATTGCCTTTTGTCCTCATTTCCTCCTCACTTCTGTTAGTACAGCTCTGTACAGCTGCACCAGTGAGAGCAGAAACTGCTAAATCTGAAACCCCAGGATCACAAAACACCCTTTTGTGTTCAGTGCTACTTTGTTGCTTTTGTCATGAGTTTTTCTGGGTTTTTTGCTGTTTCTTTTATTGGTGGGCAAACACACACAACCAAACATGTCTACCCATGCTTGTTTGTATGTGCTTGCATCTGGAGTGAAGACTGCTTTCATTTCAGCTGTCTAGTTACTGAAAAGAACTTAATGACTCCCTTTATATTTATGGTGAATAAGTAGTGACTGTTAAAATCCACCTCAGTATTATCTGTCCGAACCCATAAAAGTAGTTTTGCAAGTAAAACCGAGGTTTAGACTAAAGCGTATTTTGCATTCAGTTGTGCCACATGGAGATATTTTTGCTGTTTGCTTGAGGTTCTGTGTTGCGCAGATCTGCTGCATGGCAGCTCACCTGTATGTTCCCTGGTGCTCTTTGCTGAAAATCAACCAAGTTAATTTATATAGTATTGTGCCTCACCAGACGAACAGCTAGTTAGTGTGGTGTCCTGGCTTTGATTAAAACAGAACCGATTGTCTTTTAGTGAATCTTCCTTACAGCTAAGCTCTTCTATAGTAACTGCAGTTTTCTGAAGCTGGCTGCATATTTTGCACACAGTGTCCACTCCAAAGCTGATAACACCTAATGTTTATAGTTATACTGAGCTAACGGTAGGAAAGGAATGCGGAAGAGGGCCCCTGATTATAATTGACAAGCAGCCAAGGTCACCAATAGACCTCTTAGGTCCTGCAAGTAAGGAGTCATAAAGGGTCGTACCTGCAGGGAGGAGTGGACAGGACAAGTGACCCCGATTGGCCAACGTGGTATTGCATGCCATGTGCGTCATACTCAGTTTAAAGCTGGGGAATCACAAGGGTCTCACCCTCTTCATCCATGGTTGGCTTCTGAAGAGGACCCTGCTTGTTGTCCTGCCTGCTATCCTGAACCAAATCCCTATCCATGCATTCCTGAGTCCAGTTCCTGTCTGCTGCCGAGGCCAGTCCGGGACTTCCTGGTGCTGCCTGGCAGCTGCTGGTGGGACGCCAGTGCATCGGTTTTGTATATTTTGCATTACTTCTCTTAATATTATTAGTAATATTAGTGTTATTAATAGAGCTGGGTTTTATATTCAATTTGTAAGTCTCGCTCCCTTTTTCTCCTTTTGCCTTTCTTTGGTGGGAGAGCGGGGGTTGACAGAGAGTATCTGCCACTCAGTTTATTGCCCCCCTGCTCTGAACAGTGACACATGGGAAAGGATGGTCTTGTTCCTTTTCCTTCCTTAGATATATTGTTTGTTCTTTAACTGCAGAATTCGCCTGACTGACAGTGAGGGGACCTGCAGGGTTCCATGGTGAGCCAGTTCAGGGAGCAAAATTAGAACAACGCTGTTCTGTTGGTTTTTAAGATTAATTTTTCTTGACACTTCAAAAATGATTTCAGGAAATATCCAGGGAACTACAGAGGAAGGAATTTGATAACGGTGCTATGCAGATTAGCAGGAACTAGGCTCAGCTCTAGAATTAGTATCCGTATGGGCAGAGTCAAAACAGCCATAGCAAATGGAAGTCAAATTATGGGAGTTCAGAGGGAGCCAAAAGAAATGTGTATAAAGAATGTAGTCTAGTTGGATTTTCAAGAGACTTTTTGTGAGGATCCTCCACAAAGGTTATTTACAAAACTGCCAGAGAATAAGGAAAAAATTATTGGTGTTGGATAAATAACTGAACAGAAGGAAACAGAAACTGGTCAATTTTCACAGCAAATGGAGATCACCAGTGAATCTTCTCAAAAAAAGGGAGGAATAGTGAGGTGTTATACTGTTATAGAAGGAAATTAAAACAAGGGCCAACTGTAGAGAACTGCAAATGGAGTTTACAAAGTTAGTTGAGTGTCTTTGTGATAGAACATACGATCAAATCAGTGTAGGTTAGTGTAAATTAATAGGCAGGGGAGGGGGGAAATCCTAACTTTGCATGTGGAAAGACTGACCTTGAGATGTCTGTTATCACTCAGTAGATAGATCTTGGGCTTATAATAGACATATTTCTAAACAGAAGTAGACATATTTGTATTATATTCCTTTAGCAAAAGAGACAAATAGAAAATTGCAGAAACATTAGCTTAGTATCAGTCAAAAGAAAACAAATCCAATGTTAGTAATTATTTGGAAGCGAACAGAGAACAAAACAAAGAGCAAAGTTTATATTGCTTTTTACAGTTGTGTTACCATATTCTGAAGACCATATGCAGTGACAGTCCCCCTCTGTCTCTATAAAGCTCTATTAGAGCTCAGATATCAGATTCTGGGGATGGTGGCAAGGCTCACCATGAAGCAGTATTCGTATAGGGAACATTTGAACAAGTCAGGACTCTTTAGGTTTGTAAAGAAATCCTCAGGAATATGAAATACGGAGGGAACCACCTCTGGTGTGGGGAATCCCTCAGCTGTAAATTACTGAAGTCTATTGCAGGGGGAAGGGTATCACCCTGCTCGCTCTGCTCTTAAACCCCTCGAACATCTGCTGTTGGGTACTGGGCTAGATGGAGCTTGGATCTGACCCAGTACAGCCATTCTTACGATCACATGGTTGAACAACCTGAATTAGCCCACAGTGTGGTCAGGATATGCAAACAGTGAAGGAGGAGTGACAAACACAGTCCTCAGCCTTATTTCATGCACTAACCCTCAGCAAGGTCACTGCGTTTATTCTAGTGTGTGCAGTTGCAGACTAATCCAGTGTATAACTGAATTTAAACAACAGAGTGTATCAGGGGTTTGAAGTTTTTGCAGTCATTCCTTAAAAAACGCTTTGAAACTCAAGAAGTTCAAATGATACTTAAATTGGAAGGAAATCCAAATAGTTTACGACATGGAAAGCCCAAACAAATCTCATCTTTCTGGTGACATGATAATGTAACCAATCCATGTGTCATTACTGCAAAATCATAGATGCATTTCACATACAAGATTGCTTTTAAGAGGCATAATCTCTTTTTTTCACTGACCACCTTTATTTCTTTTCCTACTATCATATGAGAGCAGAAATAGCAACTCTGCATCCTTTTTGTGTTCATTTCTCATGCTCAGGAGGCAACAGAAGCAGAATTCTGGCTAGACTGATAGATTTGCAGCATCAGTATATGTAAATGATAAAGTGTAATCTTTGTAAAGAATACTGTTTGTAGTGGCCATGTGTGCTGAATCATTTTTAGATCTAACACCTGAACTCCATCCTTATTCTGGCTTCATGCCAGTGTTCATGCCTCATGGAAGCATACACAGGACGACTTCTGCATTCCCAGATGTGCTTTGTGTGCTTTCCTATCCATAGCGCCTTGCTGCCTTCCAAATTAGTAGAAAATCTGCAACGCATATGCTTCCAAGAACTGTATCAAAATATGATGATTTCATACAACATTCCTTTCTGATTAGGAAAACTACTTCCAATGAACTATCTGCTTAAAGATTTTCATCAGACATTCAAACTACTGATTCTGCTTTTAAAAGGCGCGTTTCTTGGCTGTACGTTACCTCATTCAGACATCTCATACAAGGAGATTAGTTTTCAGCTTGTAGAACACTGATTTAAAAGCATTCCCCCCTTTTATATTAAGCAGAAAGAAAAGCTCATAAATTAACACTTACTTTGTACTGTTATCACTGTTCTCAGTGCCTTGAAGGCTTTGGGCTGCCTTGATACAAATTAAGCATATTAAATATCAGTCAGGCACACAGACATAGAGGATATGTGATCATCAGCCTTTTATACAGTGGGAGCACACAAAAGCTGTTACAGTTCCAACACGTCAAACAAGTGTGAAATAGCTAAGAAGAATAGAAATGTAAGACAAAAGGACTAATTCAAAGAACTTTGCTTTGACAGTGCAGATGGTGAATTTTTTCAGTGGTGATCCCAGGCTTCTGGGCCTTCAGCAGCAAAATTTTGCTCCTCTTTCCATTTGAAGATATCCATCCCTCCCCTTTACCCCTTCCTTTCCAGGGAAGCTGATCTCCAACAGTACAAGACTTCAAAACCAGACCTTGCTGTCCCCTGACTCATAGCAAATGCTAGGTGCAACATTAGTTTCACAAGCAAAGGTCTTGATTTGTTTTTATTACTATGCTCTACGAAACATCCAGCGTACAAGTAGTTTTCAGAAGCAGCCTTCCGTACATCACATCATGATAATTTGGTCTGAAGGTTAACTGGTTGAATGAGCTACTGAAGTGGAAAGCTTTCACTACAGAAAAGGAGTTTTAAAAATTTAAAATCTATCCCATCCCTTGAATTAAAACCTTTTGTAGATTTAGAAAATCTTCAGTTTGGGAACCCCTTATTTCTTCTTCCCTAGCAAAGAAGAAGGGGGACCATGTTTCCACAGACATTTTGGTTTTTTGGTAGTTATGTCCTTCAATTTTCCTGTTCATTGCTGTTCACAACTTCCTTCCCCAAGCTCATCAAGATTTTCTCATGCAGTGTCTCAGAAATCTTCACATTCACCCTACTTCTGCAATATTGTGCGTAACCACCAACAAAGGTATAGGCATTCCAGGCACATCAGGGAGAGGACGTAAGATGATTCACCCTTGGATTAACACCAGCCCCTTCAATGCAAGATGATGGGTTTTTTACTTTAATTTCTCAGCCTTTGTTATAAAAATGCTAGAAGCGAGCACAGCATGCGAGTAATATAATATAGAACTCTGCTAGTATAAATGATAGCTTAGCTGTAGAGTTGGTGAACAAATGATTTGCTAGTGTAACCTAATACCTCCAGTCTAATTTGATGCTGTGAGAGGCTAGAGGCTGAAAGGAGGCACAAATGCAAGATGTAAATTTCTGTTTAATGGAATATTTGATAGCCACAGATGTCTGCACTTTAGACAAAGCCAAGTAAAAAGAAATAATAACTTTATGGACAGGAGACCTTTTGCAAGGTTTTTACCGCCTAAAAAAAGAAAAATCGGGATGCGGGCCACAGCAAAGAAGAGAAGTGGAAAGCATGGAAGAGATGCAGAAATTATTTGTGTCAAATATGAAATTTAGCTTAATTCAGATGTGATGCTTTGAAGAATCTCAGTCTGTGCTTATGAAGGTTGTGACCATTTGCACTGTGACTATCGTGCAATCTTCTGTTTATAGGCAACAATTTCCATTCATCCTGAAATACTATACCTTTTTTTTTTAAGAGTAACTTTGTGAATCTACAGGGCTTTAGTTTAGTTGTTAATTCCCAGCTTCTTCAGAACATAATTCAGAGTCACGCTCCTTGAGTGGAGCTTTCCAAGTTACCAGTTGGCGATTTCGCTGTTAGTGGCCTTTTTGAATGGCTTGATTTAGGATCTGTTTAGCATTCACCATCTTGCTTTCCAGATCTGGAAGCTCTTTGGGTTTTTTCACTTCCCTGGAGTAAAATGAGAACAGAAAAACTCTCCTATTCCTCCTGCTTATAGTCAGATCCTCATGGTACTCAAAGACTGTGGAGCTCCGTAAATATATGCAAGGAGTCCTTGGGCTGCCTGGCATTCATTCATTACTGATTACAGGGATTAATCTTCTAATGTAAAGGTGCTAAGAATTCAAGAGATGACCAAATGCTTGAATCTATAAGTGAACAAAGAAATATTGGTTCCTTTCCAAACCTTCTGAATCAAACTGCAGGGGTTCATTTTGTGAACTGAACCCTGCAGGATTCACACAGTTGTAGAGAGAAATCCAACACCTAGTCCAAGTGAAACAATTCTAGGATCCAGCAAAGAATTCCTAAACCACACAAGCTCTAAAACTTGCTTTGTGAAAGTCTTGTTTTCTGTTTTTAATATTTATGTAATGTGTCTGTTTATTGTCTGTGCCCTTACTACCAGTAAGCGACTATTCTTTACCCCAGGACGAATCATAACACCTGCAGTAAGGTTTTCTTCAGGCAAACTGTCCTTGAAGTCTATAGAAGCTGGAATTTTGCTGAAGTGGAATCTGAATGAGGGTCTCATGTTATGACCTTTAATGACATTTACTGACTTTTTAATAAAAAATTTACAGACATTTAAATAAAATTAGTAGAACTGTGACCTGCGTCACCATTCATTGGTTCAGGTGAAACAATTTCTTCATAATGAGGGTCTGCTACGTTACAAAGTGAGGACTGAAGAAATTGTTGATGGTTAAAGTGTGCTTCAGTAGGTTATTGAATTAGTGATGTAAGGGAAAACATAAACAGAAAATCTAGCTAGATTACAGGAAATCAGACACACTTAATTGATGTGCTTGGAGAATGCATTTTTTATATTGTGTGTCTGAAGAGGAAGTTGAGAAGTACAGTTTTTGTTTCAGAAAGTCAGGTGAATACGCTAAAGTGTATAGTTTCTCAAGAATATTTAAAATCTTTAGAGATTAAATCCTGTTCCTGCCTTTATTTATGTAGTGGACAGACTGAAGTCAAGAGGATAGCTCTCAAAATCATGCATGTGCTTGTATACACGGTTTGAAGTTGAACTATAAATGGAAAATAACCTCTTTTCTTTAGAACATCATTGCCTGTCCCACTCTGAAACTTGTATCCTTCTTACAGCACGGTAACTAAGTAAGTGATACCAAGTTCTATTGTAGTATGTTATAGCTCTCTCTTAAACATGAAGTTCGTAAGCAGTAAACTGAATATAAATTAAATTATTGCAAATTAGGAAGGCACTATTTTGTGGTAGGGTTCTCTGCTGTAATAAGCACTGCATCTCTTCCCTTATTTAGCTCTATTTTCTTTTTAAAGCTTATATCCTAGTGACAAGGAATCCACAAGCACTTAGGAAGTTGTTCTAAAGGCTAACTAATATTTCTGTTGAGAAATATTTAATTTCTAATTTTAATATGTCTAGCTTTGGTTTCCACCTTTTTGATCTTATTATACTTTTATCTGCTATGAAGAAGAGTCCTTTATTATCAAACACACCATCCTATGTGTATGCATGAAACTCAACAACGTTCTAACATTACATTAGAAACAATGTGTAGTGCAATAGGAATTTTACCTCACTTTGTTGTAAAAACTTTTTTGTTTGCTTTGTTTTAATTTGGAGCATCTTATGGGTGGACTTTGTTGCTAACAATTTTTGAACAAACTTTGTGCAAATGATTTCTATATTTGTCACCATGTTATAACAAAATAAATGAGACATGTACTGTGCAGTTCTGCTAGACCTGGAGCAGACATGGAAAAGATATAAATGTGTCAGTATTACAGGAGGGAAAATACATAAATGCACGTGGTGACTCTCTTAGGTCTTGGGCTCAGTGTGATACTAATTCATTCTGGTGACATTTGGAAAACTTCTCCCAACATTAATAATAAGGTTATAGTGGGGGGTAATTTGACAGACACAGTGTTGAAATAAAAACTTGAAAGAATGTCCATCAGATTTTACAGGTGCATAGAACATGCATTTACAGTTGATTGATGATCTTTTTGTTAAAGTTGACATAATGTTGAATGGAATGTTTTGTTTATATATGGTGGTCTAGTTTATTGACCAGTACCAAAATGTATGACCAATATGGTACTTTGTACAGTGTCTCCTTTTTTTCTTTTTTTTTCTCTGGAAAAATTTTTTGTGTTTGTCTTCTCTTCTGATCATCAGCACATGGATCCTCTTTGATTATTTTATAAATATTATTTTCTTGAACTAATTTTTCCTTTTAAAATATTCACTCAAACTGAAAATTTTAGATGAACATACCAGACTTTTAAACAATGTTTAGAAACAGGATTCTGGGATCAACCTTCTGGACAACTGTTATAGAACTTAGTTTTCCTGGAGTTTTTTACTGAAAAAAAAATAACAGTTGGCATGTCATTTGAATAGATCTGTCTTTTATTTGGAATACTGTTTCTGTTGAATTTCACTTAAAGAAAAAAATCTGAAAAAAAAAAAATCTGAAGATGTCTACCCCTAGTGACTGAAAGTGGAAAAAAGAATTGGAAAGATGGTGCCACTCTTTAATAAAGAAATTGATTTGTCTTTTATACAACCAGATCAGTGGAAGAAGGGATGTCTTTAACCTCACTTCCAGTTCAGAATATTACACTTTCAGCTGCAGCAGCTAGTTATCTAAATACTGACTTGATTTTAAGATTATGAAGATGTGTGCGCTCAAAACTGTTCTTGAAATCCATGTAAAACTTGAGTTTCCATCTTAACTACAACAATATATGTTCCTCTTAGCTGTAGTAAGTGTGAAATGAGAACCTTTTCAGTCAATTTGACTAGCTAAAATTGGAGTGTCTAGATATCTTTAAGTCAAAACTGACATTGATTGCATTGGTTTTTTTTCAAAAGTCAAAACAAAATCAACTAAGGGATCCTAATACCAACTTTGTCCTTAAAGGTCAAGCTATGATCTTGTCTTCCTTGAGACTACACTTTTGTATTTGTGCTCAGGAATTCATTCTCCTAACAAGATAATCTTATAAACAATGTTTATTCAGGAAGAAAAAAATTGTATATTGATATGTTGGAGATATTAAGTAGTTTGTTGGTCTGCTTTCATCTTCCTTGTCTCAAAATATAAGGTTCTATATATGTGTAATCTCAGTGTAATTGTCCTGACAGAGAATTGAATAGGACAAAAAGGGAGATACTTCTTATAAACATCGTCCCCTTCATTAATTGTGCCAGCAAAAACTAGAATTCAAAACTGTTCTGCCTGTCCTGGATCTTTGAAGTATATGGATTGAGGTACAGTCAAGGAAATGATCTGGTTGTAATCCAGCCAATTCTGGAGATAATCTAACAAATAAGGATAAAAATAAATAACTAGAAGACCTGCATGTAGCGAAGTTTCAGACAGGACAGTGTATCAGTGAATCAAAAAATATAGCCTCAAGTTCTCTTCTTATTCTTCATATAGACAGAATAATTTATGCATTGTTTGGTTTTCACCAGACCTTAAGAAAAACAAAGTTAGGGAAGTTAATAGCACCGGGATGGATCAGATAGTCTTGGCTCACGAGCCTCTTCAGAGTTACAAGGGAAGCATGGTCTTCATCTGAGTCTTTTCACACTCAGACTGAGTGTGACTTGTGAAAAGCCTTGGAAAATACCAAGGCTCTCCAACTGTCTGATTTCATTATGTCTTATCTCCTTGGGAAGAGAATTTCCTTTGTCTGTTAGTCTGAGTAATGTTTTCTGTCTGATTTTCATTGTATAGACTCCTATATTTAAAATATCTAATATAAGAATTCTTAGATTTTCCACAGATACAGTATGAAAGTGACAGTTCTGTATGTGTCCCATTCAGGCTTTAGGCCACCAAGAGTTAACCTGTCCAAGTTGTTCTCGCTAATTGGGATCTATATGAAAGAATTTAGCTAATTATACTTGCTTTATACACCTGATCCTAATTCTGAAGGAAATTGATTCAGAATTTTTTCCAGTCGTGTTCCGATGACTTTCATGATCCTACAATAAGGGTGAAGCCTTTTTAACGAGGTAATATTCCCCCCTTCTGTCTTCTGAATCCAAATCCATAGAGGTGTGATTCTGATGCACCGTATAGCCTCTCAATACCCTTCAGGGTGCTGTAATTTTTGTTTCCTCTCTTATCACTGTAGCGAGTGAATGTAGAAGTCAGACAGTAATATTGAGATAGTGATAACACTCTTTTCCACTAAGACCAAAGACATCCTCTTCCTTGTAAGAGGGGAGCTGAAGAATTGGAAGAATCATAGATACATGAGCTGAGGATGTAAGAAGGGAGGATTAAGTAAAGGACTAAGCTTTGTGAAGCAGAGTGGAGGGTGTTTTCTGTGCCCAATAAAATTTTGATATGACGATTCTGTGAGAGTTGGGGCAAATAAACTTCAGCATAACTGTAAGAATATTTGAGTATGGATCTTTTTTGTAAGAACTTTTAGGCTAAAGCTCAGATAGTGATTGGTGATTTGACTTATTTTAAAAAACAACTTACCTCAGCATTTATGAATACTCAGTGTATGCTTCCTTTGCATGTTGGATGATATAGACAAAGCTTACAACTTTTCTAGGATGTGTTAGAAAGTAATAAACAAGTTGCTTTATTCTGCAAAGAATTAACCAGTGTTGATTTATTAGGAACTGAATGAAAAGGCATTTTGTTCTTTCTTTTGTCTTTTTAATGGATTCAATTTTTTCTGTGTGCGGGACTCTGTAATCATCAGGCTAATCAACTAAAACACATTATTTTAAAAGTTAGATAACTCTATACATTTAAACTGAATTTCAGAGGAGTGCATTTAGTGAAGAAGCACTTAAAATTATGTTCTGTGGTTTTATGTGTTTTAACGTAGTTGCATAGTGTTTTATTCCTTTCCCTCACAGATCAAAGACTGCATATCAATGTTGGTTTAAGTTTTTGTAGTTGCTAAATATTTGATTAATTATAATATTTTAATATTGGCTTTAGTAGTTTTTTTGACCATGTGCTAACACTTAAAACTACTTAAACTGCAAGTTCTTGAAAAGGAGGTGTGGGCTTCCAGTGCAGTGGTAAAATTAGTTTTTATCTGCAAAAAGAAGTAAACTGCGAAGAACAGTGTGGCTATCAAATTGAAAACTGTTAAGGGTTGCCAGTGAATTTTCTTGGGTTTGTGATTTCCTCCAGTGAATACTTTAATTTTAATTAGGAGTTTGTGACTTCTGAAAAGCTTAGTTTGGCATATAACTCTGAAATTCAGGATTAAATGTCTGGAGTTTCTGCTATTTATCACAGTGCAATGCAGATAAACGCTTCAGTAGTTGCACTGATTTGAGTATGAAAAACATCATTTCTGTCTTTTACTTTTCTGTTATTCCACAAATGTAAATCCAGTCTTGTATAAACTGTGTACAACAAGGAACTTGAAAATATGGAAACTGGTGTTTTAGGACCAGAACAAACTCCCATACTATATTGAAGTCAGAATGCCAGCAGGGAAATAAGTCTTTATCTGACATGAAATTACAGATCAAAAATATTTCTGTAGTGTAATGTTGTTTTAAATAATTTGCCACCTAAGAATGTATTTTGTATATAATAACTTTAAGAAAAAGTATATGCAAGTAGATATTCAGGCCTTTCTGCGCTAGGAAGTTTAAACATACATCAGGTGTATATGTGTCAGAGCCTGTTGGAAAACTCTATGTCATGCAATTCAGAGCAGACCTGGTAAATCTATTCATCATGAGCTGCAGACCACCACTGAGTTTGCAGTGCAAAAAACTAGCCTTTCTTTTCTGGATAATAAATGATCACAGAACTGGAAATGAGTCAGACCTTTCAGACCAGCCAAAGACAAACTATCTTTGATTCCAGTACTCTTGATTCACCTGTACATATTCCATGTATTAGTCAGGTGCTAAGCAGAAGTGCTTTTTGTCTTCGAGGCTGAATGGTCCTTTAGTTTAAATTAGGGACGTTCACTGGTCTTCCCTGAGAAAGTAAAATAAATTTGCTAGTGGTTACTAGTTGTAAAAAGCTGTTAAAATACACAAGTTCTGCCTCATTTCCAGTGAAATGCTGTGACTTAAGAACACTCGTTTATTGTTACATAGTATGCTGCCAGACAGTCCAGGTAGGGGAAACCTGATTCTCTCTCTTATTGCTTTAAGCATTTCATTATCACTTGTGGGTTGTTTCAAAAGACAAGGAAAATATAAAACTCCTTGGAGTAAAGTAGTAACTTGCAGCTGAGATTTTTTCGTGGGTTGTTGGGGTTTTTTTCAGTAAATTGACTGCATTTGACCTTTGACTCAGGAGGACCTTATGCTTTTCTATTACTGGAGAAATAAGTTTCTATAATGACAGTGCTATAAGAGGTGAGATGTGTAAAAAAAGCAGTTATGTAATGAAACATGAAGAGACACGTGTGAAATATGAAAAGCTTGACTGGGCAAGTCAGCCTGTTTCAACGGTAATGCTAAGAACATCTATCATAGCAGAAGCTGTGCCCAGTCTGTGATACCCTGACTGCAAGCTAGGTATGTGGTCAGAGTGCGGAAGCAGGGCCCTTTTTCACTGACCTGTTACCAGGATATGAAGTGTTAAATGTATCTGTAGATAAGCTGTCTGTTTGCTATATCTAGACAGCAAGATGTTATTGGCTGATTCCTGCCTTTGCTTTCCCAAAGTGTTTTTAGTGATTTCTTATGAACATTTGTATTAATAGTATACCTTTGAATTTTAGCCCTTGTGCTTTTTTGTTCTTCTAAAGATGATATTGAAACTTAGACATTAACAGTGGTGGGAAATTGCAGAAATCACAACTGTTTCTTCATATTTAAATGCAGTTAAATAACTTTTTCATGGTGTTTTAATTGATAGGAAAGTTATGTCCATATTGGAACAGACCATAGAAAAGTTCATTTCATTCTTAATTGTATTTGCTTGGTATTCATGCCTATCATCTCCTCAAGTGATGATGCTTCGATTTCCCAGGTTGCAACTGCTTTTAGGAAAGAGTAGAAAGCCTTGCAGACATCTGCCATTTACTAGTTTGCTAATTCTGATTTAAAGCTGTTAACACTGGTCTTTGATCACATTGTACTTTAGAAAAAGAACTTACAAAAGCGAGTGCATTTGAATAAGTGTCACAGTTCATTGTTAAAATTATTATAGGTTAATATGGAATTAATGTAGCTGAAAAAAAGTAATTTTGTATTTACAGCCTTCTTGGTCTCTGTGTTAGTAGTTTATGTAATCATCAGCTTGTTAACAAGTTGTTGGGGTTTTCTTTTCCTTTTTTTTTTTAAAGATGAGATAGAAGAATTTTTAAATTGCTTGTATCATAAATCCTCCCATTTTCAACATCCTGTTTTATGTTCTCAAATATAGTAAACTCTGCAACACTTATTCCCACAATTTCTGTTTTGAAATCTGCTTAAAGCTTTTCACTATACTAACACAAAAGCAAATAATTATTAATTTTATCCTCAGAGGATCCCTCTGAGACAGAGAAATACAAGCTTAATTATACAGCCAAGGAACTATAACATCAGATAGATTGAGTGGCATGTATGGGTCACACAGGAAGCCTGTGGTCGAGCTGAGGATTGAAACGAGGTCTCTGGAGTCTCAGTCTAGTCACATCTTTTGTTTCCGGCTCTATATGTAATTATTTGATATTGTAATTCTCATTTAATGATTACATTAGTTTGCTATTCTTTTACAGTAAATAAAACTTTCTATAAAACTTTAGAGTAATTCTTAGTCTTCATTGAAAAGGAAACCCACACCAAAGCTGTTTTTCTGTAAGATTTTTTTTCTTAAATTCTTTTAAGACATTTTTAAAATATTTAAAAAATTTTTTCTTTTTTTTGTCTTTGTGTCTATGAACTTCCTGCTTTAGCTGAGACAGGAGGTGAAAGAAGAAACTGCAATATCTTTAATCTTACAGAACTCAGAACTAGCAGGAAATCTCACAGGAAATTCTTGCCTCACGATACTTTCAACCATGAGACTTTTTAGTCAGGTATGAGAGGAAGGAGATGCACAAAAGCTGAGATTATGATCCCATGAAGCCTGGGGGACAGGATTGTCTGTTTTTAGCTCAGAGAAGCTTGATAGGGTATGGATGTCAGTAATGTGTCCAGCCCTGCCACAACCACCCTACCTTAATGAGAAAGTGAGGGAAGCAGATGACCAGCACAGCAAAAGCCCACTAACCAAATAACTCTGCCCTCCACAGATAATTTTTACGTAACATTCTCCACTGCTTCAGCCACTTTATAAAGTAAAAATGGTTGAACTGCCATCATGTGTTCAGAAAAAAAAAAAAAGGGCCCCCAAACGACAAGTCCCCCCCAGGGGCAACTCCGGGAGCCTTTTAAGGCCCGGCGAAGGAAAAAAAGGAACCAGAATTTC
>Ga0181612_104952_pt1 | contig 14150 bp, 7 predicted proteins | sample HoacroProtozoa21_FD_119630 | JGI IMG/M metagenome (GOLD analysis project Ga0181612, IMG submission 119630) | Hoatzin crop microbial communities from Cojedes, Venezuel. Combined Assembly of Gp0051906, Gp0051904, Gp0051908
ACAGCATTTCTGCAGTGTTGCCTTGTATCTTCCACTGCACTCTCATTAAACTGAAAGAGCACCCGCTATTCCCAAGCTAAAATGGTAGAGGGATTTCCAGTCCCAAGATATCGTTTTGGGTTTTGAGAGCTAACTAAGAGGAAAGCAAATTAATTCTTTCATTGGTAGAGGTGGACAGTAAAGTGTTTGCCAGTTTTACGTTCATTAAAAATAATAAATAGTAGCATCTTAATTCCTTCCCTATAATATTCCCTTTCAAGGGGAACTAATTGATCCACGTTCTCTTCCACAGTCAGGCTTTAAACTGGCCACCTGCTGTTTCCATCTTCTTTTCTGAACTGCTACAAGAATACAATAAAATTTAGAATTGTTTTCTTAACCAAAGTAAAATTTGCTGCTCTTACTCTGAAAACAAAGGCAGTTTGATTGTCTTTTCACATGGGCATTAATTCTGCTGACCGCTGAGCAATTTGATCCTGATCCAGCAACACGTAGAAGCAATGCTACTAACATAATAACTATGAATTGTGGTTTCGAGGTGCTCATGGATGTGTTTTCCTGGGCTGGTACCAGAATAAACCCACAAATATCAGCAGAGAGGAAAATCAAGATCACTCAGTCTCAGACTAATATTCTGTCTGTAATATGAATTAGTTTACATCACGGCTTTGGAAAACCACTTACAAACTGCTAAACAGTTGTGCAGAAGGGTCATGCTGAATAACCAACATAGATTGTTAGGAGCTGGACCTTTTAACGTACGTGCACAGAATTCAAGCATTGACTGAGCGTTAGGAACAGAAGTGACATTACCTTCCTTCCAAACTGTCCAGCTATTAGCAGCTGCCTTGAACAGTTCCTGTCTCCCAAAAGTCAGATTCTGCATGTGGCTTGGCAGCTGAATGGGAGTTATCAATCCTCAAGCCCCTTTGGTTCAGATACAGCAACCTGGCAGACAGTAACGGTTTGAAGCAACATTAACAATCTGCCAAGTTTAAACTACAGTCTTTTATGAACATGAAAAAAATCTATTTACATGATTAAACGGAGCTTTATGTTTTATTGGGTAAAAGAATGTACTTTATAAAGAAAAAGAAAAAAAGAATTTATTGAAGGTCAGAGTCCATGGCAGCTGAGAAGGGCCTGGGAGTGAAAGTCATCCTCTGTGAAGAGTCTTATGACGTTTTAATGGATTTTTTGTGAATCTCTGAATCAATGATGGCTCTCTGAATGAAGAAGAACCTGCAGAATGCCAACAGATTTTTGACAAACTAGCAAATAAGATTCTAGCCTCCTTTTCTCTTTCCCCAGCTTATCCTTTACTGAAGGAAGCCAAATGAAACAGTCTATTCAGACCGATTCAACTAACTTTAGGGATGCTTCCCTTCAGCCAAGACAAAGAACAGCTCTTTAACCAGTAAAGTCCCTTGCACTTGCCCACAGGCAAGCTAAGGCAAGGACTAGGCTAGGAGAGCAGAGGATCTGAGGCTGGAGCTTCCTGGGCTCCCGACGTTGGGACACTGCTCTACATAAATGTCTAGGAAATAAAATCAAGCCATCTCCAAGCCAAATAAGCTTTCATAGGTATGTCCAACAGTCAGGAACGAAGTTACTGTTCCCTTGTCAGAGTCTTTTAAATAAATACCGCATACGCTGTATTTAATAGATGTCTCCAAATGTGCACTTGAGTCAGGCAAGGGGTAGAGATGTTGATAAAGCAGCTCTTAACATCCAGCCTTTCCTTTGAGCTATGTCTGGTAGTTTCCCTATGTGGTCACAACAAATAACTGAACAACGGTAGAAAAGTGAGAGCAGCACTCTGCATGTTACACGGCCTTGGTTTGATACTTCAGGTCGTGACATTGCTGAAGTTTGGTTGTTAAATTGGAAACACTCCCCATAATCATTAATGCAGAAAAGTTGTTTCTTTTTCATGGAGGGGTTATCACAACATTAGAAATCAGTGATTTTCATAGAGGCTTTCAGGAACTCTGCAATTCTCATCTGCTTGAACAAAAGGCATTTATAATGCTGTAGCTGTCAATATAAAAGCAATCAAACTGTGTCAGCTCTTCTTTGAAGACAACACAGGTCTATTAAGATTTACTTACTCAGGCAGATGGACCAAGCTGATGCATGGATTACCTTAGGTATTGGAGACTCTTAAAGGATCTTCGTCTCCAGGGATAGAGGACCACGTTATTTTTTCCAAACGTCCAGAAGAAGAATGAGTGAATTCAATGGAATATATTCTCATTTAGGCCTGGACTGAAGTCCCAGCAGGGCCATGTCCTGAAGCTATAGAGGCCACACCATTTGCACAATCCCAGGTTTTACTCTGGTGCCCTGACCTTTGTGTATATGCTAAATTCAAAAGCTTTCCACTACATCTGGCAGACAAAAAGATGACGAAGAAAATTCATTTTCCCTTTCCTAACAAAACAGAGTATTTAGCATTCCACATAAATTAGAACCAGGAAATAGGGATCTCATCCATTAATTCAATTTAAAATTCCAAATGTTTTTGAAAGGTTTTTCATCAGCCTACTTCAAAGCAATAATAAGTCTAAGGGTTTGGAGTTAGTCCTTACCGATATAAACAAGTATAATTCTACTACTTTCAACGAAGATACGACACTTTATACTATCAGAAGATGAGGTCTAGAAATATGTAAGTCGTAGGTGTTCTATCAATCCTTCTCCCATCTTTGTTTTGTCCTGCTGAATTTTGCTCAGAAAATGACCTGGAGTACAACTGCTCCTTCCATTGTTAACCCTCTGACCTTCTAAACTAACATCCTTTGCTCTTTCTAATTCAGAAGGTTTCTGGGGCTTATTAACTAAACAGGCCAAGTGACCGTTCCCAACTGAAACCAGAGTCTCTGACAAGGAGGTCATTGTTTTCCAGGCTTCCTCCCTAGTACTAGTTCTGCAGATTTCAGACTGAAAAGAAATAATGCAGACATTCTTTGTCTAAACATTATCTGGAAAGCATCAAGATAACTCAAGCCACTTCCTCATCATTTAAAAATTGAAGGGTCATCTCTAGGGACCTAAGTGATTATGGCCACAATTTTCAACCTTGGATGCTGAAATCTGAAGCAAACTATATCATGAGGTATCTAAATAAATGAATATCAGTCTTCAGAATTAATAATAATTTGAAGTCCCACTGATGTCAGTAAAAGGAGAGGGTACTCAGCACCTCTGTGAATCACAATATTTTTACTTACATGCCTCACTCTGTGCTTAGATGAATAGCTGAAAGCAATCAAATTTGGAAAGCATGAACAAAATTCTCAAAAGAAGATGCTGTATTTAGGCCTCTAAATTTACAGTTTAGGATCCACGTGATTTTCAAAAATGCTTACGAGTGAAGTACCTAAAGTCTGATGTTCTGAATGGTTGTATACATTGAGGGATCGTTGTATAATGTGTCCTGGAAAAGCAGAAATTCTGGCCGAGACACAAAGCCATACTACTAGGGACTTCAGTCCCTTACAAACAGCAGACTTACATTTTTATATTCATGCAAGCCATTAGTACAAATAACTCACTTTCTACAGAATTTGTCTCATTTTTCTCAAGAGTCCCTTCCTCAAAAGAGCCCATTCAAAATCAAAGAATCTAAGAAATACACAACCTATGTCTCAAAATATCTTTGAACTCCTCTTATTTTAAAGATAATGGCAGTAAACTTGCTGGAATACTAAGAAGGCTGTAGTTTCTCCCATCAGCACCACCTAGTGCAGAGCATGCTTCATGTCACTGCACCCACATGTGGCTCTCCCATCTGCATCCCAGATGCATTCAGCCTTGACCAGTTTCCTATGAGCATCTTCCGTCCATAATGTTAACAGGAAAAACATGGGAGAAGGACAGTATATTATGTCAAGTAATTTCAAGATATCAACTCTCAAAGTAAGGCTAGGTGCAGTACTGGAACTGAATTTCAGAGTCTATTTTCATAAAAGTTGACATAAAAATGATAGAAAGTTTAGCATATAGGTACACTATTAAAAAGAAATTGCTAAACATTAAACTCGGTTGTGCTGATGTAACCTCTCTACTTTTCAGAACAGAGGTGACAGAAAAAGAAGCCACTGTGAAGCTGCAGGGATAGTTAAATTTTTATTTTAATGTAACACTGGTTTATTTTGCAAAGAGCATCAATATCTTCCCATTTCAGAAGTCTAAACAGCAATCGCAAACCACAGATTTTAGAGAAAAAAAGCTAAACTCTTCCTTTTTAGGATTAATTGCTGTGGGTCACTGAATAAAGAGCACTCTCCTCATCTGAACTCAATTTCTGCCACCAGAGTGTTAGATGGCTATGGCTTTCCAACCCATACAAGAGATTCTCCCTTCATAAGAGAAGAGGAAATAAAATAAAAAAGGATAGCATTGTTTTTTCAATCATTTAGAGTGTTTGTGTGGGCAGATAGTTTATAAAAGGAGAAATGTCACTACGTGCACATTTGAAAAGCAATACTAAGTCTACACCCAAAAGAAAAATTCAATAGTTCCATGGAAACAGCCAGACCTACACCATAAAAAGGCCTATGAACACAGACAACACTAATCTTTTCCAAGTATGCACTATTTTTTAATATTGCATTAAAAAGGCCCTCCCAAGATTAAAGTCCCCATTATGCCAGATGGTACAGATGTGATTCTGTCTACATTTTTTCATTCACAAATAATTGTGAATGATATTTTCTTGGCACAAACAAATCAGTGTATATATCTGGCACCCAGGCTGTTGAATCTCTGCTAAAATGAAGGCTAGATGCCTAAGCCGAATTTCTTAAGAGAAATGGAGCCCATATGTCAGAGGCATAACTTCAGACTATCACAGCTGGAAATAAGGAAATTGTAGTATATTGATTAATTTTGATTTTGCCTAATGGGCTATGACAGAAAGCCACTAAGCTGAATGCATCTTCCTTTCTGGAACAGGAGGGGTTCTGCCCATAATAACACTGACTTTGAATGGACTCTCTCTAATGTTTTTTTTTGTTTTGTTCTGAAATTCCGTGATCTACTGCCAGAGCAATAGCAACGAAAAGGCTCAGACTAACCAGCTCAGAGGGAGTTTAGTAATGGAGGCTATTTTCCTGAACAAAGAGATGTTCCGCTATCAGAAGCAAGATTACTGGGAGGGCTGTCTGTGATCTAAAACAAGAGGGAAAGATTAGTAAACATCAAGGCAACCGAACTGTATTCTGGAGCTTGTTGTGCTCCAGGAATCTGAACTCACTGTCTATTAAGGACTTGGTACACTGCGGATTTCAGCACGCTGTGGCTTAGGTGTAGCACAGGTGTGCATAATGCTTAGGCAATCAGTCTGTGAGATACCAAAAACCTCTGCTTCCAGGTGCCAGATACGGGAGCTGTACCTGCGAAGCGAGATACTGTGAGGTAGAAGCATTGGTCAGTGGAGGGAACTGAGAACTGGACAGGATTCAGCACTTTGGTCCCATCAGAAGGGAACGGTGCTCTCCTGGCCAGGCACAAAAGGACAGATTGTGACAGCCGCTACAGTTACCTTTGTCCACTGTTATTCGTGTGAGAGGTTTGCTAGTCTTCTGAAGTGACACCAGCAAACCTCTCGGCAAAAGAACACCACCTTGCTGCTTATGATTTTGAGATATCCGAGTTCCAGAAACAATATTTGCCCTTGGAAATGGGGTAAGTACCACTCATTTAATAATGAAGCATTTACATTTACTCATTAGAAGAATTACAGACACAAAAAGCAAGGTTCACTATCCCTTTTAAGGTAAACAGCATATAAGTTCCTCCTGGCTTTCTGCTGTTAAATCAGACCTTCATTCTGATGATTTATTTCTTACTTCAGAAAGACACTGCCTCTAGCTGTGATTAGACTGAATATACTTTCACAACAATCCCTAATGCATAGCCCATGTTTTTTAGTCTAATGACTATGACAGCATAGTTTGCTGCTGGCTAAAGGTTTCAAATTCTGTTTTATCTGACATTTCTAAAGGGCTTGGTTGTACCATGCTCACATGCAGTGAGTGGTGTGACACTGACTATATATAATACGCCACACACCACTAGCCACTTTGGGTAGGAAGAAGCCCCATAAACATATGTAATGTACTACTGGCTTAAGCCATTATCTCACGCATCTGAAATGACTCACATAGCCAATTTGGCTGGCACATACTTCACATGGAGTTCCCAACCTTGGAAAAGACTAGGTAAAAAAAGAGGTGAAGTATTTGACCAGTCATACTGTATGATCCTGCTGGGCGAACCAGTCTGTGCAGCCAGCTCTCAAATGTCATTCCTTCCTGTGGATGGTGTGACATTAATTACATCCGACAACAAGAGTAGGTGGGCCACCATGCTAAATAAGAAACTCACAATGGCAACAAAAAGCGAGATAGGACCAGAAAGGACAAGTGACACACTGAAAAGACAAACAGACAGCTGGCTACCTATGTGGGACTCTAACTGAAATAGTACCGGTGGTATACTTCCTGAAGCAAGAATTACAAGCCCTCAGTACCTTGCAGAATTTGTAACTTGATTTTTTTGGCACAGACCTTAGCTCTTCCCAATAAACCCACTAGTAAGCTGGAAAAAAAGATCTGCAACATGGCCTCCCAACTGTAAATGCATATCAAAAGTGGAACGTAAATAGTATGTAAGGCCAGCTAGAGCTCATACAGCACTAATTAAGTGCATTACAGTCCTGACTATTATATCTAGCAGACTGTTTACTACTGCTTGTCACAGCCCAACAGCAGCACATCAACACTCTGGTTTCATAATAGATTAAAACCTTTCATTTCCTGGCCTTGGGCACTGACAGCAATAGAAAAGACGAGGTCATTTATTCATGATATCACTGCTTGTTTTGGAGTAGCTCTGCTTGACTGACTCTTTGTGATCTCTAGATGCCATGTAATGTTGTAGCAGATGAGAATATTAGGACAGCACTGTCTGCATGTGTAAAAAGATGATGACAGCATTCGAAACATTTACTTTACAAAGTCATCAGGCGTACAAGCCAACAGATGGGAACAATTTTTAAGTTCTTGGCATCTCCCCCAGGCTAAATGTTCCATTTGTGGGACAAAAAGTAATCACTGATATTTGGAATTTTATCAGAAGAATATAAAGAAAAATCACTTCCCTTAGCCTGCAGCTTAAAATAATGGTACCGTAGGAATCTAATGTTTTAATACTATCTGAATATTATGTTTACATACACCTGACATCATTTAAATGTGCCACAAACTAAGAAAACACATCATATCTGTCTAATTTTCCTACAAACTGTAGGAATGTAAATGTAAAGAAGTGGAGAAAAAATATTCTTTTGATATTCTTTTCAACTTCTTCAGTCTGTGAAATGTAGGGTGCAGTAAATTCTCTTTGGAGCCAGCTCTGTCCTATAGGATTAGTTTTGGTTGGGAGATGGGAGGGGAATCTTAACCAGGACTATGCATGGTTGCTATGGTCATCCATGAGCATGCAGTAGCAGGGTCATGGCATTTAGCTGTTCCACGTCCGCTTTTGTATCTTTACCAAATAAACGTTGTAGAGAAAGGCATTTAAAAAAATAGGAGAAGTGGTAGCAAAGCCACAGACCTGCAGGAGGACTCCATGCAGCACCTACTTCAGTTTTAAACGTGTTGCTTTAAATTGTTTTAGTTTTCTGCCAGCTCTGTCTCACAAGGGTGCATATTTACAGCAACAGCATGAAAGCAAACTCACACTTCTAAGTGAGATTCCAGCACTGGAATTTAATAAGGAAAAAAAATTTTGAAATCAAATTTTAAAAATCCTTGTGATATCCCCATCATCACAGGAAAGCACACTGACAGAATAACCCTCCAGGGCAGACAAGAATAGAAAAGAAAGAAGGGACTACTGCCCTTGCATGCTTCTAGAGGCAACCCCATGGTATAAAGCACTGCAGGGGCAATGTGGCATAAACACAGACTTCCACTGCAGAAGCTAATATGGTCTGCTGCTTTAGGAAATAACGATTTCTCTACCACTTGGATCAGTTCTACAAAGATTAACTCCTACCAGAATGGATGTGACCGTACTGATATCTAAGAACTTCGCCTGCTAAAAGAACGAATTAATGTCTCACATACATACAATTTTGTATACAGCACCTCCTCACCTTTTTTCCCTAATACACAGAATGGTGCAATCCTACAGCTAGAATAATACTACTTTACTTTATCTGTGAGACTGATTTCACTGTTAAGCAAGCTTTTATAAGAAGGCAGTGTTTTACCTGGAACACCACGAAAATTGAGCAATTTGCTATCACTTTCACTAAATGCATGTCACGCTCATACACAAAGACTATTTCCCCACCAACTTAGAAAGGTAGTCATAAATGAATGAACTCAATGCAATTGAAATGGGGGAATATACTCAAAGGGAAAAGATAAGGAAAAGCAGCTAATTACTTATTTGTGCAACTTTCAGAGTTTAAGATGTATTTTTTACATCATAGATTCTATGTTAACCATTGTTTTTCAACCTATACCACTTTAAAACTTCCATAATCTCCAAGTTTTCAGTTATTATCTACTCCAAAACAGTTAGTGCTAACTTTCTGGTAAAGCATAATACAAACAGAAACAGATCTTTATACACTACACAAATAACCAAATCAAAGAAAGATGTGCTGTTCTTCATCACGGCAATGAATTTCAACTGCTGTCGAACTGCTGCTCTAGGAAAGTCTAAATCTTGGAGTTGAAAGGAGCTGTTTCGTTCAGTGAAACTGCTAAATCAAATAATCTCTCAATGACTGCATGATTCTCTGTGGCCACAAGAGCTACTTCTAATTTATTTAATGATATTTAATTAAGTCCCCATTAATGCTCATTTTTAAACAGGTTCATCATTACCAAGAATGACTACTATTAACTGCAGAGAGGGTAGCCCTGGGCACAGGGAGATCAAAGATTTATAAATCAGCTTATTGGTTCAGCAGTGCAGTTTCAAATCTATTTATATCTGCCTCTGAAAGCCTTCTGAACTAGCTAATGATGCAGTACTATAGTTCTCATTATATATGAGTTTATTCAATTATGCTAATTATTCATCATTTTCTTACCCCAGTTATTACATAACATGAGCTGATGGATGTTACAACAGTCAGGGCATTCATGCATAGGCATCTATTTACTTCATTTGTAATGCATGTTAACATCATGATACATCTGTTCTTGTTACTTTACTATTTCGAAGGATACTGATTTTGAAATCTATCCAATGATTTCATCTGGAGATTATTTATTATATGATAATAATAATTCAGAACAGATTTTCTTACCCTTACTCAGAATAGGTTGTATGCAATCTCTCCAGTACGCCCATTGAAGCCAAAGAGGCTACTCCAGGAGTAATAGACTGTTGCACATGAAAAAGAGAAGCAGACTCCAGCCCACAACTGTTGTTACCACGATTACTGCAGAACCTATTACACTGAGTCACAGACAATAAATGAACCTGAGTTTGTAGCTATAAATGGTCTTGAGAGTGAAGACGAGTAGCTTATGCTTAGCATGATAAAGATGTGAGAACAAGTGAGCCTGTGCAGATGAGTCACAAAGGTTATAGCAAAATCATTCTGGACAGAGCAATCCAAATCATCAAGACAGAGAGAAGAATATTATAGCAGGAAAGACTCAAGTTTAGCCCTGTGGCCATCATTATCATAGAGCTATTATGGAGAAAGTCTCTCCAAGCTTTAGAGACAGGCATATAATGACACAGAAAAGAGGCAAGTGAAATGTGAAGTCCAAGTCTGAGAAACAGACCTGAGAAATACAACGAATGATTAGGTTTTCCTCAGCGACTGGGAAAGACAAAGAAATGGACTTCAGGTAGAAGGAAGGGAGACAGTGTATAGGGAAGATAATGAGCTCTTTTTGCCTAGATTGAACTTCAGCTGGTTGTGAGGCCTTAATGAAAAAAAGGTAGATCTAGGAGATACGAGTACAGTGATTCCAGTGAATGATGAAATTGTAGGGGGAAATTACATTACTCAGAGATAATATAAGACGAGTGAAAAAGAGAGAAGATTTACTTCAACAAATATGCTTTAATAATTAAATGCTATTACTAATTTTACACTCATTTTACCAGGTCAGTTCTACCTGCAAGTACAACTGAACAACTACAGCTACACAGAGAATGTATTTCCTTTGACATATTTGCCTCTACACGGAGATGGGGATCTCCAGAAGAAATCTGCAGTCACCTACCAGAATGGGGACTTGGATTTGTTCTGAACCCTCAGGGTTGTTCTTCCTTCTCTATTTCAGCTATATGTTTAGAGCCTGATTTTCTGCAGTGCTCATTGTCTTGTGGTGCAAACTTTATTTACGCTCCACATGAATCCTTTATCCCACAGGCCTCATATAGGATACAAAGGGATGCCAGTTCTACATTCCTGGACCTCTGATATCAGTGTTTTTAATTATAACAATTTTGCAAGAAAATATGCACCTAAACCACAAGTATTATGCCTACAGCATTAATTTATCTAAGCATGTGTGTTTGCAGTGGAATGCACTGCAATGGTATTAAAATTCTGAACATCTTAACCCTGAGATATACATGTCTCTCATCAGAATTCAGTACATGGTGTACCTTTCAGAACATGGGTCATGGATTTTGGTTCCATCAGAGGTGAAAACAAAATATAGCCACTCCAAAAAGTAAAGGTTATAGCTGTTCTTGCAAGGAGTTTGGCATGATGTCAAAAAAATTTGTTTTCACGATGGGATTGCATTAAGGCAGGACCATCTAGCAAACCCTAGGATTTCTCATCTTCCTTTTTAGGCAGTTAACTAAAAGAGGAGGAGGGGATGAAGGAAACTCTGGGAAAAGGAATAATCATGATCCCTAGCCACTGTGTACGCAGCAGCATAAGGTCATGGGGAGCAAGCTGCAGCAGTATCAAGGGTAGCAGAAAGCACACCCTCCGCCTTTCCCTTCAACCCTCTTCTCCCTCGCTAAACGTGTTGAAGTTCTGGTTCCCAGGAGCCCAGTCTCTGCCCATATTGCCCGGATTGTCTCCTCTTGCCTCAGCAACGCGGTCTATGTGACTCGCACTACCTAGACTTCACCACAGAGAAGCAGGTAAAAGAAAGAAGCAGTAGCCTGGGGCTGTTTCCTTTCTTCTTGCACAGCATAGCAGCCTGAGAATCAGATGAGCCTGAGAGGATCATCGTTTCCACACTAACTTGGTGTGTATCTCAGATTTCCCTGCTCATCTTCCCCTTTGCTAATGGACTGCCTCCCAGATCTGTTTTTGCAATCAAAACATAGTCTAAATAGGTTTTCAGCAGTTTGCTGAAAAGTTGGTTAATGAAGCCCTTGGAAGGACTTGAGACTGCATTTTCCAAGAGATTTAATTCCTTCTAGTGCAGAGCCTTTCTTTGCTGCCTCTCACCTCCCTCTTGAAGACATTGGAACATTTGGGGAATTGTCACATTGGATTTTGTTACCATGCTCTAATGCACAGAGAGTGGAAAGTGACCCAATTCATACAAAAAAAACCCTAGACCAGCAACAACGAAACCAATTTGTGCAGACACCAGTGCAAAGATGGCAGAGCAAAGGGGCCTGTGTTTAGCTGGCAAGCTGGTATATTCTATAAGTAGCTAGACAATGTAGAATCCTCACAGACAAACTCACTCTGTTGCCAACTGAATTTTGTCCACTTGCTTTTGGAGGAAATCTAGCTCTCAAATTCAAGATACCGATCACTGAAGACGATCAAAAACCTTTCTGCTTTTATTCAGTCTTTCTCAGGTAAAACTGTCCACTGAATCTCATTACTTATAGTCTGCATCTCTTTAAATACGGTGACTGATAAGGTCACTGATAAGGTGCTGACCTTATCAGCACTTGCGATAACATATTTCTATTACCACATGTAATAAACCCAGCAACTTCCCCTCTCTGGAAAACCAGCTGTTCTTGCTGTGATTTGCACAGAAGGAAAGACTAATATATACGCCACATAACTGGTCACAGCTGACACCGCACTGAAGATAAACAGCCAGTCAGGTTTACTACTCTTCCACTTAGGGGATCTGGAGGAGGATGACTAGATTCTGGCTATCCAGAACTTACGGCTCCAAAGTATGTCAGATTGCAGCTCACATTACTAAGTCTGCTTTAGCTTTTGTACATTACTATCCCAGCAAAAGCCTTCTCCTGGGCATTACTCAGTTCCTCAGAAGCCAAAACCTGGCACAAGAAGTAGTATATGGAAATAAGAGACAACTGGTCCTTGATACTTACACTGGAAATCTGTAATTTGTTTTTTCTTCACATTGTAAATTATTCCAATTCTAAACATGTGCTGGAAAAGCTGCTTTTCAAAATCTAAAACTGCTGCAGAGGATCATGTGCCATAATTTAGACCACCCAGCTATAAAGCTGAATTTCCCATTTTCTCTTCTGATGTTTGATAGAGCACCTTCTACATTGAAAAGTCACTCTTCTCACAGAGGGCCCCCAAACCCCCCCCACATTTTATCAAAATGCATGGAGACTCTACTAGGAGCATCCCCAATCCAGGGACCGAAAAATCTGACCTAGGCAAAACATGGGCCTAAAATATCTTCTTAAAATTGATTCTTCAGGATTTTGGCAACAATCTTCACTGAGGAGATGGGAGAGGACTTTTATTACCTTCATCTCCTGTTATTAGGGCTCAGAACCAGCACAATACTTCAGAATCATGTTTCAAAAACTTTCACTTCAATGCTAAAACACTTAGCGTATGCTCAAACACTCTGCCGGATCAGGACCCGAGCATACTTGTACTTAGTTTGGTGGTGCAAAAGAGCCAGGCAAACACCCCTACTCCCTGAGCATTCTCCTAAAATCCCCATTTATAGCAGCAGTTCAGACACGACCACTGCTGTCCCTTCTCTTTTTCAACACTGAGCTACTGGGCCAAACTGTAGCTCTCTGCTTCCTAAGATTGTGTTCATGCGGGCAAGAACTGGACCTGTGCTTGTCTGTTTGCACTGGATGAGTGAACACTGTGCTGGCCAACGCTCACATATTTTTACTATCACCTTGCTTGGCGGTAAAATTTCTACAAAACAGCTTTTACTGTTGAACTGCCGGTTATGGACTTCTCCCAGTCCTGTACGCTATTACTGTGATACACTGTATATCACAGTAATATCCAGCAATGGCACTCAAATTTGAAATATCCCAGTCATTTGTACGGTGACTGTAGCACTTCACACAATAAACTGCTAAATCTCTGCCAGTAACCAACATGAGAACTAAGACTAGTAAATGAGAGCTACCGACTGCACTTCACGAAACTTGGTGGTACGTTGCAAGGGCCTAAAAGATCACTCTCTTCATTCCTGATGTCCAAAGTTTTGGGGTCAGCGGGTAATCGTTTTCATGCAGGATCAGCTCTGGCCTAGGTGTCATTACAGAATTGTTGTGCTCGACTTCCCTCCATTAGGCAGTACCAAGAGCTGCAGCTAACTGGGTCACGGATGCAAATACAGCTCAGTACAAGCTGCATAAACTAGTTGCTCTCTTTCAGATAAATGCAGAAGGTACTGACTCCTGTGCAGTGCAAAAGCCACTTCACTAATGCTTGTCACACATCACACGACGAGCACATTTAGGGGCTCCTCGTCCTTAGTACCTGTAAGTCTACAACGAGGGCCAAGACACCCCAGGGAAAATAACACTCAGTATTTTCAATGCATCCATCTCCACAAGAAAACCTTTCCGCAGAAGTTTCCCACCGTGGTTTTGGGAACTTGCAAGTCCAATTTGGAAGGGATGCTTGCATTTTAGATGGCATTTCCAAGCCACCAAAATTGAAGAATCTCTTATCAGGAGCTCAGGGTTCCAGATGTCACCTCATCAATCAACTCAAATGTTACAGTTCTCAAAGGACAGGTTTTCTTGTCAGGGAAAACACACAGAACTGAAGCTTTCCTTGGGATCACAGTGTCCAAATTCCCATACAGTGTTTTGTGCTGTTGGCAACAATCCTCCAGTCACAGCATTCGATCTGAAATTCAGTGAAATCAGGAGGAGTTTTTTCCATCTTTTTTTTTTTTTTGGCTCTGTGTCCAACTTCG
>Ga0181612_126264_pt1 | contig 14150 bp, 6 predicted proteins | sample HoacroProtozoa21_FD_119630 | JGI IMG/M metagenome (GOLD analysis project Ga0181612, IMG submission 119630) | Hoatzin crop microbial communities from Cojedes, Venezuel. Combined Assembly of Gp0051906, Gp0051904, Gp0051908
ACTCACTCCTGCACCTCAATGTCCTTGTGGTGAGGGACCCAAAATTCAACACAGTGCTCCAGGTGCGGCCTCACCAGGGCCGAGTACAGGGGCACGATCACGTCCCTACTCCTGCTGGCCACACTATTCCTGATACAAGTCAGGATGTCGCTGGCCTTCTTGGCCATCTGGGCACACTGCTGGCTCATGTTCAGCCGGCTGTTCACCAACACCCAAAGACCCTTCTCTGCCAGGCAGCTTTCCAGCCACTCCTCCCCAAGCCTGTAGCGTTGCCTGGGGTTGTTGTGACCCAAGTGCAGGACTTAGGGGTTTTGTTTTCTTTTTTAATTGGACTGGAATAAAGTGAAGGCAAAGCAAGGAAGTTTACTGCGGAACTAAGTTACTAAATTTTAACACATATTTACATTATTTATTTGCAAATAACCTGGTGGCCACAGGGGTTTCTATTCATCATTTAAGAACCCAAAAGCATGTTGCCTCTGCACTGCATAGCAAAACAAAGGGTGACATTTCATTGCAGTCACTGGCTTTAACACTTGCCAAGCATGCGTCAGTGCTCAGAATCTGGCCCTTATCAAGCAGTTCAACGGTTGTTACCAGTAGGAAATTCAAAGCTCTACCTTCAGCCAGTTTGTTCAAGGCTTTGGACCTACACCCAGAGCAACATCACAACCATGAAGCTTACCAGAAGGACTTCCCTTATGCTTCTTAGAAAGCAAGGAAGGCCTCATGTACAGCACCACCCTCCATTCAGAACACCAAAATGAAGAACAGAAGACCGAAAAGTGAGCAGGGAAGCAGATGGAGTTATTGAGCTGATTCTTTCTTTAATATTCACTCCTGCAAGTCACTTCACAGCTCCAGAGTTTTGAATCTCAGGATTACTGACAGCAGCCAGGGCCAGCACGCATGACAAGCTGAGATGCCAGTCTACATGTGGTTGATGTTGGCTTGCAGGGCTTAGGTGAATTAATGGACAGGGTGTGCTTCTGTAAATGTATGATTTTGTAAATATGGAGACCGATTTCTCCCTCCTTACTTGATTATGAAAAAAAAACCTAATATTTTTAGTGCACAAAGGTAAATTAAATAGCAGCTTCCCAACCACTTAAAAAGAACTTCCAAGCTATATTTCAGAATCAGTAAGTGCATTCTAATTAGCAGGTAAAATAACAGCAAATTTGTTGTTTCACCGTTAGAAAATATTTGGATTTTATTGTTATTTGAATCACAGGTCAAAATTATTATTTATTTAATCCTATTTCCCAGCAGTGAAGCAAAATGGATAGGCTTATTTATAAAATTGTCTTTTAATGTAACTAAGGAATCAGGGTGCACAGCTACAGTCTTCTAAAAAGAAACAGGTTTTCAAACAGGGCCAACCTGGAAAGTCCTCTAAGGTGTTTCATATAACAACCGTCATATTTCACTGGCAGTTTTTAAAATCAAGGCCAGCATGCTTAATAGGCACAGTTTTTTTCAATACTGATGAACAACTGTGACAGTCTGGTTTGGAAAGTGCTAAAGGAATGCAAGCAAACATTAAAACCACTTATCTTGACCAGATACTGCAAGTATTTGTTGAAGAGAACTACAAGAAAATTAAACCCACCATGCTAAAAACAGAGGCATGTTTCTACTGAGAATACACACAGTAACATCATATTTAAAATAGCTAATGGTAAACAGCAAAATCAGGGAACACACAATGTTACCATGCTACTGAATTGCATTTACAGTAGGTAAATGACAGTTACACATAAAAAGATGAGCAAAGGATGATTCATCCCAACTTATGTCCTGCTTTAACTTACTTTAAATTCTAAATCAGTGGTTTTTAACTCTCTGATTAATGACATACTAGTACGGCACAGGAGGTTCACACACTTAGCTGATAAAGAGATGCACAGTTAGGTTAAGACATTACAAAACTTTTTAACACTATGTGCCTTCTAATTTTAAGTAAACACACATTTTGTCCTTACACCTAACTCCCACTTACCAGATTTCCTATAGTGAGAGCGGTGCTATTGGCTGCACAGAATTGAGAAAAAAAAACAGCATTTAAAAAACCGCAGCCATTGGCAGAGGCTGGCATATTCTCAAGTACAGGTTTGCAAAATGACTACGGGAACTTCCTGGCTAGTGAATCTGTATGACTATGGGACAAACCTCCTTGCTGACTCTGCACTTTCAAAACCATTCAGATTTTCGCTGTGCAGAGAATGTGTGTGTTTCAGAGAATACGGAACAACACTTCTTCAGTACTGTTTATTCGTGCTGATGTACTTTTTGTTACCACCGCTGGAATGAGTGGTTTTTCTTTCGTCCAGAATGATTTTTCTCAGGTGAAGACCATGAAGCTTCTGGATATTATACGTTATCTCCCCCCTCTGTTTGCGGAGCTCAAATACAATGAGTGCTTGAATAGGAGAAAGAACACAACTCCATACATCCCTCTCCTAAGACAGATGACATCAAACTCTCAGGCAAACTTCTGCCAAACATCAGAAAGCGCTAATAAAGGAAGTGAAAGCTTCTCCAAACAGAAACCAAAAAACCAAAAAAGTCAAAATGCGACAAATCTTATCAATTGCACCATTTCAGCCAGACCTGTGGATGCCCTGGATGGTGGGTGCTCTAGGTGTTGGGCAGTCACAAAAGCACAGCCCCTGACAGCTGATTATCCAAGCACAGGGCACGCCACAACACACGGACACACTGACAGATGGGAGAGCAGAAGGAAAGAATGAGTCAATATTGGTCCACGTGTCAAAAGAGCTGGCACATGAAGTCCCAGGTATAACTGCAGGGTCCACCAGGGCACAGTTGCATAACAAGGAAGAGCAAAACTCATAACCATTTTTAGAAGGGTGATTAAAGCACTTATTAGCCTGGGCATGCAACATTTTACTCTGATTTACACAGCATATTTGGCTTTCCCAGACCTCGGAAGTATGCTTTTGAAGGAAACAACTATCAAGGACGGAGGTGAATTTAACAAAATTCAGAAGAAAGAATTTAAGAAAATATGGGTCACACCAGACCAGTGGCAAGAGCCACTGTTCTTTAACAAACTGACTGTTTTTTCTAAACAAAGGGAAACATAGTTGATCTAAATTTCAATGAAGCATTTGAGACGGAGTCAAACGGGAAATCACTGGTGAAACTGGAAAAGGTTTGTTCAGCAACCAAGCTGAAGAAAAGGCAGGAAAATGTTTATCTGAGAGGGGTACTACTGGCCAAAAGGAGGATGACTAATCAAGTTTCACAGAACTGGGATTAGGATTGCCTGTTATTATCATTTGTTTCTATAGTCTTTGCACAAGAAGTGTAATTGTGATGAAGAAGTCTTCTTGCAATACAAATTCAGGACGCAAGGTCAATTAAGAGAAAGACTGAGCTGTACACAAAGCCAAATGATCTTGAGTAACACAATAAGATTACTTTCAGTAGTACAAAATGTAATGTCAGGCACTCACAGATTAATAACATCTATTACAAGCTAGGAGTTCATTACCTGGAAATGAGTGAGGAAAGAGCGAGACACCAACCGGCCCAAGTCTGCTCGTTCATCACATCATGGCTGTGAACAACAAATGCAATCCCACAGTATGGTAAATACAGTGCATGTCTGATAGAGATGAGAGAACGCTACCATTGTGCAAAGCTCTCTGAAAACCTAACCTTTACGAGCAAAGCTGTGGACAACCCAGTGAAAGCCTCTTGATGTACACAGCGTAAAATGTTCATTTTTTGTAATACTGTTATAGAAACAGGCAGCCAAGGATGGTCTATGTGCTGGTTTTGGCTGGGGTAGAGTTAATTTTCTTCATAGGAGCTAGTGCTGGGCTATGTTTTGGATTTGTGCTGAAAACAGTGTTGATCATACAGGGATGTTTTACTTATTGCTGAGCTGTGCTTACATGGAGTCAAGGCCTTTTCTGCTCCTCACACTACCCCACCAGCGAGTAGGCTGGGGATGCATAAGCAGCTGCGAGAGGACACAGCCAGGAGAGCTGACCCCAGCTGAACTAAGTGATATCCCATACCATATGATGTCATGTTCAGCATATAAACTGGGGGAAGAAGAAGGAAAGGGGGGATGTTCGGAGTTCCCAAGTCACTATTATGCGTGATGGAGTCCTGCTTTCCTGAAGACAGCTGAACACCTGCCTGCCGATGGGAAGTGGTGAATTAATTCCCTGTTTTGCCTTGCTTACGTGCATGGCTTTTGCTTTACCTGTTAAACTGTCTTTATTTCAACCCACAAGTTTTCTTCATTTTCACTCTTCCAATTCTCTCCCCCACCCCACCGGGGGGAAGTGAGTGGGCAGCTGCGTGGTGCTTAGTTGCCGATTAAACCACGACAACCTACAAAACTATACTGGACCTCTTGTTAAACCACTTTGGCAATGTTGCATATATTGCTACCGTAAATAATTCATATGCTGTATGTATTGTAATTATTTACTTATTAAAGTTCCACCTAAAGGCCTTCTAAACCCTCAATAATGCACGGTGTATTAAACAAAGACAGGAAATCAGTTAATGAGAGAGAGGAAAACAGTGGCCTGTGATGTTTTACTGTAGAAGTGGTACAGGAGGGTTCCCCTCACTTTGTTAGGTCCACATGCCAATAACAAGTAGCAATTGGTAATTAGCAACAATTACTTTTGGTCAGTTCTTAAGAATGCATGGATTTATGGACTTTAAAAATGTAATGAATTAAAAATGTATCAGATAAAAGTGTAAAGGCAGAATATAAAACTGAAATGAAGAGAAATGAAAAGCACCACTGGAAGGACCAGAAGAAAAGCAGAAGAGGAATGAACCTCCCTACTTCCCAGAGAGCCTCCTCAACTGCAACAACTATTACAGTCTAGCTCAGACAATGAATCTGTCTGAAAGTTGGGTGTGTTGGTAGACACTCACTGAAAATTCTTGAATTTTAAGAAGAAATTATGGCTCTGGCCAGCCTCCCTCTCCCTCTATTTGGAGGAATTGGGGAGAAGGAAAAACCTCCTGCAATATTCTGTTGGAGAAAAAGGCCATCAGGATGACCAGGGAATGGAGGCTGCCTGAGCAAAGGAGATCCAAAGAGCTGCTTGCGTCATCCAAACAACCTTGCAAGAATGTAGCACTGTCTTCTTTAACTGCATCAGGGTAAAATGCACAGAGGAAAAGAGCTGAACAATAAGCAGTACATATATGTTTGTTAGGAAATAAATTCAGCCTGGAATTTATAATATCTAATTATCAGGCTACATCTGAGGATCGACTTCTTCTAGCTGGTATTTGGAGGCCTCGTGATAGAAGAACCCTTTTGTAGAGATTTGAATAGATACATGTAAGCACACAAAAAGCATCACTTCTCCTAACACATCTGAAAATACCGAGTCCTCCTCTGCAGCTGAATACTGGCAAATGTAATTTTTAACCAGTTTCTAAAAGCATCCTGTGGATAGAAAAATAAAAGTTACAGAGCTACTGAATGGCCAACCTCTTACATTTTACTCATCCATAAGTACACATGTAGACATTACGTACACTGGGTATATCACTGAATTCACTAAATATTTATATTGAGCTTTTCAGGTCTGGTAATAAACATTGCACAGAAGATCTGAATCAGGCTATAGCACACAGGAGGAGGAGGACAGAGCATGGGAAATACCGACAGAATTACATGGTTACCCAATTTAGATATAAATATTATCCTTCTGATTCAGATGTGTGATCATCTTTTCATTGCTGGTCCTCTGAAGTGCAAACACACACAAAATCATGAGGAGATATTTCTATCTGAATTATTTTGTACCATCATGACACCTGAATTACAAAGGAAGCTGCTACTAAGAACCATTTTATCACTTAAAAACAGTATTCTGAAGTAGCTATAATCCAAACTATGACCAAAACAATATATAAAAGTAGGAATTTTATCCAGGAATCATTACTTGACAAGTACCTTTCAAAACAAAAATGAAATTTATTTATGTGTGCATGTATACACAAATACATGGTTTTCATTCAAATACAGATTTGAAAGACCAGCAAGTAATCCAGCTGCTACACAGTGGGAGCTAATCTAGGAAGATATTGTCAGTACAGCATATAAAATTCTTTCCTCAAACTAGCACAGATGGAATCGGGCAGCATCCACGTTGACCACTTGATGTTTAGCACACCGGTTCTCACCTGGAAGAGGCACACTGGCTTTCCCGGGACTGGAGGAACTCCAGCCCTGCTTTTGTAGGCAGATGTCAGCACATTGGTTTGAGATGTTTGACTCTGCGAGCCAGCACATGGCTCTCCAAGGCAGCTTCCATATAAGGCTGCTGTTCTAGACCTGCCTGCCTTCAGCTGAAAGGCAAGGTAAAAAGCCGAGAAGAACCTGCTTGCTCACTAACGATGATTCTGATGAAATCACTTTGTGCACAAAGCAGCGACCAGTGCTGACAAAATGCTACCAGCTGGGAGAAATTCAGCGCTGTAGGCAGCCCTCTGCTACCTCCACTGTTTCACTAATTCAACTTGCAGCACGGTTTTGAACTTATCTAGCCAGATTAAAAGCCAGTGGAGGCATCGCTTTAACTGAACATTGTCGCTTGATTAAATAAGGTACATTGGGTACCTTGCACTTAGATTTCATAATGGTTTCATGACACAGCCACTGCTCTTTCCTGAGGGCTTCTTTCTTCTTCTTTTTTGTCAGTGATAGGATGGGAATGTTGGTTTTGTCTGGAGGGTGTGGAATCCATAGGTCATCCAATGCTGTGTGTCACTGCCAGGCTACAGTCAGGCCACATCTTATTTTCCACCAACTTGAATCTTTCACGTCTGGCTTCAAAATTGCCCAGTTTCAAAAGGACCAACCGAGCAATGTGCCTCCTAAACCTTGTGTGACCTGGCACGGAAAGACTTTCAGGGAATTAGGATCTGTGATCTGTGACAGAGAAGAATCTAGATGCATTGTTTCCAATACACCATGGCTTTGGTCATGCATAAAAATGAGCTGTGATTTATGCAGCTACCCGGAATATATCTCCAGGGGCTGCATCTTGAGTAGGTTCTAGTTTGCAGCTCTGAGCTGCAGAGCAGAAGGATCTGTGACCCTCATATCATGTTACCCCTTTCAGGGTGTCTACGTACACTAATTACATAAGAAACTGGTGAGGTGCAATCTACCTGCTGGATCATGCTCCTCAGGGCAGGTGCTTAGAGTTAGGGGCTGCAGAAGCTCTGTTTCTACCAAAAGCCATCTTTCTGAACATACTCTAACTACAGATCCAAGTCAAACAACTTTATTCCTCCTTTTTAACCTCAAATAGAAGTTCCCTAGTTTCATTTGTTTCAATAAACCCTGCATATCTGCGCATATACAAAACAGAAGATGAAAAGATACTGGGCATGCTATGTTACGGGGCTACCTTATTTGTTTTGATTCATCAGCCACTTCTATTTTAATACAGTTCACCTCTTTGTGGGAAGATGGTATGTATCTCACTGGTATTTTCAGCTGAGGGGACCCCACACAGATGTTTTGTGGCACCAGCACCACTGTGAACACAACCTGCTCCTACGAGCCCACCCCAGCTCACACCCCACACACTCTTGCCAACGACGTACTGAAGAAGCAAATACAGGAAGACAAATTCCCTTCCTGCAAGTAGTGATGCAAGGTCTTCATAGATGCACTTAGTGCAGACTCCTCAGGCTGATCTGAGACACACAGAATTTGAGGGAGACATGTGGTTTACACACAGAGGGAAGAGACTACCTCTGAGGTAGCACAAAGAGCTCGCAGCTTCCTACACCATCCGGAAAGCACCTCCACGTCTCCCGAAGCGCAGACAACATACAGTTTCCAAAGGTGATTAAAGGAACAACCGCATCATTTAAGCTACTAAACTGACATGCTGCTGAAGTTCTGAAAACTTACACATCAGGGATTTTTTTTTCAGTTTGCTGATGAATATTGAGAAACACACATACAGAAGAAACATGCTAATTCAGGTTATGCATTTCTTGATTTCTGAGATCTCACACACGGAAACCTAAAGCTGTCTTTAGTTTTTCAAGGAATTTCTAGTCTAGTTTTTCAGTGGACAAACACAGATTTTTTTTAGGAACTCAACACTCACACAACACAACAAATAACTGTGTACACGCAAGCACACAGGCATGGACCAGAGGCACAAAGTGCCATGTTCATCTCATCTAGTTTCTGGGTGCAGAATGCAGCCATCGCATCTAGTTTTTGGGGTTCAAAATGCAGCCATCATATCGCAGTTGTTACCCCAGCCTCCTTTAGCAGCCAAACAGGCACTTTCAGGATATGAGTCACTCAGTATAAAGGTAAAAAAAAACCCCAGGTTCTTCAAGCGTGTGATTCATCTGTCCTGTTTCTCTCCATTCCCCACACAGGGAGCCTTGGGTGACTAACTCAGATGTAGACGTCTACATTTTGCCATATGAATCCCACTCACAGTCTGTAATTTCCAGCGAATATCATGCTAGAGCGTGAGATTTCAACACTGAAGAAGGGAGGCAACAGAGACAACTTCCCAAATTAATTATATATGTTGCTCTTACATTGTGTGTGGTCACTAGAGAGATCTGACAGCACACCTTAAATTGTAGTACTATCAAAATATTTTCCAAGTACTAATTCCTTCTGATCCCCAAGTTGAAAGTTATTACAAAGTGAAGAAAAAGCTCACAACGAATATCACACTTTCAGGGAAGGAAGAAGGTAGGTGAAACAATAATTCAATTGACTAGACGAAAATTGATTCAAGGGACAGAAATCAGCATGTCACAAGGTCTGGGCATCTCAGAGGACAACCTAGATTCAGGCAATCTGAAAAGAAAAAGGGGCTTGATTTGTATTCTTACAAACAACCACAGCTAACCAAATTTTCCTAAACTGATTAATAAAAACAAAATAAGAAGCAGGGGTCCCTGTAACTGCTCTGAATATTAATTTGAAAGCTGTAGCGTCCAGATGACTCTCAGCATTGGTAAGGCTGAATTTTCAGTGGTTCTGGAAAGCACTGGGTGGGTTGTTTAATCTTCCCTGGAGGCAGCAGCAAAGGGTGAAGAAAAAGAAGAACCACTCTTCCCTTCACCCAGAGAGACCCAGAGATGGGAAGAAGAAATAGCAGGAGGTGATTGTGTGAGGAAAAGAAAGAGCATGAGGCTATTCAGTGGAAGTTGAGAATCGCCAGATTTTTATTTACAGTGGGGAAAGGAAATTTCTAACCCTGCTACCCAGAACACGGTCACTCTAGAAGCAGAGGCAGGGTCCGCTCAAGAAGCTTCAGCTACCAGAAAGTAAAATTCACTCCTACTTCTCATTTGCCTTTTCTGACTTTGATGCTTTTCTCTTGTAATTTCCACTTTTCTGAGCCAAAGCACAACTACTGGCTTTTCTGAAGTATGTACTGTTGTTGCTCTGTCTAGTGTATAAAGTCAACCCAGATGACGGACACTGAACATGCTACTTTCACAGAGGCAGAAAATGCAGATAAAGCAGTGCTGCACACAGAAATCCTTGAAGTACTTAAAAACAAAGACAAATCTCAGGATCCCAACCAACGAGATGTCTTCCTTAATAACCTGCAAGCTTCTGTTTGTGGAAAGGTGTCAGATGAAAGGAGAGATCCCTGTTAGTATTTTCAGTGTTCCCCTAAGAAGAGGCAGACAATGAAATTACAGTTTATGACTTCGGGAGAACTGTTGTCACAAAGACTTAATAATATTAGAACATTATATTAGATATTAGTACATTACCTACAAATCTACTTTACAGAAGTAGTGGGGCAGCGCTACAGTCCACTTACACAAATCCTTCCTGGAATCTCCTGAAGATAATACGCCTTCTCTTTTCTTCCAAGACATTGACTTGAGCTGCTTTACATTTTGTTTCAACTTTGTCACTAATCTTACAAGAATTTCTAGAGACATTTCTATGTTAACATACTTGTCTTTTAAGAGTGAAGCACAAGGAAATTTCCATCTTCAGAGGATTTTCTTTCTTCACAACCACGAGTAACGTATTCCTTCTATTAAAATACTTCACAGACTCGTTTTCTTCCAATACACATCTAATACATTTAGGTCCCAAACCTGTAATGAGCACAGATGCAGGGGTCTGCCCACACACAGCAGGAAAAGGGCCATAATTCTGACTCATCTGGTAATTTATGCTTCTATACTGGTGTTACAATAATGTTAATATTGCATGAAAATATTTCTATCACACTTACAATATTTGTCAAAAAATAATATTCAGAGATTGTCAAATTGCCACCACAATCAGAACATCTGATCCTTCAGTAGGCTGCACTGGCGAGGGCACGTCAGAACCCAGCATATGAACTTTAGTATTTACACTGTTGGCAGTGACCTGAGCCACTGACAGAGCTTGGCAGGGCATGGAGAGAATATGCCAGCCAATGAAAATATCCAACTCAGTTGCTGCTAAAGCCTCCTAATTCTGTGGTGAAAAATGTCTTGCCTGCTGCCAACCATATACTTACCAGCAGATCTTTATTAAGGGCTAACGCTGCTGTCTCTTGTTAAAGCGTACATTCATCTCATGTTCCTGTCTCTGTTTAATAAATGCAAAAGAAGATAACCAAGACTCTCAGAAAGTGTGTAACAAGTAAAAAAAATTAAATTTACACTGGCTTCTGTGTAGTAAACACCATACACGATAGGTCTAATGTAGACACAGGATAGGTCACATAGAATCATAGAATCATTTAGATTGGAAAAGACCTTTAAGATCATGTAGAATACACATACTTACATTTTTATATATACACACTTCATCTCATCTAGGATAGATTTAAAATTTGAGACCAGAATTGAAACTTTTGCACGTTATTCCTAAAATCTCATTTAATCAGTTAATTCGGTTAAATAAAAAAAAATGCCCCCTCCCATTTTTCCTTTTTAAAAATTGTAGCATACATCATTAATGAAATATAAAACACAGATAGGAGATTTGCAATTTTGACTTGGCTGCACACAGCCAATTTTATGCAAGTTTTGCCACAGTTTGATTTCCTATTGCCCTTCCATGCTTCTATTTCAAGTATCTTATATTCTTTCATCCCTAATATACCAGGGGTTACATTACAGAAATGTAGCTCCTAAACTCTCAATAAGCAGTGATGGAATTTGCTATGATGCATTTTGTTTTCTTCTATGCCAAGAAGACATGAAAAGAAGACTCTCAGATTTTTTTAAAAACCCACGTGATGGTTTGAAATAAAACTGTTGCTCTGAATGACTGAGATTAGTTTTTTAAAAGAAACTCTAACATACTCAAATGACTATATAAAAAGTTTAAACAGATGTAAGTATGAAAGACATGATTGTGTGTGTGAATGCATCCATGTGGCAGAGTAAGAAGATGTGTATTTATGGACATATAATGCTACCGGGTAAAACAAGCTTATGTTTGGGGACAAAATAATTTACAGAGATGCAGTTCCTAAGTTCTTGAGATCTGTTGTTGGAAAGGTCAGACCATTTAACTCTTCCAGTTCCTTTCCAAGTTTCGCTGTTATTATGGGTTAATGTCACTCAAGCCCTAACCTAAACAAAACCATCTGGTGCCTGTTGTATTTCTTACTAAATGATTAATAAAACCTGCTCTGATTAATTCCTTCCTGCATGAATTTAAAAAAAAAAAAAAACAAAAAACAAAAAACAAACAATCTACATCATTTCCTACCTCTACCTGAGTTGTGGCTTTCGGATGTGCGAACACAAGCATTGTGATTATTCCTTGAAGGTCTGTATTCCTTGAAGGTCTGTATTCCTGGGGAGCTGTGGTGCAAGGAGGGATGAGAAGAAAGGTACCTACAAGCTCATCATTCTTAAGCTAGAGGATGAGAATTGGCGGCTGGAGTTGATTAGTTCTTCAATCACTCAAAGTCATTACTGCACTAAATTAAGATTGCTTGAAGGCACATGGAGCAATTTACGTTGCACAAAATAAAGGAATTAACAAACTTGCATGTGAAGAAACAATTATGTGATCCCTGGTTGCAATACTTCACACTCCCTCAGCATCTTTCATCTGAGGATCTCAATGCATTCAGAAGCTAAAACCTAAAGATGAAGTCCCAACTTCGTCTGCTCAGAGGTCGTCACTTGCACAGGTTTGTGTCTACCTCTCACTGAAGGTATCTGTGAGGCCCTTTGAGGTCCAGTCCAAGGCTGCGCTCATGACAGAAGTCTGAAAGTCTGAAAAGAGCAGACATGCAGGCACAGGTTCATGCATGGCTGGAAGGCACACTTGGAGGCACACCAGACCCACGGTGCACAAGCAGGGCATTCACATCACCACGTCTCCAGGTCTTCTTGCATATGTTTTACGGCACTTGACAGGAAAAGCACTCGAGAGCATGCTCTTTGCAGATGGCTGCATCTGAGACGACTCTTGTGGAGAGGACAGATACACCTACACACTACGCTTCCCTCGTTCACGAACACGCGTCTTTGGCTTACTCTATCCCTTCCCATTTCCTGCAAAGAAGTTTGTCCTTTCCCTTCCACAGTACACTGTAAGAAGATACAGTTCAAAATTAAGAAAATAAATAAACAAGAAAGAAAGCACATTTTCTAGGATGGTATGCCCACTAGCGAATCAAAACAGCAGTCTCCACCACTATGTAACAGATTATGGAGCTTCAGAAATGTAGAAGCCATGGTCCCATGAAGAGAAGCATTCCTCCAAGGAGTGAAGGCAGGGAACTGCGGGCAAAGGATTTAATTTTGCAAACTTTTAACTACTGGTATTTCACTTCCAGCACACAGCTCCCTAAGTAAGAGGTGAAGTCCTCAGGCATGGCACTGCAGAAGACTCGGGGTAGTGGCAGCTGAGGATAAATCTCTGTAGTTCTGACTATCCACACCACATCTGTAGGGTTGATTGCAATGTCTGAAGCAGCCCAGAATCGCACAGGTACAATGTTGATGTAAAGATTTATTAATTCCCTTCCCTTTTATATGCAAATTCTCTTCTGTGCATCACAGAATCTCATCCGGTGACCTAATTTCACACATATTTCTAAACTGGTTTATAACAAATACATCGGTATGTACACACACAAATACACATACATATATACAAATTATATAATATTAATTTAAACATACCACAGAAGGACCACATAAACTGCCAGTAAGGAGTGGTCAAGACCTTCACCTGTTATGTGATATATCTTGCCAAAAAAACTTCTTTTAGCATTCAAATTTGCATTCTTCATGAAGAGTCTTAGCCATCAGGATCCAGAGTATTTGCATATATTCCCTCCCACAGCTGATGCAGCTGATATAAAAATACTGAACTACTTACTAACTCGGTCTACTTCAAATTATAAAATTGCTTTTACAGCTCACTAGTTAAGACATATGCTTAGGAACCTGACAGGGTAAGATCCACTCCCTAATCCAAAGAATAGTTTTAAATATGCAGAATGATTCTGGGGTTTTGTTCTGCCACTTTGGTTGTGGGTTTTTCTTCCAGAGGGGAAAATGAGGGAGAAATTTCTGATTAAGGACAATTTACAAAGATAGCATTTTCGGTCACTGTATAACCCTTTTTTTTTCCATATTGGGGCTACATCCCAAAAAATGTAATTGGCGCATGCACAGCAGTAGTGACCAGAGAGTGTGTCTTACTCGTTTTAGTCTACGTACACTACGTAACACAGTTATATGTTCATAAGTACATCGGAAGTATAAGCTTAACCCTTCAGCTGTGTCTGCAATCCATTCGTAAATCATCAAAAACTTAGCTGTAGTATGGGGATATTACAACTTACGATAAAACTCTAGGAAACATTGTGATTTTAAAATAACTGACATTTAATTCTATGTGTTTTTAGTCATTTCTGAATTCCCACAGTTACACTAATACAGTGGACCACTCACAATATTCGAGTGGATTTCTTTGGAAAGTTTTAGTGAAAAGCTTTGAAACTCTTCTCTTAAAATCACAGAAAGCAATAAGGTCTCCCCTCAGCCTCCTCTTCTCCAGACTCAACAAACCCAGGTGCCTCAGTCACTCCTCATCAGACTTGTTCTCTAGACCCCTCATCAGTCTTGTTGCCCTTCTCTGGACA
>Ga0181612_141547_pt1 | contig 14150 bp, 8 predicted proteins | sample HoacroProtozoa21_FD_119630 | JGI IMG/M metagenome (GOLD analysis project Ga0181612, IMG submission 119630) | Hoatzin crop microbial communities from Cojedes, Venezuel. Combined Assembly of Gp0051906, Gp0051904, Gp0051908
AAAAGGGAGGTGGTGTAAGCCAGACTTAGGGATTCCCCCCCACCTCCAGAAAACACCAGTCTTAAAATAGCAAGAAAATAACTTTTACTTAAATCACTCTAGCATTCTTCTCCTGATGGGGGTAGGAATCTCATCCTTCTGGTTTGTCTAAGGTGTGTATTAGACTAATACTTGTCTTAAGTATTGCACTTTAGTCTTCCTCTCACTGTAATGTGTCTTCAGAGTGAAGCTTTTTTGAGCTGTAGGTAGGTTGTACTGCAGGGTTGTGCAGGGTTTAAACAAAGCCTCAGTCAGTAACTGCGTTACAGATGAGGAGTGATTTGGTGGTAAGCTGCTGAGCCAGCAGATACAAACTTCATATTCTCCTTTCGTGAAAATGAAAACAGACTTCTTTTATTAATTTAATAAATTATTAAAGGCCTCATAAGGGATGACCCTCTGATATTTGTAACTCTTTAATATACATGACACACTGAGTATATGCTGTAACTTTCAACTTAGAAAGAAAGTCTCTTCCCCCCCGAGTTTTAGAGCTTGGGTAGTAAAGACAGTCTTATTTCTTTTTCAGTGTTCTCACTTCCTTTTACAATGCTGAGGATGAATCAAATCTCCTATTACCTAAATTACCAGCGCTACCAAAAAAGTAAGCATTATACTGGTAAAGATTGAGAGGATACAATTTGTCACTGTTTTGGTTATTCATAATGCTTGACAGATGCTTTGGGTTAGATGTCTGCTCTTTGTTATTGACGATAATTATTTTGTTTTCAGTTACAGTACCACAGCAAAAATTTTCAGGTAAGAAATTGTCATGTTGTATCTCTCTCTCTTTTTTTTTTTTTTGTTTTATGTTGTTTTCTGGTGTTGAGACAAGGTACATAAACCCCAATCATGTTTTTTTGTATTTTCAGTGAAGAGAAGTCCGATGAGATTATGAAGCTTCTGGGTGATGTAAGGTAAATTCTGTATGTGCGTTGTTACGGTTTTATGGGTTATTTCTTGTTGGGTAGTTGGGTTTTTTAGAGCTATTAAATAGTGGGTAAGTGGATTTACTTCTGAGTTATTCATAATCTGTTTTTAAGGGTCCTGGAGAAAAGGTATGGAATATCTCTTTTTTCATATAAAAAGAATAAAGTTCAAAGAATATTTTGAAGAAAAAGTCTCTGTCAGTTTACACCTTTTCTCCTCAATTTAGAGGGATTATAAGGCACTTCATCAGGAACTGCTGTTGGTGCCATGTCTTCTTTTCCTTAGAAGATTTTTTGAGGCACGTGTGAAGGCAGTGTTGTACGTCTTGTAGATGTTTGGTCTTGGAGACCTTTGGAAATACTTGTTATAGACGGGGAATTCCTGTGGGTTTGCATGAGTGTGACAAAGCTAGACCTAAAATTAGCTCTGAAATTAGCTGTGTTAGGGTTACTTTGAAGTAAAGTTAACATCTCTTACTAGGAAACACATGAGGAGCAGCTGGAGGAAGGGTAGCTTAGCAGACTGAGACTGGCTTTGTGCAGTGCGTGTGGTGCGTCTTTGAGGAGGGCGCTTAATTTCTGTGCCTGACTGCTTTGCTTTGCTTTCTTTCACTGTTCCTTACAATCTCGCCTCTGAGAATCATCCTCCTTATTTTGAAATTTGCATCTCTCTCTATCAGCAGTTATTCCTTTTTAAGACTTGATATGTCTTCTTACAGTAGGACTTCCTTACTAGAAAGAGACGTGGCGGCTATCTGTGGTGTAGGAGCTTTCTGGATTCTGTGCTCCTTCATTCAATTAATTAAACCAAAAGTTTTTCAGATACTGTTTTGTTAAGTTCCGTCCTGGTTTTAATGGAAGCAATCTCTTTTAACATATATTTAGGTGTGTAACAGGCAGAATTTACAGCTAGTTCTCTTGTGTTTATAAGGGCACATGTGAAACATTCTCATTTTTTATGTTGGAGAGTTTATGTTTACTACAGCTCGCTGTAATGTGAGCAGATATATGTAGTTGAAGATGTATGGGTGTATGACAGCAACAGATAACCTCCCTGTCCAAAGTTTAATGTTTTAAACGTAGACACAAAGGTAGGGGTCATAGAAAAACTTTTTCCCAAGTCATAGTAGTGAGTTGGCTTTCATAAGTGAGCAAAACACTGAGCTGTCTGTCCAAGGTTCTGTTGTTTGAATTTGGTTTCTGTTCCCAATGCTGTTGTCACTCATGCCTGTTCTTTGCTGCTGCATCCGTTTCAAATGTTTATTCCTGTTGAGGTTTTGCTGAGGAATACCACTGAGTGACTGTGACAAACGTACTCTGTCTTTAGTTAGGATAAACTCAGAGGAATACAAAAGTAGCTTTGTAAGAATGCTTTGCAGCCTGTGTTGGTAGGTGGGCTGTTGCTAGGAACTGTTAGTTTTTTTCTTCTAGAAGGTGTAAAGTTAGCAAAGAAGGACTTCTGTGCCTAAATTTTATTTTTTCCCTGTTCTCTCAGTTAATTTAGTAATTGATACTCTTTCTGTAAATGTTAGAGGCAGGTCTTATCAGTGAAATCCAAGCAAATTATTTCTTGTTTTTAAATTTCTTGATCGTAGACAGTAGTACAGTCTTTCTTTTTGTTCAGTGATCCTTTAGAGGATCTTTAGGAAAGGGATGGAATTTAAGTATTAGGAGTTATATCTGTATGCATTAGAATTTGCTCACCAACACATATTCTTCTGTTTTTATAGGCTTAACGCTCTTGTCCTTGGTGGCAGCTCAGGATTTATTGAGATTTATGCGTATGGAATGTTCAAGATTGCTACAGTAACTGGGGTACGTCCCATCCCATTCCATGTTTTTTCTTCATAATATACCAAATTACCGCTGAATGGAATGAAAAAATTCATAGGTGTGCTTACATATAAGTGAAACTGGCTTGTTGGAGTTTAAAGAAAGGAACCGTTGTTTCTCTCAGTTGGGTTGTGTGGTTATTGTTGGAAAGACATTCTACCTCTGGCGATTTTAACATTTTGTTTCACAGGAAACAAAGTTCAACACAAATCCACAGTAAGAAGAGTGCTTTTGTTGCTGAACAGTAGCTGTAAATTCCACTTTGTTTTTGCATGTCGTTTAACGAAGCCTGCTTTGTATGCAGATATGTTAAAGCAGTAAATAAATCTTAGAGAAGATGCAATTCTTCATTAACTTTTAAACTGGAATCCTTCAGGTGGCAGGTTCTTGTCGTGGACTATGTTTGTCTGGTGATTTGAAATCACTATCGGTTATTACAGAGGTACGAGACTCTTCAGACAGTGAAGCAGAGATAACATATTTTCAGGCAAGTAAAGTAGTTTTAAAATGTTCTTTAAAAGTAAAACTGCTTTTTTAATTGCTTTCTGGTAGTTTTCTTGATTTCTCATTATTTGCAGAAAAAACACAAGCTGCTATTTCCAGCCCTTCTGAAATTCACCCCAATTTAGCTTTTGGATTTAGCACGTTAACGTGCAGTTTCACTGATGAAACTGATGATGATGATCTGAGGCATTCTTTTAAAATACTAGTTTAAATATAACATTCATTTTTTCAGTTAAAGTCACGGTTATTCAGATTTTCTTCATTCTGCACACAACAGCATAGGAGCAGTGCTGTTGATTATCCAGTCTGCCCAGAACAGTCATCCTTAAAACTATTACTGTTTGAACTCCAAAATGAGGAACTCTGTCAGGTGTTTGTATAGATGTATTAAAAATATTTGTTGTCCCTTTGAATTATATGTATTTCCCTCTTAAAATCAGCTTTAAGGAAATGAGAAATGACAGCTTTTCTGAGAGTCCTCGCCATCTGTCTTTTCATTTCTGTAATCTAAAATTTCTTAAAAGACAAGCCATCCATTAACTGTTGCTTTTTTCATTTGTTATAGCTGGACACTAGTCTGTTATCAAGTTACTTACCTGAGGTAACTCGAATGGCCCGGAAGTTTACTCACATTTCAACTCTGTTACAGGTACAGTTGTGTTATGACATCTTTTTAATATCACAGTTCTTACACACTTCGATATTGTTAACGCAAATGAAATAAATACTTCCTAGTAGGAAGCTTAAGTTGATGTTAAGTAAGCGTAGAGCTCTAACTTGGAATTTGATAATACATTTTATATAATATCTTCAATACATCTTCCCTTTGTATTGTATCATCCAGTTCTTACATGTGTTTTGAAGGGGAGGGAGGGAAGGAATAACACTGATGTCCGTATGTGTACTACAGTATATAAAGTTGTCATTGACCTGCATGTGTGAAGCATGGGAAGAAATATTGATGCAGATGGACTCACGGCTAACAAAGTTTGTACAGGTACTGCAGTATTAACCATTCTTTTGGAAAAACTTTTTTTTTGCAGTAGTTCTGTTGTTCATGTTAACGTACTGCATATCGTGATGTTGTTTAAGCGTAATGCCTCCTAAGTTCAGAGGCAACCTGGAAGCTATTGTGTGTCAGGTGCTCTGACACTGGGGATATCCAAGTACAATCATGTACGACTGTATTGTGATACTTCTTTGTTTTGTTTATTCTAAGTTATTCAAAAGTGATAGCTTTCAGCTTGCACAGCTGTTGGTCAGTTGCTGCTGTTTAAGGTCGTGCCCTTTGTGCTTCAGTCATTGATAAACTGGACACTGTAAATGTTGAGTAACAGCTCACCAATGCTTACAACCTAGTTCAATACCGCATGTATAACAGCCACGGATTTGCTTAAATTTTGTGTTCCTAGACCATGGCTAGAAGTTAATGGAATCAAAACAAATAATCTATTTATTTAAAAAAAAGTATATTTTTGGTGATGGCAAACTGCTCAGAATTTTTACTAGGTAATACAACCGAAAGAACTTAAAATACTAGAAAATTTCCAGTGGTCGGTAGTCTGATTTCAGCATTCACGGATATGGGTGTGTTTTCCAATACACTGTTGATTAAAGTATTTGTGAGATTATTTGGTAGCCTGGATTTAATCTCTTCACCAACCTATTTCAATCATTTTGACTGACAGGAGAAGAATACAACCACTTCTGTTCAGGATGAGTTTATGCAGCTGTTGTTATGGGGCAAAGCAAGGTAGTTACTGTTGTTTTATCTGAGTATGCGTTTGCATTTGATACTGAAATACAAAATGAACGTTTATTTGGTTCTCTCCCCCACGCCCTTTAGCCTGGAACTTCAGGCATTACTAATGAACCAACTGACAGTAAAGGTATGTTAATATTTTTTAACATGTTAAAATAGTCTATTCCAATATCTTTTAATCACTGATCGGTTAAGTTAACAGAACATTATTGTATGTTTGTATTTCTTTTTTAACAGGGTTTAAAAAAACTCGGTCAGTCCATAGAGTCTTCCTATTCCAGTATACAAAAGTTGGTCATAAGTCATTTGCAGAGGTAAGTCACAGAATGCCCAATGAATTATAGATAAAATGGCATATTATATGCTTTGCTGAAAGACAGTATGCTGTATCAGTGCTTCTTTGTATGGAGGTGTGCTGGTGCTGAGACCGTGATCATGGTGAAATGTACTATTTTGCCTTTGGGTAATGGAGAGCTATTGAAGTATTTTGAACAATCTCTGGGACACATCATCTGTGTGTCACTGCATGGTGTGTTTATAGGATATATGCAAAATATTCACACCGACTTTGTGTGATGGTTAAAATCATTAGGACAATATTTGCTTTTCTGTGAAGTGATACTTTAACTCTTATATGCCAGACCACCTTATAAATCTCTCCACTTTGTGCGATAAAAATGTAGCATGCAGTGAAGCAGAGAATTTCCAAAGGGTGACTAAAAGATTATACTACTTTTCTCTGCCTTCCTAGTGGCTCTGAGGCACTGTTACACCACTTGAGCGAATTGAAAGGAATGGCTTTATGGAAACAAAAATATGAGTCTCTGGGTTTAGATGTGTCTGGAATTGAAGGTACAGTATAGTGTGTGCTGCTTACGCACTCTGATTTCACTTTTGAAAGCTTAATGATAATGGTTAGCTCTTTTTGCAGAGGCTATTACTGCTGTTGGCTCTTTCATCCTGAAAGCAAATGAACTGCTTCAGTAAGTATAAAGTCTGGAGAATTTGAAAAAAATGTCTGTTGAGTCTTGTATCTAAGGGGAAGCGTGTGGCTGGGAACAGACAAAGTTGGGAGAGCGAGGCTCCTCTGTTGGTGGTGAGCTTTATCTTGTCTCACTGCATCTCATAGACTTACACCCCAAGAACAGTCTTACTTGGAAGGTTACATTGAGCGGTTTTTTTTTTAAATCGATAGTGCTTGCAGGCCTATCTGTAGTAAAGATGGGACTTAAGTCTGGAGCAGCTTGTGACATTTAGATCTGGTAATTTCTTTTCTTGTTTCTTGCTCAGAGTTATCGACAGTAGTATGAAAAACTTCAAAGCATTTTTTCGATGGCTGTATGTTGGTAAGCTTGATGACCTAGTAAGCATCCAGTATCTGTTTTGTATTGTAAGCACTGAAAAGTCGGCAAGTAGTTAAGCCAATCTTAGTTATAACTATCTGTTTATTTCTATCACAGAAAGTTTCTGGGCATTTAAAAGGTTACAGATGATGAGGCAAGAATAATTACAATATTAAACACATAGATCATAACTTTAATAGTTCTCAATTAAACGTTGTGTCTGTACAGTGGGTATTGTATATACTTATCCTGTAATGTTACTCGAAACTCTTGTCTACTTCACGAGAAATTTGCTCATCTTGACTTGGAGAAATTCAAGGACTTTGTTTAGTTTATGCCAAATTTGAAGTATCGTCTAACTCTCCTTGACTCTGTCACTGGCTGTAAGGCTGTGCGCAGATGTAAACAGTCTCTTGAGTGTCCGGATGCACTTAATAGCCACCTCCCAGTGTAGCTGGGTAGCTGCAGGTAAAATGTTAGAAGGAAGTGCAGAACGCCGTGGTTTAGCCTGCTTGTTTTTGCAAAGTGCTTATGAATAGGTTTATAATTTTTAAATGATCTTTTTAGAACTACTTCACAAAAAACTAAGCAGTCTTACTCTGCAGAAGCACCAGAAATGCAGTGTTAGCACTTACTAGCAGGAACATAGTAATTTTAATTTTTAAAAATGCAGAGAGCAGAACTATCATAACTATCATAACATTAGAACTTTCATTATTTAAATGTTCACTGTGTTTGCTTGTGTTGAAGCTAAACAGAGAACTGTTTATCTGAGCCTCACTGGTTTAAAACTACTTCTGTGCAATCCTCTTAAAACACATTATTCTGGGCATGACAGTATTCATGTGTTTTATATATATCTATTTTACTACTCCTAGTATGTACGTGAATAAATTCTTATGAACCTTCTTTATAATACTTGTGCAGGGTACAATGCAGTTGGAGAAGACTAAAGATAAAAATTCTCCAAGATTTTTATTGTAAGCTAGTGGGGCAAGTGAAGCTCAATTTCAGTCTCAATTCATAATTCTTCATTCCAGACTCTTTTGCTTCTGACAAATTAATCTTTCCTATTTTATGAGCACAGTCTTGTTATGTAGCCATGGAAAATTAAGAATATTAGGAAAACAATATTAATGCAGTAAGAATGTAATTTTTTTCCTCAGCCATGTTGAGGATGTCAGAAGATCACGTGCTTCCAGAGCTGAACAAGGTAGTAGTAACATTTTCTAATTAGTAGTGGTATACTCTGTATTCTGCTTGACTTAGAGGGCAAGATTAAAGGTTATTTTTGTTCAAAACTTAAAGCATAGTGCCTTTGAGAAAGCTGGTGCCTGCAGGTTCACACTAATATGCTGTCTCGCATGAATTACTTTTTCTGTTTTCTTTGTTAATACTGCTCTTTTTAGTACACTGTATGTGAATGCAAGACCTCTGTGTATAGCAGCTCTTTATATGCCCTAAATGACTGTTAGCCGGAATAGGATTTTAACGTCTTTACCCACGCCCCGGTAGAGGAGACGGAATACACCTACATCAGATTTGCAGACACCATCACGCTGGTTGAACCACTTAACATGCTCGAGGGCAGAGGTGCCTTCCAGAGGGAAACAGATAGGCTGGAGGAATGGACAGACAGGGACCTCCCGAAGTTCAACAAGGACGAATACACGTTTCTGTCCCGGGGAAGAGTAATCCCCTGCGATTGCACAGCAGGGCCCCAACTGGCTGGGGAGCAGCTCTGCTGAGATGAGCTTGGGCCTGTTCAGCCTAAAGAACATGTTCACTGAAATGTATTTCGTATTCTTTGCTTTTCTCACCGTTTTTTTTTTTTTCATTTAGATGACTCAAAAAGATATTACGTTTGTTGCTGATTTTCTTACTGAACACTTCAATGAGGTAAGTTGTATTGGTTTGCGAAGTACAGCATCTGACTGTATTTTTGCTGCCAAGAATTGAATCTGAAAAATCTTTAATAGTAAAGTAATTCAATCATCTTGCTGTACACTATTTCTCATTAACTTTGGGTTTAAATAATGGTTTTGTTTGCATTATTTTTTCAGGCACCAGAACTTTACAATCGTAAAGGAAAATACTTCAATGTGGAGAGAGTTGGCCAGGTAAAGAGCTAGGGAATAAGTGAAAAAAGAACAAATGAGAAAATGCTGAGATGGAGAAGCTTTTAAAGCTGTGCCCACTTTTCTTCTCTGTCCCTTTTGCTCTGTGTTGCACATTCCAGTACTGATAAAGGAGAGTATTTTAATTATTTTCCCCTTATTGTTAGAAAAAGGAGTGTTTAAAAACATATCTTACAGTTTTACCTTACACATGCTGTATTTTTAGGAAAACAGTGATATTTCTTCATGGCCGGCAATAGTAACATAAAACAGAAATGTGTTTGTTGTCTTTATACTATTAATCACTGTATTTCAAAACATTTGTGCTCAAACGTGATTTAAAAATTAATTTCTTACGGAAATGTCACTATATGATCTTAGACAACAGTTGATTTTTCTTATTGTTTCTGGAAGGGGTGGAATATTTAGTTTTAGGACTAGGACATGTTATATTAAGAAGAAATTTTTAACAGACTCTTGAGGGGCAATGTTGGAGGTCCCTTATTCTTTAAATGCAATCTTACGAATGTTGGTCTCTTTTCTAGTACTTGAAAGATGAAGATGATGACCTTGTGTCACCACCTAATACAGAGGGAAACCAGTGGTTTAACTTTCTTAAGAATAGTACTCATCTTAAAGGTAACGTGTGCTTTAGTAAAAAGTAAAAGTGAGTCAAAGATACACGTAGAATGTACCAAATGTGGAAGAGTAATCTGTTTTTTTGTATTTACGGGTTATTTCTATAGTGTTAGTCATGGATCTCCATCTGAGGAGAACAGAAGTGGGCCTTGATATTCTACACAGGTTTATGTAGCTGTTTACCCAGTCAATTACCATTTTCTGGGTATTGGGAGTTTCCTACCTTTTATGTACCAGTCCCAGAAATGTTGCCTTGGAAGGAATCCCAGGAGATGTGTGTTTCAGGAGATCGTAATTCCAGTTCAAGGAAGTAATAATTACACTTAGGTCATACCTGTGGGAAGTATCCTAACTTATTCTCTTTGACTGGAGTCAGAGACTATTTTGTTAGTTAGTGGTGAAAAAGAAGTAAGAGGCTGTAACAAGCTGATGGTGAAGATGATTCTTGTTTAACTTTGGAAACCATAGACTGTAAAACTTCTACGGCATAAGCAGTCTTGAAATAGAATTTGCTATAGCTGCCTTTTTTCTGCTTACTTAATTCAATAAAAAGCAGGGAAGTGGTAGCATTTTTGTTTGGAAAAGTATTTAGAAAACATATTTTTAGACATACTTTGAAAATATGTTAGTTACTTCAAATGTGTAGACTACTTGACTGGTCACTTCTGTTACTACCCAAGATGCATGACTGTTCGTAGAACTGGATTGTAAGTGATTTTGTTGATAATAATTTGGCAAGTGTGGAGATGTTTGTTTCGCTCTCAGGATGGTAAGGTTTATAGGACAAGTAATGCTTCTGTGATGGACACCTTCTGCCCTTCTTTGATGTTTTACATTGTTGTATTGATTGATGTAATTTTTATGATTTTTCCAGCTAAACTTCAGAAAAGAAGCAGGTTATGTACTAAAAATAAGTATTGAGATTTATCCCGAAAGCTAAACGTCTTCTGACATAGTAGTTCGTTTCATAAGAACGAATCAGTGCTATTGAAGCCACATCATAGCTATATAAAAAGTATGGAAATTGTTTTGCTTAAACAAGACATTTTATGGTAACTGTGTTTCTAGCTCTTGGCTAAACACAATTCCATCTTTTTTGCAATTTTGAATGGGCTGTCAAGGAAAGTTGAAAGGGCAGACAGGCCACCATTTCTCATTCATTTATCTAATTTCATATTGTAATTGAGTTAGGTACTTAAGTTAGAACAATCTAGGCAGTCACTTAATCCAAGCAAATCGGGGCTAGTGTTGAAGCAAGGCTGGGTTGCTCAAGGCTTTATGTAGTTGGGTCTTCTACATCTGCAAGGATAGAGGCTCTGCAGACTCTCTGGCACCCTGCTCCAGTGACTAACCAGTCCTTGTGAAAACTTATTTCCTTATATCTAATTGGAATTTCCCTTGCTGGAGCTTATGACTGACATCATCTCCTCTCACTGTGTTCATCTTTAAAATGATGCCTTCTGTATCTCCTCCTTTGGGCAGCTGGAGAGAGCAACAGGTTCCTCATTGTTAGCCCTGTAACCATCTTACTGACCCTCCACTGGTCTCATTCCACTTTATCACTTTAATGACAGTGTAATATGTTTTTATAGAGATATAAGCATTTTTAAAATGAACTTTATCTGTTTACAGAAAGTCCACTTTTGTTTCCCTACTATCCTGAGAAATCACTGCACTTTGTCAAAAGGCAAATGGAAGCGGTCATTGATCAGTGTTTACAAAAGCCAGCGGTAAGTCCAGTCTATGTAAGTGATAACTTTCTTTTAGGGGTAGCACTCAACTGAAGATTGTAGTCATGCTTAGTAAGGCCTGAAGTTTTAAGCTTCAGGTGCCTACAACTTAGGTAGTACCGTGTAGCCCAGCTTCACCACTGCTGGAATGTCTCAAGCCTTTGACTAGGGAAAGCGTAATGGGGGATTTTTTGTTTCGCATCTTCTATTTCCACATTATTGGGATCTATTTTTAACATTAATTAGCTTGGTGTATGTACTGTGTACTAGGTAACTGTGTTAATTGGCAATACATTAGTCTATATATTATGAAGAAACATGAAACAAGTGTATCAAGTGACAGTAGTGTTTGCATTAGGGATGTTTATTCCAGCATAAATATTGGTGAACTTTTATTTCAGATGTAGTGGGGTGTTTTTGTTTATTTGGTTAGGTTTTTTGGTCTTAAAAAGGTGCATAATTATGAATAACTGCCTGCATTTTTTGGCTTATTTTCATTATATTTGTTAGGATGTAATTGGAAAGTCAGTGCATCAAGCAGTCTGCCTGTCTCTCTACAAAACTTCACAAAGGTATTTCTTTACACTATTTCTAAAGCTCAGTTGCACAAAATTACAGCAGCATTTTATAAACTGCTTTGATTTTTCCTTTTCAGTGAAGATTCCACACCTCAGTTATTTAAACTGCCATTTCTGTAAGTATGCTGCTATTCATTGTTCTAGGTCATTTACCAATTATCAGAACTTGACTTATATTTTCATTTCCTTCTTCTGCATAACAGGTGGAATGACAAAACATCCAATATACATTATGTTCTCTTCACTATATTAGAAAATTCTGTTTCTAAAATACACATTTTGAGGAGACATACTGATACTTCCAGGTAAGACAAAAAGAGGGAAAAAGTGATTTTTGAGCTTCAGCACATGAGTACAAAGACAATTACGATTTGAATCTTTTTGTAAAAAGAAGGAATGAGCAGCAGGAGTGCAGTCTTTCTGGGATAGTAGAGAAAACGAGGAGGACGTTAGGAAGTGCGGTAGAAAGCTGCAGCGGGAGTTTGTGTTGTGATAGACTCAGAAAATCTGGTCACAAGACCCAAGATTGTTTTAGGCTTAGGAAAAAAGTAATCAGGCTCCCCTGGTTTTGTTCCTCACAGAATTACTTGCTTGTGCAAGCTTGTGAAAAATTACAGGGAATCACGCTTTCATTGCTGCTCTGTCTTACTGTAAATATTCTTTGATTAACCCCTTGCAATCTGTAATCTAATACTCTTAACAAAAAATGGGAAGTGGACTCGTAGGTGCTACAAGTAGACTACATCTCTTTGGGGCGTAGATTTGTGTACCTTCAGGAGTTTCTGTGTCCAAGATGGAGTTTGTCACTGTCTGGTTGTGCTGATACAGCTGTTTAAGATGAATTCTGTCAGTGGGATCACTGAAATGACCTGGGTTTAGAAAACAACAGAAACTCCTCATCTCTGTAAAATACTGATTTTTACAATCTGTGTCATTTAATTTGTGGAGATAATGAACTGTGGTGGGAGTGGTAATTTTTAAAGCAGCTTTACTGCTGAAGAAAATACGTGGTAAAACATATCTTTGTGTTTACAGTTAACAGCTGTCGATGACAAAAATTATCTTATTTCCTTCTTCATTGATATCTAAACTAATCTAAACTCGTTTTCTGTAGATTTGAGTAACAAGTAACATAGCAAACCTAAGACTAGGACGATTGAGTTTAGCAAAGAAGAACTGTACCCGACAAGCCAGAGGCAGTTTCCCGTTTCACCAGTTACATCATTCTGGGATGTAGCCGTGCATTGTGCTAAGCTTCAACAGACTTACACCGTCACTTACCACAGTTGCATTAGAGATTTTGGATTCTCTATGAATGGGAGATAAATTAGTCACTGAAATAATGAGCACTGTTCTTCTAGGTCTGTCAGTAATGGAATTCTTGCAGTTGAGTTTGGAAACTTCTTGAACAACAGTATAAATGAGAGCTCAGACTCCAGGTCAGTATATTTGACTTTTCTTCCAGAATTGCAGATTGCTAAATTGAAGACCAGGTTTTCTAGTGTTTATTTTACATTAAGCTAACTTCTCAGGCATTGTAGCTTGGCTTTTGTCCTGCAAGTTAGTGTTTCAGGTGCTGGACCAGCGTGTAGTCCCTGAGTGAGTCAGGCTGTAAGAAATGGCACAGGTGCATGAAGCTGCAGGATTGTGAGAGTCTAATTTTGCACTTCATCTCAAGGTCAAGTAAATTTTAGTTTTCTAGTTGAAAACTAGAGCTTTAGCACACATGCAAGAAACAAAGCTAGCTGGAAACAGCTCTTGCTTATACCTGTGATGTTCTTTAAGTAAGATGGAATAAGACTTGATATGCCTGTACGAAGGCATCTTAGGAGGCATGGCAGACTAGGCTCATGCTTTTCATGTAGAAAGGCCAGATGTGGTTCCTCTCGGTACATTCAGTTGTGTTTCTAAATATTCTTTGGTGTTTGTGTTTGCTCTTTCTTTCATTTCACCTGAAATGAGAAAAAAGTAAGATTGCTATTAAGTTGTTTTTATTTTGTTTGGGTTTTTTTTTTTCAGAATAATTTCTCCTGCATGATACAGGATTCTGCTGTGATTATGATTCTTTCAGTGTTAGCTGCATGACTGACCTTTTTATCATTTACAGTAAAGCTCACTGTTAACTACTGAATACTTTTTAACATGAATGCTGTGCAGCTTAAAAATATTTAAGTTCTGTGTTCACTTTTATTCCTTGATGCTTTTTAATTTTTTTCCTGTAGATGCTACAGTTGTTTAGATGCACACTTCTATGATGATGAAACTGTAAGTGTAGTTCTGAAGGAGAGTCTGGAACAAGAAGGGAAGGAGAGAGTCCTGGCTCAGCTACCTTTATCTTCAGTATACACAGATGAGGACCAAGATAGGGAATTCATCTGGGATTCTACTAAAAGGTACTGAAAATCTTAGAGCAAGTCTGAAAATGCAGAGCTGAAAGGCAGATTAAGCAAATATTCTAATTGTGTACAGTTACTTGTGCTTTGTGTGGGTGTGTGTAAATATTTTAAAGACAAAAACTCTTTGTGCCAGGGAGAGTGAGGTGGGGAGGTGGAAGCTTCCTAAACAGTTGGTGGACGACAGGTTGACCATGAGCCAGCAGTGTGCCCTGGCTGCCAAGAAGGCCAGTGGCATCCTGGGGTGCAACAAGAAGAGTGTGACCAGCAGGTCGATGGAGGT
>Ga0181612_150835_pt1 | contig 14150 bp, 10 predicted proteins | sample HoacroProtozoa21_FD_119630 | JGI IMG/M metagenome (GOLD analysis project Ga0181612, IMG submission 119630) | Hoatzin crop microbial communities from Cojedes, Venezuel. Combined Assembly of Gp0051906, Gp0051904, Gp0051908
CTACTCCTCATCTTGTGTTGGACAGGATGTCGTCATCAGCCACAATGATGATTAAAAACATTTTGTGGGGTCTGTCACTTGTCCGTGGTGGAACTGAGGACAGGAATGCAGTGTGGTCAGTGTCGCTTATGGCTCCTATTAGGATACTACTGTCCTGCTACCAGCAAGCCATTCCCGCACCCTCATCAGCTTCAGTTTACTAAGACCACCATGTATAAGCACAAGTATATAATTCTTCCTCCTCTCATACAGAGGGGAAGAAATAAATTACTTCTCCTTTTGCTTTGAAAAAAAATAGAGCAGACTGTTTTCTTAAACTCCATAATAAAAGAATCACTAAAAATGTCTAAAAAAAACCCCTAGTCTGCTCAATTTCTCTGAAAATCTCCTATGCATGAAGCAGGAGAATAAACTAAGAATTTGTTTTTATCCAACTTCTTTTAGTGCTTAACTTTGCACAGTATGTGTATTGCTCCGTAGTGAATGTGCTTGCTTATTACTGGATATCTCCTTTATCCCCAAATATTATGGAAAGCAATACTACAAGCAGTCAAAACATAGCACAACCTAGTCCTATCTGCTACTGAAGAAAAAAAGTTATCCTTCCCCCTAGAGTCCAAGCTTTATCCTGGGGCTGGGATGAGTGGGCTTGAGAGAGCCCTGTGAGAGAAGAAAGCTCTTGGGCCATATCCATATCAGAACTGCTACTACCCAAGTTTGTTTAATATTCTGTGGGGTTTTTTTTGGTTTCTTTTTGCAAGCACAGATTTTTTTAACAATCACACAAACAGAGGGATTGTAGATAATGGGCTCCATTTGGGAACATAATCAGCTGTTGCTCAAAGTAGGCATGGTTATGCACTATTCCAGCAGGTACTGGTTTGGAAAAAACAAAAAAAAAGTGAGTGCAAGTGCAGATACCACAAAAGCAGGAGTGTAGAGCCTGGGAATTAGGACAATAAGAGAAGGAGATCATGGATGGTTGGCCTTTCCGGCTGTAACAGTCACTTTAAGTCCTAGTTTCTCATTAATTGACAAAAGGGAAGAGAGCTTGAGGAAGAAGTTGAAGTATCCCTTCGAGGTGTTGAGGGGCACAGTGTCCAAAGAAGTCCTCTCTTCTGTAGGGGTGGGGGCAGCTTCTGGTTTGGGCTGCGAAAGGAACAGTGGGGCTGGCCGGTGGGATGGCTGAGCAGAGAGAACGGCTGCTAAGCAGGGGAGAGACTCTTCCCCTTTCTGATTAATTTTAACATTCTGCTCTGAATATTAGAAAGTACATTTGCAACAGATGTTTCATGGAGAGAAACCTCTTTAATCCCTTCCTTCAGGCTAAATAGCTTTACAAAATCCTCCCCAGGGCTTTGATAACCCAGTAAAAATAACAGCTGAGCTGCAGATGATCACTAATCTTGCTGTATGTGTTCGATCACAAAATGGACGGCCAGTAATTTCGCACATGTAAAGGTGTTTTGCGCACATATGACATAAGTTACGCTTTAAAATCTCCTGATACAAATTAAGAAATTGCAAGATTGACTATGTGCTTGGGTCGTCAAACATCAACTACTTTGAATAACAGCAAGCTGAAGATAGGATCTACTGGGATAAATAATTTCAGGGCTGGCATAAGACTGAGTTAATATGATTTAACAAGCAAATTATTACTTCAGAAGAGTAGAAGAAAACAAAATTATGCCTGTGTCCAAAATTATATGTGCATATTGGGTTCTATTTTGAATGAATGCATCAATCACTGGAAGCAACAAGGTCAGAGTTAGACCAGCCCTGAGCAGTTTGGAAAATCCCAGCCCTGAAAATTGTTAAAAGACGTGGAAGCAACTTGAGACATATAATGAGAGATATTATTAACATTTTTTTTACTTATCTTGCCATACCGCCTGGAGGCCTAGGTCAGGAATTTGAACCTCCTTTGGTCTAGGCTGTATGCATAAATTGGAGCAGACTTCTTTAAATTAATACAAAATATAGTGCTTAGAGACTCTTACATATTAAGAAATATGGTTTCTTTGTGCCTCCATCTATGCCTCTGCCATTCAGAACTAAAAACTCCTTAAACAGAGATTTTTGATGCAAAATCATCAGCAGCACAAGGTCTGCCAAGAGCCAGGTACAGATTAAAGCACTGGCTTTAGGCTCCACAGCTTCTGGAGTCACACGGCTACACCAGCATCTAAATTGTTTCTAAACTTAGATTATTTTTAAAAAGGAAGTTCAGCTTTGCCCTTTATTGCATTGAGCTTTGCTGCTCTATGTAGGTCAGTGGCCAGCCTGTTGCAGCAAACAGTCCTTGATCTTGCAGCAGCCGGTCTGGAAATAAAATACAGACTCAAAACTTTGTTGGAGAGATCTTGTTAAGTGGAGCCAAAACCCACTGGCACAGCTATTAATTATAATTTTAACTCCTGGTCTTTTGAGAGGCGAAAGTCAAAGATGTGTCTGTTAACACTGCCTGTCTTCTGCAGGATCTCTCACTTGTCTCGAGGCCCTGTCCCACTCTGTGTGTCCCGGATTGTTTGCTTTCGGGATTTTCCAGGGTGGACTAGGAAGACAGAGTCCACTCTAGCACGTCAGCCTAGAGCTGATTGCAGGACAACAAGGCCACCACCTTCAGTACTTCAGTTACTGGCTGTGCATAGCACCCGTTCACCTAGGGCCTGTGGGAATGAATACATTTGGCTTCAGCTGACCAGCAATGCAGGGGGTTGATCCTTCCTGCACAGGAAATATAACGGCTGACTTGGTTTAATGCCCACAAAAGTGATCCTCCCCATCCCTGTCTCATCCCCACGCTCTGTAGAAGAGTCTTGGGGTTTTTTCCCATCATCTTCTGATGTCTTCCTGGGTGCTGCGGTGATTCCTAGCCCAGCTGCAGACTGTTCCTGGGGCAGTGGTGGATAAGCCCTACCCGGCACATAGGAGAGCATGGAGGGGAGAAAAGGGGAACCAGTTCTCCTGGCAGAGGGTAGCTGCTGACAAGGGTGAGCCAGAATCTCTTTGGGGAAGGAGAGGAGGAAAGGGCATGCGTGATTCAGATATTTGAAGGACAAAACCAAAGCTAAAAGCATTTTGCTAAGTACTGTAATGCTCCTCAGAAGGTCAGGCACATCAGTGTGAGGTAGACGCACTCCGCAGATGATTTAAAACTTGCAGCATCCATTGCAATGGGGCGTATCACCAGCAAACGAGGACATCAGAAAGGGTCTAAAAGAAAAGTAGACATGGCCTCTGCGTCTTACCTTGAGGTGATGCAACAAAAAAAGTAGTTCCTTATCATTCACAATTTCAGCTCTAAGTATAGCCATAGAAAACTTTTTTCTTTCCTTCATGCTGCTTCTCCCACTATCTTGATCTTTTCTTTTCCTGTGCAAGCTCAATCTGTTGTTCTCACTTGAGATCCAGAGCTGATGGCTTGTTTGCTTTCATTGTCAAGTATTGCTTTCCGTTTCACTGCTGTTATCCTTCACTTGTACTTTGAAACAAAGGCACTATGTAAACAGAGAACAAATGATCTCCTGTAACAAAGCATCTAAGGCTCTTTTGTGTGTTCTCATGAATTGTCTTCTATCACCCCATATTGTTGACCAGTTGTGAAACTTTGTACTCCTTGCCATCAGCTGGAAATGGGGACCCAGCACTTTTTCCAAATCGCTTCGAGGGATTTTCCAAGCAAGAATCTTAAACCCCACATCTTTCTACCAAGGTCTACGCCTTGTTTGACGACCACATATCAGCATTCCTGTAGCCAGGCAGGAGGAGGGCCACCGCTTCTGGTCCCCAAGTATAGCTGACATTTGATGCCATTTGAAAAGATTGTGTGGTTATAAAGTGTGACACTTACAAGGTCTGTGCATTCTCTTTTTCTTCTTACATTCTTTTCTAGCTGTGCTGCAGTACTATCTACATTTTCAAAGATTAAAAAAAGATTTTTCAAGGGGAGTTGGGTATTTATTGCAAAACAGCTGGACCTTTAGCAATCCCCAGCAGGCAGTACAAACCCCAAATCTCTGGTTTATTTTTACAATGTTATATGAAGCCCAAATCTTTAAAAAAAATTGTAACAGAAATAGAGTAATAGGTTCCACAGGACAGTAAATATACTAGTAATTGATTTATATTTATTTGAAGATGATTCTACCAAAGAATGTGTAGATTTAAAAAAGGCAGCGGTCACACCACCCCTTACAGAACCCAGCAGCAAATAGTCGCTGCTAAAACCTTTGGTTTCAAGATGACCTCCTTAAGTTACAGAGAAGTCTGTGGATGGGACAGCATGCAGCACTGCTGAGTCTCGGCTCAGGCGTGGGGCCAGTTTGTAACAGGCTCCAGGCATCATCTCTCAAGACAGCAGCCGTCCAGTGTGTTTCGTACTGCTCTGTATGAGAGGGCTCTGCCTGCACAGATTCATTCCACGGAAAGCACTTCCAAGCACATGTATTGGATGTTTTCATTTCCAAGAGGCAAAGTATTAAAGTGGCCAACATTACGCTTTACAACAGTAGAAACCTATGTAAAGCTACCTCCTCTTCCTATCGTCTTGTCCAGACTCTCAAGGCCTCGTCTGTGGGGTGGGCGAGGGGGGGGACGCTCGTCTCCCCTTCCTTGTCAGGGCTTAGCAGCTTGCTCAGTGTTTTCTGAAGCACCCAGTTACCACTACCTGCACGCTGCTGTCAGCAACCGCATTGCTGATACCCCGGACAACTCATCCAGAGGTCCCCTGCATCTCTCCGAAAACCCTTCCCCCAGCTTCCCTGAGTACACGAAACGCTCCCGTGGAGGAGAACTTAATCCAAAAGTGAGGTTGCAGGAGGAGACCCAAATGGACCCTGGACTTGGTGGTGGAGGGAAGCACCACATTCATTATCCCAGAAGAATTATTAAACAGATATTTAAAGCTGTTGAACTGTCTCTTGAAGAGCCATCCTTTCCTAATCAAAGCTATCAGGAAAGTAAAATTATTTGTCCTTCTGCATTCATTAGCACTGAGCTCTGCAGAGGACAGGCTTCCCATAGAGAGATCTTTAACTCGTGCTTCTGCAGACAATATCCCACAGAAAGAAAGTTAACATTGCTTCGTTTTTATTGCTCTAAAACTGGGAGGGCTGCAAAACCAAGCCTAAAGCACAGCTTTGTTTTATCTGAACCCTGCTGCAAACCAGCCCATTAATAAAGTAATTGGGCATAGCCTGAGCAAACTGGAAGCAAACATTGCCTATATTCAGCTCCTAATGTGCTCATTCTCCGAGGGCTGAAAGATTGAGTTGCCATGCAGCGGGGCGAGACGCGCTAGAAAGGACTACGTTGTGCCGGCTGGACTGTGAGCCAAATAGCAGCCTCCCCTGTCAAGAGAACAGTCTTTTTGCTTGATTTTGGTGGACTTAGAGGGAGAGAAATGCTTTGGTTTGTTATTTACAAAATAAACCGCAGAGCGACTTTCCGCTGAAAGGCTCCTTCATGTATGGGCAGGAAGAAAACAGGAAGGAAAAGAAGGAGGAAAACGTGGAAAGCAGGGAAAAACAAGGATACAGCTCAAAATCAGCTGGGGAAAAGAGCCCTCTCCTGCAGGTCTGCCTCACCCCGCTGCGCTGCCTTGGCTTTACCCTGCCCTCTGTTTCTCCCCAGGGCAGGCTGTCAGCGAGGACCTGCTGCTGCCTCCTGACGCGAGGAAGCTGATGGAGCCTTCCTGTAGAGAGACCGGTGGGGCAGTAGCTGGGTTTGCAGGAATTACACTTGTTCTTGCCAAAACCGGACCAAAATCTTTCTGCCTCTGAGACGATGGCCGGGAATGATACCAGCCTCAGGTGCGTGGCTTTCAGTGAGGTGGCACGTGGCCGGGCACCCAGCTCCATGTTCAGACCACGTATTCTGCAGCAGTGAAATCAAGCTGCAGCCCTGAGTTAGCTCTGGAAGACGCTTCCCAGCACCCTAAAACTGCAGCTCTGGGCTTTCCCTTTCTGCCAGCCCTAGCCCCAGGCTGAGCCCCAGGCGAGGCAAGTGTCTTTGCCTCCGACTACAGAGCCCTCGGAGGACAAACCTGGCCTCATCCTTCATCTACTGGAGATTTATTATTTACTTTAGATCCTTTCCAGGCCCCTTACAGCTGCAGCTCTGGGCTTTCTCTTTCTCAAAGCAGTTTCATTTGGGAAGTCAGTGATAGGGAAGAAGAGGTTATTTTTGTCATGAGAGATTGAATATTCATTTCACACAGCCCTCAGTACCTGCAGAAGGAGCAGCAGAAGGCAGAGGGTCTTTGGCCTTTTACTTGTTCTGCAGGTTTTACTCTTCAGCCTTTTAAATCTATTAACTTACACTGACAGGTATGAAATCTCATGGACAGTATGGGGAGACTGAACTAGCTGAGGTCAGCACAGGTGAGGAAGTTAATTCAGAAACACAAAATTGACTTTTGTGATGTATCGGTGGTTTCCAGAACATCTTCATCCAAAAGTGCTTGGTCAAAGCATCACAGACTTAAATTACAGAGTAGGGTTTGGAAATGAGGAGGAAGAAAGGAGCTGTAATCGCTATAACAAGGATTTAGAGGCACTAAGGGAAAAGAAATATTTGAACATTAAATTGCTTCCAAAGCAAACCCACAGTCCTAGGATTTCAAGCCTTCATCAGATTGAAACCCTTTAGGTAGCAAGGCTAAAACGGTGGCAGTGACCCGCAGGCTGGTCCAGTCTCTGTGTGCTGGGACTTACAGCCTGGACAGGCAGCTCCTGACTCTGGCAGCACATCTCTGCTCAGCTTTCTTATCCACTCCTTTTCAGGAACCTTTTGTTCCTTCTGAATGCAGCAGTCAATAGCTACCTAATACTTTAGAGACCTACTTCTGCCTGTCATAAAACAAAAGAAAATGTTATTGGCAATTGCATCTAAACAGGAAGCTATAAAATCACGAGGGAAAAAAAGTCCAGTGCATTTATTTGGATATAATGGAAAGGTTTACTAGGCAGAGTCAAACCTATTTATAGAATGTTCTGGTGCCTCGTCCTGCAGCATAACGTGCCTATGCACCTATAGATCACCTGCTGGAGGGTAGCAGAACTGTGCCCTTAAAAAAATGAAGTTTTCTCTCTCTTCAGACAATGAGCAGCTTCCAGAATGGAGCTGTGACCCAGAGGTTTTCAGGCTGGTATAGGTGGTAAAAAAAAACCTAAAAAAAAAATTATTGACTAGCAAAAAAAAAGAGAGGAATGAGTCTGGGGAAGAAAACGGCCTGAAAGAGCTGCACAAAAGCATAGTCAATTAGCTGCTGGAATGACTAATTTCCAGGTGGGTGGATCTGAGCAGCCTGCAGAAACCTGTGTTAACCCCCCCTGAACGTGGGAAAGTGGGAAAGGTGTCTCAGAAAGGAACCTGAAAGCCATCGCTGGGGAACTGCATGCACGTGGGCAGCAGCAGGTAATGTCCCAGAGGACACAGGGCAAGCCCCCAACCTCTCCTCCAAACGTTGCAGCTGTGAACCCTCTTTAGCAAAACTTCCAGGTATCTGAGCAGGAGTCAGCTTTTTTTTTTCATTTGAAAGCTTCCCTGGGCGCTGCTGAGTGGTTAGGGTGGGGGAGACGTGCCGGCAGGACTTTCACTCTGCCGGTGGCGGGCTGAGCATCACCCGCTCTTCTATACCATTTTACAGGGTTGACTGGCTGCTCGGAGCAGGAGGAGGATGAGGATGAGGATGAGGAAGGTATGGGTGATGAGGAGGAGATACTCCCTCGCATCCTCTGCTGCGACCTTTTCAGCCTGTTGCAGAGAACATGGCCCAAGAGAGAGGACCAGAGCAGTGCTTCTAGCTCTGCCATTTGGTAGCCTGGGAATTTACTTGGCAAATAGTGTCTTTGCAGCTATGCCGGCAGTGTATTTTGCATTAAGTAGTCACTGATCAAAATACAAAATTTGCCCTTACAGCGTATCTGGGGCACAGACACCTGGACTGCCATATACTATATATATACTATAAGGCTATATACTCCACCTGCCAGGCTGTGGAGAGGTGCTACTTCTCACATGCCACTTTCCAGGCCTCCTCAGCCTCCCCGGCCTCCGATGCGATGGAGGGAGCCGGTGACGGGTACCCCGGGCCACCCGCCACCCGGGCTTCTGCTGTGCAGCGTGCTCAGCTGGCGCGTGTGGGCTGCGGCCGAGGAAAGGTTTGAACGCAATTTCCCGGCTCCTGAAGGAGCGTTTCGCTGTGAGACCATTGCGTAAAAGATAGGTAACATCTCCTGCTCCTCCTCTACCCACCTGTTCTGAGGAAACCAGCTGCTAAAAGGTATTTTGTAAAGAGCTCGGTCTTGGCACCGTAGGTCATGTGTTGAAGGTACGTGTTGCTAGAGTGGGATGCTCAGAGGGCTTGGGGAGAGAAATGTCCAGTTTCCAGCCCCGAACTGGGTTTGCTGGGGAGATAAACACTATGCTTGACTGGGTGAATATTTTTTTTCTGTGAGCCCCAGTGAACTTGAAGGTAAAATAATGAGGAGCCTTTCCAGGTAAAACCACAACGTGAGTCACCACAAGTGACTTCAGTATTAGGTAACATTATACCTGTTTTCTCCTGTATATACACTCAGAAATAAGATTTCAATATGTCATTTTAAAAACTGAAGAGCCTTGCCAGTACCCCACCAAATTTCAAAATGGCATCTATAGATACTGGAGTATCCTGATCTATAGAAGGTAGCTACTGTTAACACAAACTCATGCTTTTTCTGTCTAAGGTAGCAAAAATACCTACGGGCTGGTTTGCTGCTTAGCTGAATTTCTGACCTCTGACTTCAAACCTTCTCTGATTTGAAACTCATTACCGAGGATGTTTCCCGTACCTTATTTTCTGTTAACGTAAGTCAAACATGTCCTGCCCGCAACTGTTGCTCCTATTTTCTGAGCTGCCTTTTATGTTGTCTTTGCCTTTCGCTTACATCTGCCTTCTGCTGTTTCTTAAACTGTCTCATTCTACGTAATGCCCTTAGGCCTGGGAGCTGGGATTAAAGGGTAGGTATAAAACCGGGTCTAGCATCTCTGCAACTTGAAACCTTGAATGACAGAAGTTTACCTAGGGAAGGTTATACAGGGTATGTTCCGGGTAAACTGTGGGTACATGGAGAAAATTAATAATACTGGGGAAGAAAATTAGTGGATTGAAAGATATGAAAGTGACTCTGCTGAAGTGCTTTTAGGTTAAATAATATATTCTGAAAAGTTACTTTTGTTCTATGATAAGGTGGGAGCTATATGTTAATTTCTTTTATTCCTGGATCGTTCTCTCTCTGAGGTGTCATCAGTTGAATTTTCAGTGCTATGTTGAAATGAATATTCATCGCTGAGTTAGAGCTTTTGAAAGATCTGCAGGGAAAAAGGAAAAAAAAAAATCCAGACTCCTTTTCTTCCCCCTCTTTCTGCAGCTCTGAACACGCACATCTCCCTGGGGTTCGCGAAGCAGCGTGGGCCTGGGCTGCGAGCTCTCCCGGTGTCCCCGCAGGTACCGGTGGGACCGGGGGGCCTGAGGAGGGTTAAACCCAAGTGAAAGAATTTGCAGGACTGGGGTCTGCAGGAACAAAGAGAAAAATAATATCCCACTCGTTTCACAGCATGCTTGAGCTGGTAGCGAGAGGGTAGCTCAGGCTGGGCTCATCACATTATTTTTTTTCACATTTTGGGAGGTGGATCAGTTAAAAAGCAGCTTTATGATGCTGCAGCAAAACTGCAAGCAAGCAGAGTAAACCAAGTCTTCAAATGCCCTACAAGAACAGGTAAAACCTGCACAAAATCAGGAAAATGGGCAAAACGGCACTCGAGAGTGAGTGAAATCGCGTGGGTATTGGACATTGGGGGCAGGCAGTTTAGGAAACGAGAGTGAAGTGGGGGGTACATTACAGCTCTCACTGCTGAACGGCGCGGTTTTAAAAATCCAGTCGATAAAATGGAGTAATAAGGTGAATCTCCTGGCTGGCAAGACAGGAGCTTTTCACCAGTATGCTCTTGAAAAAAGAGTTTTTAAAAGAGACCTCGTCAGGGTGTGGAATGATACTGCGATAACTGCAGAAGGGATCTGTGGTTTGACAAGCAAGGGGAAACCCTTTTGCCAGGGTGAAGCTGGGATGCTGCAGCCAGACCTCACCGAAAGCCCAAGAGACGGAGGCTCTGCATGGCTCTCGGCTCCTGCTGCCTCCACCGCGACCGGTGAAGCGCTCCCAGTGGGACACACAGTGTTTGTTCTCAGAGAAAACTGCCGTGCTGTTAAGAACGCCTCGGGGATTTTGTAAATCTTAACACAAATTCTTTACCTTCTCTCTCAATAAGGATAAATGCAATTTTGGGCTCAGTGGGTAATAAAAAGCCTGCGGTGAGTGCCACACAGTGGTAAAAAAAATAATTTCTGTGAGGATGGCTATTGCAGGGCAACACGGGGGAGATCTTTTATGCGCTAATGCTAAACTTGGAAAAGGAAAAATACGTTGAATAAAAATTGGGACAAACCAATCAATTTGTGACAGGTATCACCTAAATTTCCTCACCTGAGGATGGTTCATAGCACTTGTTACCTGGCTATGCAATACTTGAAAATTGCCTCTGATTTCTAGTCACCCTCCTTTGCAGTAAGGGGAGTGCTTTGCTCATTTATGGCCTTGACCAAAGAGGGAGGGCTGTGAGATTGGGCCCTGCCAGCCCTTGCAGGAGACGAGCTGCACAGCAGTCATCGGGCATGGACATATGGGGTTAGAGCTGTAAAGGTGTCCCAAACAACGGAAACAATATGGAGTAGTCGCTGATAAAAACACTAATATGGGATCCCTGAATTGGGAAGAATTTTGCACATTTTCATGATCAGTAGTTTTCTTGCTCCGGTAGTGCAGAGAAATGTTGTTGCTGCCGATACAGCAAGTAGTGTCACTTCTGCAAGTGTAATACATGTGATGCAATCTACCTCCAGGCCCCCGGGAACGCAGCAACCCTCTGGGTGCTGCTCAGCACGGCTGTGTGCCACACGGATCTGGGGACCAGAAGGCAGACCCCTGCGCGGAACGGCCGGCTGCCAGCAGCAGCACTGGAATGGGGACAAAGCCCGGCTGTCCCCTGCGGCGGGGGACCGGCGTGCTCACACGCGCAGGCAGACACACGTACGCACGCTTCCTCTTCCTCGAGCGATCTCCTGCAAGACTGAGGAATAACCGATCATTTGTTTGTTGTCGTATGTCTACGCTAAGCTGGGAATCCCTTCTCAGCAAGGTGCCAGGGAGAAGGCAAGACCATGGGGAACGCTCCCTAGTTTTTGGTTGCATATCAAGCATGATCTCTGTCTGACGGAACAGTGACCAGAGGCTAACAGCACCCACTGCAGCGCGGTCTGCAGCCGCACCAGCAAGCTGCTTCCACTCGCAGCAGTTGTGCACCTGGTGGTTTTTAGGTGGGGGGACCCCTTTGTGGGAGTCCGGGCCGGGTCCACTGCTGGGGCCTGCGCCAGCCACACTTAGTGAGGGGGATGGGACACTCCGAGGTCCTGCTGGGGTGAGACAGCCCTGGTGGGGACAGGCCACAGTCACCGAGGAAGCCCAGCCCCTGGATCACGGCTGCTTGATCCCATGCAAGAGTGGTGGGGCAGAGAAGAGCAGAGCCTTGCCTGGAGCTGCCAGGCGTCGCGTCCACTGCAGGGTGTTGGGACACTGCGCCCTTGGTGTTAGGAACAACTTTTTAAGAGGTGTTGAGGCCATTTAGTTAGCACGGCCAAACCGAGGAACGAAATGCAGATAGATTAAAGGACAGCTGTAATGCTCAAAACAGGCTGAAATAATCAAATAGGCCCCAAAAGATGAAAATTCATCTTGAAAAACATGACTACATGTAAACATGCGTATGCTTGTACACAGTTATGAATGGGTCAAAGCTGTGGCTTAACTTCAAACTCCGGAAACACAGTGACACCAGGTTCTTGGTCCAGCCCCAGGTACGCAAATTGCCCAGTCAGCTCCTTGCGTCAGGCTTCAGGAGGAAGAGGAAAACGTTTTTGCAGTTAAAGCAGCGCTCTGCAGCTACAGAGCCCTTGTTCCTACGTTTGCTGTGCAGTGCGATCTCCAGCCGGAGCTGGAACACTGTGCAAAACCATTGTGCATCTGCACCGGGAGTTGCAGTGCCTCTGCCTGCACAGCACATTTGCACGTGTGGTAGGACAGGCAAGGGCTTAACTCCTGGCAGAAGACGGGACTAGCACCAAACAGGACCATTCTGAAGAACTTAAAGGAACCAAAACTGATTTTTTTTTTTCAGTTTGCACTGGGATGCTCACCTGCAAAGTGCTCCAAAATGCCACTTGGTACTGACGGCGGAGTCACAGCTGATGTCTGCTGCCTGCTCCGCTGAGAACGAACTCTTCCACTTCTCTGCACAGAGGTTTTTTCAGGTAGAGAAGCAAGAACTGCTGTCATTAGTCTTGCTTCATGCAGAAATATTATGGCGTGCTATTTGGGGGGTATTTAAATTTATTTAAAACAAAATGGTTGTAGTGTGCAACCCTACCTACATTGCCAACGGTGTAGTAATATTATACTGGTACAAAAGCCTTGTCACCTTGGAGGAAGTAAATCCATCTGAGCTGGGTGAGATTGTTCACCATCAGCACAGAAAATTGCACTGAATCCTCCACGCTGCAAAAAAACAAGGTGCCTGGGTTTGTTCTGGGTTTTTAACCCAGCAGGAGCCTACGTGGCAGCCCTGCACTAGCCACGCAGCTGCGGGTGCCGAACAGGCTCGAGGCAGCCCCGGTGCGAGCCGTCCTGTCCAGCCGTGGTGGCACTGGGCAGGCTGCAGCCCAGACACGCTCCTTCCAGCCGAATTCTGGCTCCAGCAGCATTTACCCTCTGCCTTGGGATGAATATGGAGCCTTCTGGCTAAGAACAGAATTTTTAAAAGCAAAGAAAGAGAGAAAATACTCTGTGAAGAGTAAGAGGAAACTTAAACCCAGGCTTTTCCACAAAGGAGCAGAAATTAACATCCAAGACAGGAAAGTAAGCACAGTAGGATTTATTTTTACAGCTCAGCATGCTTGTAAACTGCGTGGCGGCGCATGGGAGAAGCGAAGGGATCCATACCACTAGCATATGGAGCACAGGCAAAGACAGCTTCTCGTGAGCAGCTTGACAATTACTTGGCTGCATTCTGCTCGAAATAGTTGTGACAGCAGCTAGTCAGAGCTGCCACAAAGATCACAAATTCTTTGAAGTCCACTTGGGAATCACCATTTTCATCCAGGTTCTTGAAGACTTTGTCAATGGCGTCCTTGTCCTTCCCCGACTGCGAAAGAAAAGGAGCAGGTTGAGGTGAGCGGCGGCACAAACCCCAACACGTCTCCTCCTCCGGCTGCCTGAGGAACTCAGCCTTCGCGTGGGGATTTGCACCGCTGCCGGGGTCAGGCGCAGGCGCGTGGAGAACAGGCAGAGCCCGGGGGCTCTGGGCCATGGCGGGGGCAAGTGCGAGTCCCAGCATCGGCACAGCACGGGAGCAGACCTGCGTCTTCCCACCCCCCCCGCCTGAAAGCGTACGCTCCCAGGTTTGTTACCCCAAGAGCTGCAGTCACGCATCAGCATGGAGAAGCATGTTTTCTACGTTTGAAACAAGATTTAGGATGGTTAGAGCTGTGTGACACAGAGCCCTGAGGACGTGACCCAGCTGAACTAGGTGCCATGCGTCCTCCGTCCACTCCCGTGGAAAGGCTCAGTGGGAGCTCGGGCATGTTGCTGCGAAACGACGTGTTCCTGGGGCAAATGTCAGATTTAAGCTGCATTAAGCACAGGCACCCCAGCAAAGATGCAAATGGCCTCAAAAGTTCTTCAAGTGCTCCCTCGGGCCTCGGTGCCCGGCACAAGCTGCCAACAGGAGCTGGCGTGCGGGAAGGCACCTCCTGAAGCAAGCGTGGTGCTGAGCTTGAGGTGCAGCAGGGAAAAATACCAGAAAAATATTTTTCTTTCTAAGTTGTCATAATTCAAACGGGCTGACTCAACCAGTCTGTCTTGAGGCTGATGTTAAGTGAGGCACCATCCAAGGAAAAAGAGATTTATTTTTTCCCAAATGGAAAAAAAGAGGAGGTTTTGGTCTAAAAAATAAGTAGCTGCTCACAAGAGGGCTTTCTGGCTTAAGTCCCA
>Ga0181612_169441_pt1 | contig 14149 bp, 16 predicted proteins | sample HoacroProtozoa21_FD_119630 | JGI IMG/M metagenome (GOLD analysis project Ga0181612, IMG submission 119630) | Hoatzin crop microbial communities from Cojedes, Venezuel. Combined Assembly of Gp0051906, Gp0051904, Gp0051908
CATTTTTCTCTTTATTCCACAAATAATTTAACCCTATTATTTAGAACTCTAAACGATAATTCTTTATATGATCCACCATATTCACCATCATATGTCCAATCAATGTTTTCATCACTTATAATTTGCATTTCATTTGTCATAAATGTCGTAATTATATCATTATTATAGTTATCACTCGCAACTCCGTTGATAAGTTCCACAATATCCATTGGTTTATTAGGAGCCTTAACCAATAACACTTCAAACTTCCCATCATCTAATTCTGATAATTGTAAGAAAGGTAACTTCATACCACCAACACTCCTCGCATTAGAGATACTACCATACATATAATCACCTTCTTCAACCACGCCATCATGAATGAACTTAAGATGTTTCTTATAATTTAAAGACTCACCAAGATTAGCAATCGCACTCAACTTATACGCACCATATCCAAGCTTATTCTTAAGCTCTTGATTAGTATCATAACTAGATTGCGTAAAAGCACCAAAAGCAGCCACATAATTAAAAGTAGTATCATTCATCTTACCAATATCTAAATTAATAATATGTTCATGACTAATACACTCACAAATATAATCAATATCATTCTTCTGCCAAATATTGCTCGCAAAGTCATTAGTTGTACCACCTGGAATATAACCAATCGGTAGATCAATATTAAGCGAAATGACACTATTAATAATCCTATTTAAAGTACCATCCCCACCATAACAAGCAATCATATCAAATCTAGACGCTTCACTCTTCAATATATTATTCGTATCTACTATATAGTCATGATTAATAATATATGGTGTCACTTCATAACCATACTTTCCTAAATTATATACAATATCAAATAAACTATTTTTACCCTGAGCGTGTCCACTCATCGCATTTAAAAATAATAATACTTTTTTCATATACACCTCATTTGGATTATAACAAAAAAAGAGTCCGAGGACTCTTTTAATTGGCCTAATTAATTCTTGATTATCTTAACCGCTATATCCATATGGAAGAAAATTTGTAGAGGGAATAAGTATTGAAATACCATATGTCTGTCGTAGAGAATTAATTAGACTGGCCTGATTCGAAGTGTTGGATGTTTTGTTAAGTTTGTGATTCGAAATTACAGATGTTCGTGTGCAACTAAGTTGCGTTTGAGGAGAGACCAACTCTGCAATTTCATCAATTACAGTAGCGGTTCCATAAACATTGCCTAGCAATGGAATGGATAAGTTAAACTACTATTAGAAATTGAAGAATTTAACTACTAGTAGTTTCTTGAAGTCAACGAAGAAGAAGTTAACAGTGTCTGATTCGTTGGATTCTGTAGAAGGATTTGCATCCTGCTTTGACCAATTAATCATGTTGTAGAGGGAATAAGTATTGTTTGATTCAACTGTTTCTTCTGTAGTTGTTTCTTGAGAGGTTGTTTCTTCTACTTCGACAACTTCGTTTTCTTCTGCAGTAACAGAAGCGATATCTTCTGAACTATCATTTGATAATTCTTCGTATGTTGTTTCAACGACTGGTTCTTCATAAGTTGTTGTTTCTTCATATGTAGGAGTTTCAGCAACTGGTTCTTCATATACTGGAGCTGGTTCAACATAGACTGGTTCTGAACCTGATTCATACCAGTAAGTAACTGTTACGCTGTAACCTGTTTCATCATTACATGTATATAGAATATAATTTCCATCGTATACGTCTTCGGCATATCTACCATCAACAAGGTCAATACCTTCACCTGTGTTGTAACCCTGGTAAGAAGAAGCCATTGTTAAGTAAGTAATAGTGTTGTCGTCTGTGATAGTAGCTGTAGCACCTGCACCTAAACCACGAATGACACTGAAGCCCTGAGCTGCGTGATCAGCGATGAAATATTGTCCACCCCAATCGATTAATGCTGCTGAGTCATATGCGTCTACGACTGACTGACTACTTGATTGATATAAATTAGCACTGTAACCATAAATAGATAATCTACCTACCCAACTACCTTCGCTATAGCCTTTATAAGACTGAGTAACGTTTGTTGATGTTGTTGGAGTTGATAATCTGTTATTTAATGTTGTTGTAAAAGCTGATGTTGTTAATGCTAATGCGATAGCGACTGATCTTAATGTTTTCATAATTGGTACTCCTTTTCGATCGTCGCCAGTTGTTCTGATCTCTTTCAAGAAAAAATTCTTCTTGGCCGAGACCAGAAGAATTTAAGACATTTCCTAAATTGCAACTGGCTGCCTGTTCTAGGCCCTTTAGTTTTGCGCCCTACACTTCCATGTAGTTTGCCTTTTGAATTTAATATTTAAATTTAGAATTGATGTCGTTTGATTTGCCTGTGATTTGAAAAAGGAAGATTCTCTATCATACAAAGCTTAGAGGAATCTTCCTTAGTTTTTGCAACTGGCTACCATTTCAGGCCCTCTAGCTTTGCGTCACACATTTTCATGTGCTTTGCCCATTTTTTATTGTCATCATTTCCTTGATGCAACTATAATGTAGCAGATATCTAAGGGGTGTCAAATTTGGTAAAACGGTAAACAAACGCCATTTTTTGTTATACAAATCTTTAAAATGTCCAAAAAAGTCAGTAAAATTCGATAGTTTTAGTAAGCGTTTACTCACCAAAATATTTTTTTAATTTTTTTTGATTTCACATTTTATCCCATAATTAATCCAAAAAAAAGATGGCAAATACCATCTTTATACTTCTTCTCGCCAAATCTTAGCCCCAAGATTTGTAAGTTTCTTATCAATTTCAGAATAACCACGATCAATATGATAAATATCATGGATTTCCGTAACCCCTTCAGCCATAAGACCCGCAATAATCATTGAAGCACCACATCTTAAATCCGTTGCCACAACACTAGCACCATATAAAGGTGTAGGACCATTAATTAAAGCACCACTAGGAATTGTATCAATATTAGCACCAAGCTTAGCTAATTCAATACAATGCTTAAAGCGTTCAGGATAAATTGTTTCTTCAATTCTTGATTGACCATGGGCTTGAGTTAATAGAGCTGTTAATGGCTGTTGTAAGTCGGTCGCAAATCCTGGATAGGTTCTTGTTGTTACATCAATTGCCTTAAGTTTATCGCATCTTTCGATTGTAATCTGATCGATATCAATCTTCATTGGCACACCCATTTCCTGTAGCTTAGAAGTTAAAGCTTCAACGTGCTGAGGAATAATATTCTTAATTACCATTTTTTCAGCACAAGCTGCGGCAATAATTAAGAAAGTACCAGCTTCAATACGATCAGGAATAATTTCATGGAAACAACCATTTAAATTATTAACTCCATCAATCGTAATAACATTAGTACCAGCGCCACGAATATGAGCACCCATCTTATTTAATAGCGTTGCAACATCGATAATTTCTGGTTCCTTAGCAGCATTTTCAATTGTTGTACGACCTTCAGCATACACTGCAGCCATCATAATATTAATAGTTGCACCAACAGACGCAATATCTAAGAAAATCTTATTACCAACTAACTTTTCAGCCTCAATCGTATAACAACCACGATCAAAAGTAACCTTAGCACCAAGTGCTTCAAAACCCTTTAAATGAAGATCAATTGGTCGAGGACCCAAGTAACAACCACCACTCATCTTCATCGTAACATGACCATACTTACCAAGAAGAGCACCCATAAAATAATATGAAGCACGCAACTTCGTAACCGCATCTGTCACTAATGGCACATTCTTTAAATGTGTAGGATCAATAATCAAATGATCAGGACCAACTTCAATTACTTCACAATTTAATTCACGAAGAATAACGGATAAATTCTTAACATCCGCAATCTGAGGAATACCAACAATCGTAACAGGTCCATTGGCTAATACAGCTGCAGGAATTAATGCAACTGTCGCATTCTTAGCACCACTTATCGTAACTTCACCTTTAAGTGAATGTCCACCTTCAATCTTAATTACTTCTTCCATATAATTCCTTCCAACATATTAAATATGTTACTAATCATCTGTGGATAACTGTTTATCCTTATACTTACCAACAATACTCTTATCATATTCAGATAAGTTGAGCATGTATATATAACCATAAATCAAGTCAATAATCAAATTCATTGAATTACGCGAGGATATATCAATTGATTTAGGTTCTGGCTCATATACACTCATCTCCACAATATCATTTGCAAATGAGCGTAATGGTCCCTTAAATGGACCCGTAATCAATATTAATTGACAACCCTTCTTCTTTATAATCTTAGCTACTCTAACCAAGCCAGCATCCTTTTCATGATAGGAAAGCATAACCGCTACACTATTAGGCTTCATATCATAGGCTTGAGAAGAACTCATACCTGGTAATAAAGTATAGTGTGCCTTAATTCCTAAATCACGACACTTACAGGTAAATATCATAGCTTGTGTTAGATTTTCTTCTAAGGCAAAGACATATACTTCATTTAAAGAAGATATTGTCTTCGCTATATTATACAACTGTTCTTTATTAATATGTTCATAAGTCTCAATAAGTGAACCCTGATTAATAGAGAAAGTCTTTTCGGCAATGTCATCAATACTATCTTTTTCTTCATAGGGAAATGAAGCATTCAAGACATGATCATTAATAAAGAACGTATTTAATTCACTAGATAACTTAATACATAATTCTTTATGGCCCTTAAACCCAAGTTTCTTACAAAATCTAATAATCGTACTCTTTGAGACAAATAACTTATCAGATAACTCTCCTAATGAAAGACCAGTTGCCTCTTTACAGTTCTCTTCTAAATATTTAGCAATTTGTCTTTCAGCAGGAGTGAATACACTTCTATCATGAATTTGATCAATAACTCTCATAGTATATATTTTAATTAAATATAGTAAAAAATAAAACCACAAAAAAAGAGTAGAAATCAATCTACTCTTTTATTCACTCTCAATTAAGCTTCAGCCACCTGACTATTAGCAGCAATAACGAATGGAGCGTATACAAGAATTGAAGATGCTAAGCATAATAGCTGTGCAACACCACCCATTAAATGACCACCAGAAGCTAATACACCTAAGATACCAGCTGGAGTTGTCCAAGGAGCATCTACAACCATGATTGGGCAGAAGCCAATTCTAGTTAATACGTAACCTAATGTACAAGAAACAATTGGAGCTAAGAAGAATGGAACAGCTAATAATGGGTTCATTACCATTGGGATACCAAAGATAATTGGTTCATTAATATTGAAGATTCCACATGGAATAGCTAAACGAGCAATTGCCTTGTAATCATCACGCTTTGAGAATAATAAGATAGCAATAATTAAACCACCTGTTAAACCAGAACCTGTCATTGAGAAGAAGACAGAGTTGAATGGGTTACAAATGATAGAGTATGTCATTGTTTCACCAGCAACTGTACCAGAAACGCCTACACCAGCAGCTACACCAGCAGAATATAATGCATTGTTAGCAGCATATGTTGATAGGAAGAATGGCTGATAAACAGCACTCAATACGTTTGGTCCATGAATACCGAACCACCATAGTAACATCATTAAGAAGACGATTACTAAGTAGCCAGGTAAACCAGTCATAATTGCCTGTAATGGATTAAAGATCATAGCGATAATTTCGAATACTGAAGTACCAAATAGAGAAACAATGAAACCAACAATAGCAACTACTAAGATTGTAATTACTGATGGGAATAATACTGCGAATGAAGCAGCAACATTTGGTGGAACACTATCTGGAAGTGTAATCTTTAACTTACCACTCTGAATTAACTTAACATATAGTAATGTAGCAAGAATACCAACAATCAAACCAACGAATAAACCATTAGCTGATGTATAAGATGAAGCTACAACTGAACTAGCTGTTACAGGAACAGTAGCATCAGCAGCTGCATTAGATGCTAACGTCAATAAACCATCTGAATTTGCAGCAACTTCAGCAGCAGAGTTTGTTGTTGAATATGTTGTGTTTACTAATGTAATGAATGAAGCCAACGCAACAGCAGGAACTGTGTTGTCCTTCTCTAAGCCTAAATTTTCAGCATAATGAATAGCTACTAGGATACAAATAGCTACAGCCATGAAATTCATACAGCCATAGTTTGCTGTTGTGAAAATAGGTGTTAGCTTTGTTAACCATGCTAAAGCATCAATATTTGCTAAAGAAATATAGCCTTCCTGTCTAGTACATACAACGAACTGAATCAATGTACAGAAGGAACCCATAATGACAATAGGCATATTGTCAATAAATGCGTCCTTAATAGCTCTTAGGACGTTGTTAGATTGCATCTTACCTGCAAGAGATAACAATCCATTCATAAATTTATCCTTCATAGAATAAATACCCCTTTCGATATTTCAACTTTACTACATTCTTGTAAACGCTTGCAAGTTTTTAAGGTCATTTTGAGTATTTAATTCCGTTTTTTTCTCACAATCTCTAACTTTTGTCACATAAATGACAATAATTTAAATAAAATTGTCATTTATTTTTTTAATTAAAGCGTTTAACATTGTAATATTTGATAAAACATTATCATAATTATGGATAAATTATGTGATAACAAAAAAAAGAGGACGAAGTCCTCTTTATATTATTAATGATTAAGCCTTGTCAGCAGAACCATAAGCCTTACAAAGTTCAACAACCTTCTTTGTAATAGCTTCAGCACCTGGCTTTAATAACTTACGTGGATCGTAGCCCTTACCTTCACGGTCCTTACCAGCTTCGATATATTCACGAGTAGCCTTAGCAAATTCTAACTGTAATTCAGTGTTAATGTTAACCTTAGAAACACCTAATGTAACAGCCTTATGAACCTGATCAAATGGAATACCAGAACCACCATGTAATACTAGTGGTAAACCATTAACAGCTTCGTTAATTTCGCCTAAACGATCGAAGTTTAGACCAGCCCAATTTGCTGGGTATACACCATGGATGTTACCAATACCAGCAGCTAAGAAGTCAACACCTAAAGCAGCGATTTCAGCACATTCCTTTGGATCAGCTAATTCACCATTAGAAGCAACACCGTCTTCAACACCACCGATGCCACCAACTTCACATTCAACAGAAACACCCTTTGAATGAGCTAATTCGATGATTTCCTTTGACTTAGCAACGTTTTCATCGAAATCATAATGAGAACCATCGAACATTACAGATGTGAAACCAGCTTCAATACAAGCCTTTGCACCTTCGAATGTACCATGGTCTAAATGTAAAGCAACAGGAACAGTAATTCCCATCTGTTCATAAACATCCTTAACCATATCAGCTACAGTCTTGAAGCCACACATATACTTACCAGCACCTTCAGAAACCTGTAAGATTGCAGGTGAGTTAGCTTCCTGTAAACCAGCTAGGACGCTCTTTGTCCATTCTAAGTTGTTTAAATTGAATGCAGGAATTGCATAATGGCCTTCATGAGCCTTCTGTACCATTTCCTTTGCAGATACTAATGCCATATCTATTTTTCCTCCTATTTGCGATTTTATTTTAGTCTATTTTTATCATAATTTAAAGTAAATATATAAAAAAAGACTACATTTTGTAGTCTTTTCATAAATTGACTTAGTTATCGAAGGCGTCATCACCTGTAGGGAGGTCTAATCCGCTATTGTCTAATTCATCACTAGCGTCATCATCTAATTCAATGTCTTCTGTATTTACATGAACTTCATCGAACTTACGACGATTTCTTAAATCCCATTTATTATTTTCTAATGAAGCGAAACGATTATCTAATAGTAGTTCAGAATAGAACTGACTCTTTTTTCTCTTCATTCTTTCTTCTGGAATTTCCATTGTTTTAGCGACTTCTGTCCAAAGCTTTACAAACTCCACTTCCCTCTTACGCTTTGACAAACAGTCAAATGCAACATCTGTCATTGTCTGATTGTACGTCATAATCATCTACCACTCCTTTTAATATTTGTGATGCAGAGATATTAAAATATCACTCATCAAATGTCAAATTCTACTGTAAGTGATTAATAGACCACTCATAATAGAAATCGGAGATAACATCATTATCCGCCAATATTTGATAATGAACGTGCCAATGTCCTTCGCTCTTTTTCATTTCTAATGTTTTTGTGTCAAAAAACATATCCCCATAAGGACTCTTAACTATCGTTTTACCATTGCCATTCTTTAATAATGTCGTCTCACTTATTACTTGATCTCCTACGCTTTTTAAAACGAAAGAATCATCCATAAACATGACACTTACCTTACTATCATCTTCATCATGTTTATAGCGGTAAAGAAGAGAATCATCTTTCATAATAGCTAAACAATCATAAATTTCTTCTTCATCTAAGATTAAATCATGTCGTTTAACTACGATATTTACTCTCATCCATCTCTCCTTTGCGTTATGATTATACTTAAGAATTCCTATACGTCAATTTGAAAGTGTTTTCATAATACAAATTGTCACATTTGTTTACAACTTAGGAAAGAAGACTTTTGCGTCATCTTTCTTAGGACCATGAATAAGACTATACACAATATTAGACGCATTACTAAGCTCTAATTCGCGTCCATCATCATCCAAAATCCATATATTTTCTTCACTATCACCACTATATGGTTTATAAGGATTTTGTTCAACTTCATCCTTACCCCAATAATAATTTAAATCGTAGCCTTGTTTCTTTAATTGATTACGAATCTTACGATTGTTATAACGCTCATCATTACTATACTCAAATAAGTCTCTATCTCTTGCTCGACGCGCTAAATCACTAACTATACTATCCTCATGATCAACTAAACAAGAAAAGCCATATGAACAAGCATATTCATCTAATTTAAAATAATTATCCAGAGTCAATTCTTCATTATTAACAAGTGCCTTAAATAGCGGAATAATACTATCGTCATAGCCAATATCCTTTAAACGCTTAAATAACATATGAATAATAAACTCATAACTACGCGCAACGGGATGATAATAAACTTGCCAATACATGTGATAACGCGCCATTATATAGTTTTCTACCGCATGTACACCACTCTCTTTAACTAATAAGCGACCATCCACAACTCTCATCGTACGAAGAATTCTTTCCATATCAAAGTCACCATACTTCGTACCCGTAAAGTAAGCATCTCGCATTAAATAGTCAAAACGATCCGCATCTAATTGCGAACTAATTAATTGTGATAATAGCGGATTACTACTATCATGTCTAATCACATCAGCTACTCTTTTACTAAGACCCTTATAATAGCTCTCCAGAATATTAGTAATTTCCGTATTTTCTTCAATAATACGACACGTAAAACTTCATGACTCGTACTCGTAACCATTTCAAAAGCATGAGAAAAAGGTCCATGCCCAACATCATGTAGTAAAGCAGCCAATAATAAAGTCACTTGATCAACTTCCGATAAAGTATCCTTTAAACCCGGAATCTCTTCCACCATTCTTCTAGCAATTTCATATACACCAAGAGAATGTTCAAAACGTGTGTGTTCAGCACAATGATATACCACACACGAACCACCTAATTGATGAATACGACGAAGTCGTTGAAACCAAGCACTATTAATAACATCCCACACTACTTTATATTCAACATGAATGTAGCCATGAAGTGGATCTCTTAAGACTTTTACTTCATTTAGTTTTTCAAACATTGATTTCCTCCAAAAGACATACTGCTTGGGCAAGTACCCCTTCGCGATGTCCCACAAAGCCTAGTCCTTCACCTCGCGTGGCCTTTATACTAATTTGATTAATATCGCATTCCAAAGCCTTACTAACATTTTCTCTCATCTTCATGATATGTGGAGCCATCTTAGGCTTTTCAATCATCACTAAAGCATCCACATTACCAATCTTATAACCCTTTTCTTTCATCATTTCGCCAACCGCCTTAAGAATAACGATAGATGAAACACCTTCCCACTTAGGATCGGTATCCGGGAAATGGTGACCTAAATCACCTAGAGCCAATGCCCCAAGAATACTTTCCGCAATAGCGTGTACTAAAGCATCCGCGTCACTATGACCTAGTAAACCTAAATCACTTTCGATTTCGACTCCTCCTAAAATTAATTTTCTTCCTTCTACTAACTTATGAATATCACTTGATTGTCCAATTCTCATATTTATTCCTCTTTTTTTATAATTATAATTAAATTGCGTTAAAATAAGAACATGAATATTAAATTACCTGAATATGTTGAAGAATTAATCAACCTTTTAAATAAGAATAACTATGAAGCGTATGTGGTAGGTGGAGCTATTCGCTCCTATCTTTTACATGAAGAAATTCATGATTATGACCTTACCACCAATGCTTTACCAGATGAGATGAAAGAAGTATTTAAGGACTATCCTACGATTGAAACCGGTATTAAACATGGCACCTTAACCGTTCTTATTAATCACCATCCTATCGAAATAACTACATATCGTAAAGATGATGAATACCAAGACCATCGCCATCCTAATACCGTCACTTTCACTTCGGCCCTACAAGAAGATTGTGCCCGACGTGACTTCACCATCAATGCCTTGTGTTATAATCACCAAGACGGTCTAAAAGACTTCTACAATGGCCTAGAAGACTTAAATAACCATATTATTCGTTGTATTGGTGATGCCCATAAGCGCTTTGATGAAGATGCCTTAAGAATTCTAAGAGCTCTTAGATTTGCGGCTCGCCTAAACTTTATGATTGAAGAAAACACTAAACAAGCTATCTTTAATCAATATCAATTATTAGAATATATTTCTGAAGAAAGAATCCATGAAGAACTATTAGGATTCTTAAATGCGAAGTCTAGTCCTAAATACATTGAAGAATTCAAGGAAGTATTTGACTTAATCATACCTGAATTAAAAGATGTGAATTGTAATATTGATAAATTATATAGTGTAGACAATGCATATATTAAATTATCAATATTATTAACAAATACCAATAGCCCTAACACTATCTTAAACAGATTAAAGTGTTCTAACAAAGAGATAAAAGACATAACTTCACCTATTAAATTCAAAGATTTTTCCTTAAATACTAAGCAAGATTTAAAACAATTAATGCGTAACTATAGTTCTGATATATTAAACTATCTAGCATATAGACACGCTTTAGATACTAACTTTAATTATGAAGAAATAGTTAAAAATTATCATGAGATAATTGATAATAATGAGTGTTATAGTATTAAACAACTAGCAATTAATGGTAATGATTTAATCAACCTTGGTTATAAAGGTAAACAAATATCAACAACTCTAAACAATATCTTAGATGAAATCATCAATGATAATTTAAATAATAATAAAGAAGAAATTATTACATATATAAATAAAAGAGGCTAATGCCTCTTTTATTATTATAGTTTTGTGAATTGCGCAACATCTAAAACGAAGATAGTAGCTCCACCAACCTGTACTTCCACAGGGAATGATGCGTAACGACCAATGTCATAACTAGCAGTTGATGGTACAATTTCCGTTCTCTTCTTAGCCTCAGAGCCAATAACTTCAATACACTCATCAACTAAATCATCTTCCGTACCAACAATTAATGTTGTATTACCTGCACGTAAGAATCCACCCGTTGTAGCTAAACGTGTCATATAGAAATTATGTTTAGTTAAGGCTGTTGAAACAGCTGATGCGTCATCATTTGACACAATTGCGAGTATTAGTTTCATAATAACCCTCCATTTATATACTTATCATATCACATAATTTGTAAAAAAAGAGATGAATCTTAATTCATCTCTTATACGTTAAATCTAAAGAAGACTACATCTCCGTCTTTCATTAAGTATTCCTTACCTTCTAGACGAAGCTTACCGTGTTCCTTAAGTGCTTGTTCACTACCATATTCCATTAAGTCTTCATAGCTATATACTTCAGCTCTAATGAAGCCCTTTTCAAAGTCACTATGAATAACACCAGCACACTGTGGAGCCTTCATTCCTTCATGGAATGTCCAAGCACGACACTCTGGTTCACCAACCGTGAAGAATGTTCTTAGACCTAATAAGTGATAAGCAGCTTGAATAATCTGATCTAGACCACTTTGACCAATGCCTAAGTCTTCTAAGAAAGCTTTCTTTTCTTCCTTATCCATACCAGATAATTCTTCTTCAATCTTCGCACAAATAGCAATACATTCACTATTTTCATTAGCAGCGAATTCCTTAACTCTTTGATAGTACTGATTGTCTTCAGGACTACCAATTTCTTCATCACTCATATTAGCGACATAGATTACTGGTTTAGCAGTTAATAGACCATAGTTCTTTAACTGTTCCTGGTCTTCATCACTTAATTCTAGTAATCTAACGGCCTTACCCTGGGTAAGAGCTTCTTCAAACTTCTTTAAGGTCGTTAATTCCTTAACAGCATCCTTATCCTTCGTCTGAGCCTTTTTCGCAATCTTAGAAATACGTGTTTGAACCGTATCTAAATCAGCTAATGCTAATTCAAGATTAATTTCTTCAATATCACGAATTGGATCTACAGAACCCTCAACGTGTTCAATATTTGCGTCATCGAAACATCTAACAACATGAATAATCGCATCTGTTTGACGAATATTACCCAAGAATTGGTTACCAAGTCCTTCACCCTTAGAAGCACCCTTTACTAATCCCGCAATATCGGTAAATTCAAAAGTAGTATATATCGTCTTCTTAGGCTTAAACATTTCCACGAAGTCTTCCATTCTTTTATCTGGGACTTCGACAACACCTACATTAGGACTAATGGTCGCGAAAGGATAATTCTCCGCTAACACCTGACTATTTGTAATCGCATTAAACAATGTAGACTTACCAACATTAGGCAAACCAACAATACCAGCAGTCAATGACATTTATAAAACCTCACTTTTCTTTTCAACAATCCTTTTCATTTTACGCTCAAATTCACTTCTTGGAAACATAATAATTGCGCCACAACCCTGACACTTAATCTTAATATCAGCGCCAACTCTTACAATTTCCCATAACTTTGACTTATGACAAGGATGTTCCTTCTTCATTTCCACAATATCATGTAAGTTATATTCCATTACAATACCCTCTTCTTATAAGAAACTAATGTATTATGTAACAACATCGTAATCGTCATTGGACCAACTCCCTTAGGAACAGGAGTAATAGCCTTAGCTTTACCAAGCATTGAATCAAAATCACAATCACCACACAAGTGACCATCAACACGATTAACCCCCACATCAATGACATACGCACCTTCTTTAATATAAGACGCATCAATCATCTTAGGCTTACCAACTGCCACAATCAGAATATCAGCTAACTTCGTTAACTCTTTCATATTCTGCGTATGAGAGTGACAAATTGTGACTGTTGCATTGGCATTCTGCAATAAACGCGCAACAGGTGTACCAACTAGCTTACTACGACCAACCACAACCGCATGCTTTCCATCCGGATTACAATTCATGCGCTTCAACAATTCCATGACACCCATTGGCGTACATGGCACAAAACTAGGCTCATTCATAAAGAAACGGCCAAAGTTCATTGGATGTAAACCATCGACATCCTTATTAGGATCAATACACAAGATAGCCTCTTCTTCATTTAATCCCTTAGGCAAAGGCAATTGAACTAAGATACCATCTATTTCATCATTATTAGAACACTCACGAATTAAACTATTTAATTCATCTTGGGTCGTATCAGCGCTCAAATGATGCATAACACTCTTTACCCCAACGCTCTGGCACGCCTTTTCCTTACCACGCACATATGACACACTAGCTGGATCATCACCAACTAAGATAACCGCCAAACAAGGGCGACGATATCCCTTTTCCACAATTACATCTATTTCTTTTTTCATCTCTTCTTTTAATTCAAGAGATAACTCTGAACCATATACTATTTCACTCATATACACCTCATCATTTAATATCTACATCTGAATCAAGAATAATCGTAACCGGACCATCATTTAATAAACTAACTTTCATATCCGCCCCAAAGATTCCTTCTTCAACTTTCATACCATTATTTCTTAATTCTTCATTAAAGAAATCATATAGTTTCGTTGCCTTATCCGGTTTACCAGCTTTTGTAAAAGATGGCCTATTACCCTTATGGCAATCCGCATATAGCGTAAATTGCGATATCGATAAAA
>Ga0181612_123161_pt1 | contig 14147 bp, 5 predicted proteins | sample HoacroProtozoa21_FD_119630 | JGI IMG/M metagenome (GOLD analysis project Ga0181612, IMG submission 119630) | Hoatzin crop microbial communities from Cojedes, Venezuel. Combined Assembly of Gp0051906, Gp0051904, Gp0051908
TATATATATATGTGTGTATATATATATAGTGTCTTACATTCTACTTTATATTCCAAGGTAAAATCAAGAAAACGTAAGTATTTTATACGTTTACATTTAAAATTGTGTAATCATGTTATTGTCTGAAACTAATACCATGCTGTTAAAATTTAGATAAAGTGTCCTGCAATGCATACAAAATGTTCATTTGTTGAAGGCCATTAAGTTAATTTCCTGGGAACAAGATTAAATGCAAGGCATTTACATAATCATTAGTTGTGAGGTGTAGAATAGATAATTAAATATTCCACCACATTAATTTATATTTAATTAACTATGCTTCCATGATCCTTCTGCCTGAATATTAATATTGTGTAAATAAACAATTAGGATGCATACTCACTTTGCAAAAAGCTTTATTGTAAAAAATATGATCAAAGAAATTCTGTGAAATCGACTTAAATTAATAAACACTTAAAGGTTTTGTAAAGCAGAGTTCTCAATCTTGAAAGTTTTGCTAAATAGCTCCAAGTACTATGATTTTTAACACTTTAATTCTTCAAGTGTTCAGTATGTCAGAGTTGTCATAACAAACTTTTAATTATAATATTTTCTCTTCTACATTTCACAACCTCTCATTTAGATTGGCTAACATACATAAAAGTTAGTAAAGCATGCAGAATGAACTTTGCATTAAGTTTGGAAAAGACAGTGAAGCCATAGGAAATTAATGAACGTTATCTTTTCTAGTAAAGAAATACAGTTTCAGAGCTCCTGTTTTCATATTGAAGGGATATAATTTGAAATCATGCAGACCACACCTGACAACACCAGAAAAAGTGTTTTTTTCTTTCCTTTGAAAAAATATATTCTCACCGGAATCATTTTCAGCTGCATACATAGATAAACAACATACAAAAGGCTGAACTGAAATCCAGAGCATATTTCGTTTCACGTAAATAGAAGTTATTCATTGCTATTTGCCTAGAAAGACTCATCTGATACCGTCTTCTGTTTCTAGTAGGAATACCTCTAGAAATTACCTGTATATAGCACTTATAGATGAATACAGTGGTATTTTGGCAAATGGAAAAGAAGTATTATAGCATAACGAAAGGGAGAAGATACCTGTGGAAATCTATCTGTCTGAAAGGGAACGTGACAAAAAAGAAGACTGTCCGACATACTGGAATTTTGGGGACAGTGGGTATTACAGGAATCTTCTGCAGACCTGTGACTTTTGTGGACTGTGCTATGAAGGATGGAGAAAAGTCTTGTTAGAAATTTTATTTTGTAACTGAAAAATCTAAGTTTTCATTAGTTTCGATTTGCAGGGTACTGGGATGTCTGAAAGTCGAGTTGCAGTTAGTGCAAGCTGAGAGGGCTGTATACTTCCGGATACTTTCTGTCCAGAAAGTATCTTCAAGATTCTTCAGAGCAAGTAAGTGGTTTGGTGCAGGGTCTCTCCTTTGTGAGAGTAAAAACCTCCAACTTATTATATATAAAAATACATACTTACTCATATATATCACTAGATAGTAACTTTTGACCCAGACATCTCTGTCCCTCCCCCTGGAACATGAATACAATCCAAGTGTCTTTAAATAGGTATGTAAACATTATTGAAAAATTATTGATACATGAACGAAAGTCAGACTAATGGCAGCTAATCATGTACAGAAGCAGTCTATTGGTAATGCAAAATGACTGTAGGTGAAATGCAGACTAAATGAACTCATATTAAAAACAACTGTAAGATAGTGATGTAATTATGTTACTGTCATTGCATTTAATTAGAGATCTGAAGTTTTATAGAGAAAGGTCTTACTGTTTCATAAAAAGCAAAACCTGCTCCCTGCAAACAAAGTTCTTATCTGAAACATAAACAGAATGAAGAATAAGGATGTAGTTTCATATAATTCTTAAACTGATTTTACATGCAGAAGTGATCTTTTCTCCCACAACTAACCATTACTTTCTGCCTCCATTTTTGGAACAGATCTAACAATTAAATGACTATAGGATACATAGGATCTCCTTGTGGACACACACAAATGTCTGAACCAAATCATTGCAAACCACTTGGTTTCTAGAAGTGACCCAAGGGGTGAGGTAGAATGCGTGGTTAGGAGTGGAAGAGGAACAAGATCACCTCTTCAGACAGCTGCCTGAAAAATTTATTTTTCTGTCTCTGCGAGATGGGAATTCCATGTTTTCTTCTTCAAGGTTTATTTCTAAAACTAGAAGGTAATCCTGTTTATTCAATAACTAAAACATGCTAACCCTGCTTTGAAGGTAATGGTTCTCCAAGTAAGTGCAAATGATATTTAAATATTCTGTGTTTCAGATTTTCATTAGTACCTTTGAGGTTTGTGATTACAATTGTATAAGATGCAAATGGCACTAGTTTTCTTCTCAGATTAATTTTAAAAGCTGTTTGGGGTAGACCACTACACAGAATAAAAGTTGGCAGTTTTGGTAAAAGTTGACAACATTATATGGAAGTGTACTGCATAATATAAGACAATAAATTACATCGGTTATGAAAACTAACAATATAGTAAAATAGTGTTTTCTGCATGTCAGGAGAAAGACAGAAGAAACACATAGCAAATTGTGAAGGCGGAGTATTGCCACATGAGATTTTAAACACGGTACTCTCTGAAAATATCAAGTTGAGGTGATTCATGGATGTTAAGACAATCTTCCTCCTTTTTGCAGTAGCACGAATAGGGTCATGAAGGTCAGGAAGAAAAAGAATAAGGAGAATGTCTCCAAATAAATTGAAACTAGGCAGCTGGCATAGAACACGCAAAGGCTGTTGTAGAAATGTAGAGCATCAATTAGTAAAGGCACATCATGACATGCATGCTACTGGCTAGGTGAAATGGATGTTAGGAAACAAGAAACAGTAGAAACTGGCTAAAATGAAGAGGGTAAGGCTGTTTTTCTAACCACCCATAAAAATAAATGTAGAGAAAGTGTAGTCAATGTAAGATGTTGCTAAATAAAACTAGAAAACCAGAAAAACAATTAAAAGCTAGGCTCAAAGCTGATGTGAAGGTGCACTAGTAACTAACATTTGACATTCCTGCCTAGTAGGAGGGAATTACGACTAACCAACTGGGCAGAATAACAGTATCTCAGCAAATAACGTGTAGGATTATCAGAGTAGTGTCATAATCCTAATTGATTTTGGTGGGTACTTGCAAAAGTAGTACTGTGTAGTCTGAGGATGTAGCTTCCGAGTAGGATCATTTTGTTCTAATATAAATGAATGCTGCCATTTCTACCTTTGTTGTACTTGTTGCAGAAATTAACTGTGATTCATGTAGAGACTTATTGTCAAGCTTGGGGGAAAAAAGCTATCCTCAATGCTTTTTGAAGTAATTCTAGATAATTGAATGGACACAACCTTACTATGCTGTAGTAAGAACAACAGTGACAGGTCCAGAGTCAGGAAAGAATGCTGAATGAAGAAGTCATTGTCTAGAAAAGGAAAGTTTTGAGTATGATCTTGTTGGCTCTGCACTTTGGAGTGAATAAAAATGGACAGGGCCTTAGGATCAGAATTCTTAGATTCTAATTCCATTACTACTACTATTTCATTAGCTGTCACAGTTTGACAGACTGATAAAGGCCCTGAAAATTACTAGATCTTTGTCAACATCTGAAGAGACTGTAGTATTTGTGGGAATTTTTTACTGTGAGTGATTAGCAAAGCTTCGGTTCAGTCTTAATCTACCCCTAAAAATGGAGGATTCTCTAGTCTTACTTAAGAACAATGCTGCGAGCCTTACAATTTGTTACAGTCTTGTGCAATATTGACTAATAGAAACTGCTAATTCAAAGTAATGCATGTGGCATCTCATCAAGGAGGAACTTTTAGTGCAAAGTATTAAAACCTATAATGAGAGAACTGAAGACTATTTCTCTGTAATATACTATACTATCAGAAGTGCACTATGTTGATTTCCACTGCTATGCTAATAGTTTAGTATGTCTTTTAAACTCAAGACTATATATTACTGCTTCTGAAAATGTACAATATTCTTGGGATGAACTGATGCTCTGAGTCTTGTAATGCAATTATCTTGATCCTGTGGTAAGATTATCCCCTAAAAAGATTATCTTCTGACACAGTCATGCTCTGACAAGATTATCTGTAGAGATAATGCTGATAATTAGCTAGGGATGTGGAAGACTGCTCTGGAAAATGTAACAAGCTAGACTGAGCACTTGTTGAACCTCACGTTCAACGTGAACCACACGTTGAACCTCAACGCTGTATGACAGTATGGAGTATGCTAAATTGTTTGTATCCATGTGAGGCCTCAGACTAACTTGCTGTTGGGGGCTGATGGGGAAAAAGGCATGAGAAATTTTTTTGCAAATCTTAGAACTGGACATTTCTACTTTAGTCAGTCAATCTAGCATTCATTGTAGGATCTAGTTAAAGAAATGTCTCTACTTTCACTGAAACAGATTAAAACTATTGTATTCATTTCATGGCAAGTGTGGATACTACTTAGCTTAAAATACATAATATGCACTTGAAACCTGAAATAATGGATTGATTATTTTTGTCTGATAATTGCTATTCGTAAGAGACATTTTCTAGTTGTGAAAACAATATCATGCTTGGTGTTTTCTCTTAGAAGTGGGAAAAGATCAATGATGTCGACTTCCCTTTGCGTGTTTGCTTACCAAATGCAATGATTCTTGATACCCATGAAGGATACTAACATGAGGATCATAATACAGGATCCTCATACAGGGAGTAAAGAGAAAAGGATTTTACTGTTTCCAATGAGAGAAAATATGAGAACACACTGGTTTATCGTCAGTTCTTGAAGCCTCTGCCAGGTTGAAGTAAATAATGCTATCGCTGCCAAGAAGCTGTAAGCTGTAGATGAAAGTTAATGTGTTGGAGAGTGTCCAGATATGAAATGATCAAAGGGGACATAGGTCTGGGGCTTTTAGCTGTGCTGATGAGTTGAAGAATAAGAAGTCACAAATCCAAATTATGAGCTGACTTTAAATACTCACAGGCAACACTTGTCTAAACAAACACCGTATTTTTTTTCACGAGAATTAAATGCATTTTCTGGGATTTTTTCAATTAACCTAAATGTGGATGTTGCACTTGGAGGTATTAAAGGGCTGTAAAATTGAGTGCAGTTTTAATACCCTCTATCAAAGTCACCTGAAATGAGCATTAGTCCCTCAAGTTTGTAATCTGTTGTCTGTGCTATGCACATAGAAAACTCCTTCCTTCTTTAGGGAAAGAATCTTCCACTCATACTGGCAATCTTCAGAGTGCCATATCATCAGGAAATGAAGAAATCAGTCTTTGACTTTAAGAGCTAGGAAGGATGTTGGAAAATGTAGGGAGTGGAGGGTTTATTTTTACCATTTCTTTCTATATCAAACTATAAACACAGATCGTCTTGGTCAGCTAGCTTTGGAATAGCCAAAAGAAAGGCTTAGAGATATCATTGAGCAGTGGCATATCAACTGCCTGCTAAATCACAGAGCCGTCATACATGTGACAAATTTTCTCTCACTCTGCAGTCTTCTCAAAACAACTCTGTGGTTAAAAGAACAAAAAGCATGAAATAGTCTTGAAACAACTCCAGAGGGTAAGCCTGCTAGCTAGGATTGACCTACAGCTTTTGCACAGTGAAGAGCACAATGCTCTCAATAATTCTGTTTACAGTATTCTTAGTCTGCTATCCTTCATTTTTTATTACATTCCTCATTTAAATTAAAAATGATAAAAAATGAAATATTTTCAGTAATTTATAGACATTAAATATTTCTTCATCACTCAGCCTTCTCTGAAAAAGACTCAGTAAAATCATCACAATAAGAATGTATTCCCCTTTTGTTCCAAGATGAGCTTATGTCTCTGCATTAATTTCTTTTCTTCTATTCCACAGATAATTAATAGAAGATACTGGGAAGTACTTAACTTTACTTCAACCTATTTGAAGTTTATTACCCCTGTGACTCATACATCACAACCACCAAAAATGGATACATTGTAAAATCTACAATACTAAATCTTCACTTCAAGGACTACTACTCCCAAATCTCCTAGCAGTACATTTTTAGACTGCCCTTTCTAATAACATAGTTTCCCACTGAGTAAAAAGCTTTTAGTATGTTGAAAATAGAGCAGTGTTATTCTTAGCTATTTGATTCTCAAACTTCCAGTTCTGCTGTGGTTCAAGTGGTAGCTCCTTCATATACTCATTCAGCAAACTATTTTTATGACATTAACATGAAACATTTCTTTGTGACATGTAGTAGTTTCATCAAATTGTCACTTGATTGCTGTGATTAAAATATATTTGACTACATCTAAATTCCTATATATCTTAAACATTGAACAAGACATTTTGAAAATGGCACGGAATTCAGAAGGCTCAAACAATTTGCTGCTTCTTTAAGTTTAATAAGGTCTAGTAATATTTTCCTGCATTGTAGGAATGCTTGTAATACCTACATGTAATTTACTTCCTTGAGCTTGAAGATTAAATAACATTGCATTTTTTATGAGGTTTGAAGATAGTTAGCTATCTGTCAGAAATTACTGACTATGTAGAAATAAGATTGAATTTTAACATTAAAAACAAAGAATTAAGATAATTTTAAATGAAGGAAAATTTGTGCATAGCACAAGGTGAGAAAAACATTGAATGTGAGAGACCAAAGAAAGCTTCAGCAAAGGCTAAGTGAAATTTGAATTCCAAAGTAGGCAGAAGATTATCGTGTATAGAGCACACTTTTCATCATTTCAATCTCAAATCAGTACTTCCTGCATGACTATGCAAATTCCCCGGTTTGATGAGGAGAATGAATCTGGTAGAAAGTGCCTAATTGTGATTTTCGGATGAAATAAATGCTTGGAAGTTCTAACTAAATACTCAACAGAACATAGAGAATGTATGTGAAATCTGTGATAAGAAAAATTCAAGTTTACAACCCAATTTTTTAATGCTAATTTTAATGTTAGTACTTCAGTACAGTACATAGGCATGTAGCTGCCTTGCAGCTGGAAATACATATCATGTAAGCAAATGACCCAAATATATTTGTTATATTGAAATTTGATGGCATTTCTTACCCCGTAATGCATTCACTCTAAACTACACTTGCACACTCAAGGTATTGCTAAAATTCTGTTTTAAGTATGTACAGAAAGGCTCTTCAACAGCACTTTCACTTGCATTAGTTTCATTTAAAGGAAATCTGTGAAATGATAAGTAGAAGCATAATCAAATGATGGGGAAATGAAGAATCAGCAACTAATTCATCTGATATCATTCAGAAGGTTTTCTGAGTGTAGAATGTAAATGACAGTAACTTGTGGTCATCTTCAAGTTACACTGTTTGTTTCACAAAAGCAACTTTTGAGCAAATAGAAGACAATATACATACAGCATTCAGAACTAATGACTCTTGTGGCTAGCTCACTATTAACAAAATAAGTTGTGAACAAATGTGGCATCACTTTGAAATGAAAAAAAAATTTTAACAGTGCTTTCCCACCAACTTTTCACATTTTCTCTATAACGGTTAGATTTACATCACTTTTACCCAAAGTGATTTATTCCTTTGAGGTAAAGAGTGAGATTAAAATCATGCTATTGTACAATATCCACAAGTTCCTTCTGGACTCTGGTACACTTATTCTAGAATTAGTCTTTTACAGTCTAATTTACGGTCTTTGTCCTACACCGCCACGTCTCCCACTCTGTAAAGTGGCAAATCCTGTAAGAAGCTGTTTGTATTCAGAAGCCTAAAAACATTTCCTTTTATATTGTGTGAGGAATCTTAAGGAAATTAAAAAGAAAAAGATAGTGGCAACAGAAGATACTGAAAAGAGCTCTAGTGTTCTGAATCACAGTTGATTATTTTAGACCATATTTTATAGTATGTGCAGAATTTGGGTTGAGAGGTCTTCCACTTAACCACCTGTTCTCAATAACACACAACTTGCTAGAAATCATTTACAGGATGATGGTTCTTCTGAGATTAAATTAGTCCAAAGCCAAGTGTCTTTAAAGCAAATAATTAGGTAAATAAATAAAAGGGGAAGGATTCTGCACAGAATTAGTCCATCATTTGTCTGTAATGTTTTTACTTGCAAAAATGAACTGTATTGTTCTTCCCCTCCTTCTGTTTCATTACAATTACCATTCCAATTCTGTTCTAACTCAAAACAGCTTGCTAGAAAAACAGCAAACAAGGCATGACTGTTGTCCCAAAGGAACATAAGTTTGTGAAAACAGTTTATGTCAAGATTTTACTTTCATAATTGTTGAGCCCTGCCTTGCTGCACCAGTACTTTTGAGTGATTTTATTCATGGATCAAAGTACAGCTCAACACGAACAAATGTCCAGGGACTGTTTATATAAAGATCAAAGAAATACATAAGCAGGGCAGACTTACCAAGTGTAATTGCACCAGGGTCCACAGCTTACTAAGGCCCAGGAGGCAGATTCTAAAGATCAGGAAAGGCAGCCTCAGCACTGGTGGTCCTGTGTTGCACTGCTTGCCCTAGCACCAATGCCAGCTATGCTACGCCATGACATGTAAACACAAGTGAAAGCAAGAATCTCAGCAGTATTTCTCTCCTTTGATGCCAGCCTGCATTTTTTCTTTGCAAAATTATTGTTAGTCTTCCTTGTCTAGGGTTTATTTTTGACAAAGAGGAATTTCCCTTTGAGTTGAAAAGGTGACATCCAGTAAGAAGTAGTTCTCATTGCATGTAGCTGCAGGGAGAGGAGAACTCATTTGGAGCTTACTCAGAAGCATGTGATCCAAGCAGACAGCAGTGTCGGAAACAGTGAGAGCCTAATGTTCCACTGGACTCTGGGAGAACCTCAGTCCTGGGCTGTGAATATGAATAGCAATAATTCCAGAAGCAAGGCATATTGTCAAGCAGGAAACATTATGTGCACAGTCAGAAATAACATGCAGGTAGTTTTTTCCCCAATTTTTTTTTTTTTTCCCCTTAAACTGGAATGTTTTCATGCAGGAAGCAATACATCAGAGGAAATAAAATTACTGTTTTCACCCACACATTATTTTTTATTGTCAGACAGTCTCCAGCATTTTTTAAGCAGTTTTCCACTTTAAAGGTCATCTCCATGATGACAAATAAACTGTCTAAAAAGAAATCAGTTTTGTCAATCACTGAGTTTCCAAAAAATCTTCCTTGTGTGACACTATTCTCAGTGAAAATATAAATTTGGGTCGGAAAAGGGAATATTTCCCTGAAGCTAAAGGAAAAAAATATTTTTGATAGTTGAGGCTGATACTTGTGGTTTCAGGATTCTTCTCACAGTATTGACTGTTTCAGCCAGATGTGAAAGCAAGGTACAAGGTCAACAAGAAGATCATTCTATCTCTAGGCTTTCCAAGAAAAAAAATGGTTCCTGTGTTTCCACTGACCTATGTTCTCAGAGCATTTTCTCTAGGATGAGATGGCAGCATGGTGATGAGACATTCAGAAGTTTCGTAATTCAGTCTGGGACCCAGAGAAATAAGAAGGCATAAACAGAAACAAAAAAGGGTTAGCTCATTTTGTTGTTTTCCACATCAGACTGTTACTCCAAGTTAATTTATGGAGCTGAGAGGCAACAGAAGTGTTATTATTAAGAATAAAAATTTTAAAAACCAAAAAGAACCTGTGATTTATTATTCTCTGTGAACACAGGTATGACATTCTTTTGAAAAAAAAAAAGATATAAAACTATGAAACAATATAAATAACTTTCTAGAAACAGAATGTTTTGTAAATAAAGCATAGGGATATTTCATATCTTTACCATCCATTATAAAAGAAGGTCAGTGTGTGTTTGAGAGCAGGTCATGAATTATGGGAAGTGACCAAAAATCTCTTCTTATCCCAGTGAAAGCTTTAAGGCAAGTAGTGGGAACATGTACAAGTGTCTTAGATAGTCACCTAATCTTGCCATTCTAGCTGATATTTAAACTAACTTGAATACATTCAAGTTGGAATTCATAATCTAAGAAACTGAAATCAATTTAACTTGAATTCATTTGATAGCAAAGAAAGGAAACCTGACTAGGGAAAGGTATGTAACACATAGAGAAGTTGTATCTGTATTTGAAATCAGTTATTGCCATACACTGTATTTGCTAGCATAACAAAGGTAAAGACAAAGAGCCTAAAGGTGACCTAAGGTTAATACCTTTATAGCATACATAGCTCAGCAATGATAATAAACATAGTGTTGGTATGAAGTAGGTTTTACACCCTGCAGAATTTTTGGAAGATTCAAGCATGTTCCTATTTTGCTTGAAGATAAAACCCAGGTCTGTTTAAAGTGTTAATTAGAAATACTATAAAAGTCACTCAGATAATCTAGAGTTAAGGATACTCTTAGGAGACATGGAAGACCCAGATTCCTATTCCCGATTTTGAGCAAGAGTTGACATCCTTGTCCATATCCTTATTCACTGTCCTAATTTCCAGATTATTAGGAAATGGGGTTTTTTTCCTAACATTTTGATCTGTAATGATATCTTTTAGCTCACGTAGGTTGAGATGTAGGGGAAAAAGCAACACAGATACACCCCAACCCCCAACTTTATCTGAGAATACGCCCAGCTAACTCCATCATGACAGTCACGTTATAACTTTAACACTCCCCCTTACCATTACAAACTAGGAACATCATAGCACAGGATTCAAGTCTGTTTAAATGCTCTGTAGCTGAAGACCCCATTTGGTAAAAAGAAAAAAGAACATAATAGAAATCAGAGCAGTATTAATGAAGCTCTTCCTTCCCCCCCCCCATCTGTGATGGAGGAGTCAATTAAAAACAGGTGTTACAAAAGATTGTGGTCTAGTCAGAAGAGCAATGGTGGGTGGTTATGGGTTGTAACTTTGCAGTATTGAACAAGTGATCAAAGAACGTTAAGTAGAAAAAGTACATACAGAGGTGTTAGAAGAGAATTTAAGGAAGCACTGAAGGATAGGCAGGGACAGTCTACTATGCCTTGCTATACTATACTATTTAACTCTCTTCAAGGCAGAAGAAGATGGGTATGGGTTTCCTGATTTTCTGTCTTCTGTGTTATATGAAGTGATGGTCCTGGAGGTAGAAAACCTAAGAACTAATGAACTCCAGAATAGGGAGTAGCCAAAAGATGGGCATAAGCTTTTAGGGAGCAAGTTTGAGTCTTCTGTTAGCCTGAGAGCAGCGAGCTTTTCTGTCAGACAGAAGAGGTCATGGGTGACAAATTCTCAGCTAGACCAGACCTGATTATAAGGGATACAATAGAAACTGAAATTCTTCTGACATACATATACAACATAGGCTCTGCTTAAAGATAAACCAGACTCACAAAGCAACTGCCAGCAAAAACCCCATTTGTTTGGGCTTTTTATTACTGCCTGATTTTTCAATCCTCTCTCTGTACAAAGGGAGTACAGCAGCTCCTTACCACAAGCTGTGAATGAAGCATGGTAGTTACATCTTCCTAAGTGTGACTTTTTTAATGTTACGTTTGTAAACTGAAGATGTATACATTGAATTAGTGGAATATATAGGTATTCATATTCTGTGTTGCTATTCTTTCACCAGTCTCCCTGCAGGTGAGGCCTTCTGTGCTTTCACTATAAGGCATAATTGCATTCTGTGCTCAGCTCTGGCTGAGTTTAAGAACAAACATGATTTGTTTGTAATCACAGATGCTTCTGAGATTGAATAGTGAATCAGCTCTTGAATTTTCTGGAATTTTTGAAGTGTGTATATGTGTGTTACTGATAAAAAATACAGGAACAAAGAAACTCCAAAATGAAATCTAGTCCCTTCCACCACCAATAATCATATACTTTACATGTAGAGTTAGCAAAACAGTTGAAGATCCTGTATCTTGTTTTTTACATGTTCTGCTCCAGATTGGCATCCAGAACAGTGTTTGATACACAAAATCTCTTGTCCATGCTGATCGTGTTTATATTTGAATCCATAATCAAGCACATTAAATCAGTCCCTTAAGCTTCATAATCCCCTTTAAAAACAATTTTAGTAGGTACCTGTCCATATTCCTTGACTTAGTAGTAGTATAGGATGCAATGGTGCTGAGGATCCCTCTTCACAGAGCATGGGAAAGACAGTTCTTTTTGTTAGTTTAATTCCTAATGATGTTTGAAATTCTGATGGGAAAAGGCTTCATATTTAAACTAAAGTAGTGTATGATAATTTAGAAATTCAAGCATTCACATTAGAACTCTGACCTACATATTGTCTAGAAAGAAGAGGTTAGCCAAATGAAGCAGCTGGAGCACTGAATACGAGTGGGGGCGTCTTTCTTTATAGGCTTCATGTGCCTCTTGTGAGCATCTCATGTGGTAAAATGGAAATGTAGTAGCTGGATTTAGGAAGTTTGGAGAAATTTTTGGTGGAAGAAAAGCCTGTGGAAGGAGAAAACTTTAATTTAAAGCAAAAGAAAATTACTGGTTTTGAGGAGAAGATTATTATTATAATCCATCAGTTAGATATATAATTAGAAAAACTATTTTATTGGTTGCATATGTAACACATAGTGGAATCTGTCCTAGGTATAATTCTAGCATTAAGAAACCTACTGATAGGTAGAAAATTCCTTTTTATGAGGATGAAGAGGAAAAAAAAAAGGCAAGATTATTCTTTCATGCATTTCAGACTTCCTTTTGAAGGTATGTCCCAGATAATACAACATAAACTGATATGGCCTGAACTGGGAACCTAACATTTCGATTTGGATCCAAATCGGAATTTTTCAAAGTATAGGGAGAACTATCTGAACTGAACTTTTACTTTGTGAATAATGCCCAGCAAATGCTGAAGTAAAGAAGGAGGGAGAGAAAGAAAAGGGTTTTGTCTTTTCTGGGAAGGAAGGAAGAAAGTTTATGGAGCTCTTTCTTTCTGTATTACTTACTCAAGTCCAAAATTATTGGGGTAGTGACATATTCATATTCTTTTTTATATTATGCTATACATATGTGTATTATGTTTTACCACTGTTACTGTCGAAGGTGCTACATTGGCTTAACACAAACTGCTACAAAATAGCAACCCCAAAGCGTGTAAATCTCGTTAAGAAATAAATGAGTTATAAGGAAAGAATCATTAGAGATATATGACAGTGAATGGCATTTCTGAGGGCAAGAAGACTATGGCCTTAATATTAATTAATTGCATTTATTTTTATTTTTTACTTAGCCTTTCAGTGAAGATTCTGATTTTGTTGAAATCCTATTGATCTGAGGTGACTGCTACATTAAAAGTATGCATGGTTCAATGATTAACTTTAGGAAATTTTGGTGGACACTTTGAAAAATGTTTTTTTAAATGTCTTCTTGTAAATGTAAAAAATGGAGGATGGATTTATTACTTTGGAGAAAACATATATTTTCCCTTGGCAGAATTGAAAGCGATCTACCTCAGGGTCCAGTTTCAAGGTCTGCTTAAGCTGATCTGTCTGGAGGGCTGTTCCTGCAAAGAGCAATCCTGACCTCCTGACCACTCGGTCTTTCCCTGGCCATGTTTCCTATAGCCTGGGTGAAAACTAACCTGTTGTGGGGGTAGGGAGGAGTTCTCGAGCAACAGCCCCGCGCAGTAATTAGGGATGACATACTGATAACAGCAGAAGTGATGAGAAAGCCTTCATTCTCAACATTCCACAGATCAAAGAGCTCTCTTCTTAAACACGAGTAACTTGAACAAGTATGTTGTGAAAGAAGCTGTTTGTACAGTATTGAAGGCCAGATTATTAGTGTCCTCTGTATAGTGCAAAAACAGACCTTTACTTAGCTGATCTGTTTCCTTGCAGTAAATTGTCCAAAAAGTTCCATGTGGGTAAATATATCTGTTCCTAATAAGGGGCAGCAGGAGATGTTTCTATCCTGCTTTGATCATGATCTCCACAGCCAGGATCTGAATCTCCTGGCTTTAAGTCTTTGTGCAGTCTTTTATGCTCATGCAAACTGAGTTTAAGTCATTATGAAATCAATACGACAGTGCTTTGTATGTCAGTGCTTCATATTGTTCTTGGTATACGCAGCCCCCTGAGCTGGAAGACAGGGACAGGGAGCAGAATGAAGCCCCCATGATCCAAGGGGAAATGATTAGCAACTCCA
>Ga0181612_140772_pt1 | contig 14147 bp, 6 predicted proteins | sample HoacroProtozoa21_FD_119630 | JGI IMG/M metagenome (GOLD analysis project Ga0181612, IMG submission 119630) | Hoatzin crop microbial communities from Cojedes, Venezuel. Combined Assembly of Gp0051906, Gp0051904, Gp0051908
TAATTCAGAGCTTGAGGCAAAAGAGAAAATGTTTTGGTTTTTAAATGTGCGAGAGTCACATAGATACTACAGCAATGAGGTTTACACAGATTGAGTTTTATTTCTATTTGTTCTCCTGAGTCGCTGCTTGATCTGTGGCAGATCAATTCATCACTCTTGCCTCATCTTCTTACTTGTAGAAAGGAATAATAGGGGCACACTCGGATGGTACAGGTTTCCAGAAGATGGATTGGTTTAATTTCTGTGAAGTGATTTGAGATCTTTCGAAGAAAAATGCCTCTCTAGTCCTAGTTGTTACCTTTGTTTGAAACATTGCATTAAATGTTCATGTGCACTATATCACCGTTCGAATCCAAAATCTTTCCTATTTATCTTTACAGTATTGGGAATGTAGCAAATCCAAGACAAAATATAAAAGTGGCTGGTTCCATGGGGTTAGTAGTGTGTAACAAACATATGAATACTGGGATTAATAGGCAGTGATTGCTTTGAAATGTCTTTACTGCCTGCAGGCCAGCCACTTTCCTCCCCTGGTCTGAAAGAGGGAGAGGTTTGCACATGTGCTCTATCCACATGCGCACAAATTAAAGGTGAATTCTCTGCCTGCTGTTAACATGGAGTTCCCACTCTGATGGAAGTTTGGGAAAAGAGAAAGATTTTTCCAGTCTCTTTGTCATCATCAGGTCTGGCTGTCCTATTTCTAGGCTTTGTGCTTGCTTTCTTTAGGACTGCGTTTTCAAGCTGGAAGTCAGAGGGCTGCTTTTAATGGAACTAAGAGAAACACATTGTTTCTCATTACGCTTAAAACCACTGTAGAGAGAATCTGTGCTTCCCGTTGAAGATGTGTAAGAGTTCAAAAATCAAGAAAGGTTGAAGACTCGGTTTCCAGGAAATCAGTGCTCAGCCAGCGGAGCTGAGCAGCAAATGGTATGGCCTTTTCTCCAGCATGGATTTGGTTTCCTTGTTTTGCTTCTTTTTCAGCTGGTGTGAAGTTCAGAGTCCTTGAGCAGCAGGATGGAAAACCTCTTCGACTCCTTATGCAGGTGAGCCACTTGTGCCCTCTGTGACGTTTTCTGCTGCAGGCTTCGCCTCAGACTGACCCCAAGGTCCTTCTCTCTTCTGTAACAGTTCTGAAACTGGTCCCACTGAAAGGCCCCACTTAAATAATTTCAGCTTTGAAATGCTGAAACAAGGGAAATACATTTCACATTGCAATGGCTGGCTGCTGCTTTCTCTTCTTTTTAATACCCTGCTTGGGCCCTCTGTTTAGACAAAATGCAGAGTCCTGTATAGTGTGAAATGAAATGTGAAAGGAGAAACATGGAGCTCTGTTAGTTCAGGAATTAAGGCTTCACATCATTATCACCTCGCTTCCTGTCTCTGTGCAGCTTCACCTTGATAATTGCTGAACACTGCGAGAAGCGAAAGGCGGCCGCTAAACCATCCAGAGTGAAAGACAGTTCAGGGCTTGTGAAAGGTCTTCGTCTCCAGATGTGCTGAAATGCCTTAGCTGCTCCGTGGTGCCGGCAGGCTGAGTGCATGGGCAAGACATGAGAGGGAAGGGCCTACTGTTCTTCTTGGGGTTGCTCTGGGAGGGTGCATGGAAAAAGGTTACCTGTGCTTTTGTAACCTTGCATTTCCATGCTTAGTCGCCAGAAATACTAAGGGAAATTTTTTTCTTAAAAGAAATTATGTTACGGGAGCAGTGAAGTTCTCGTTACACTTTCAGGAGTGATTGTGAAATTTCCATTTCCTGACTTCGCAGGACTACCACCATATCACAGGGGCACTTATCTTACTCTTTGCATGCTAGAAGGAGAGTCTGCAAGTAGGGTATAGAATTTGTGAAAAACACGTGGACACTGGGGGCTTGTGGGGGAAGGAATTAACTGCGGCTTCCCATTTATTTTCTTTTTTTGCATCAACGGTCCAGCCCTGTTTCAGCAGAGGTCAGATGAGCAGGGAGCCAGCACACCAGCTAGCAGCAATTCAAAAGGAAATCCCTTCAACAGATGTCTTCTAGGGCAAAGCTAGCATTTCCTAAGCGTGCTGTCTTCCCATGCTGTTTTCCCAGTTCCTGTGTTTCGGTGGCGTAGTGGTGTAAGAAACAAAATCTGTCATTCTTCATGGCCAGAAGGCTACATAAAAAGGAAACTAAACACCAAAGAAGGTGCACAGAAGCTGAACAGAGAATTTGGCATCAGTGTGTTTGAGAGATGAGGTGGATAGCTTCTCCAGAGGAAAAAGATTACAACTTCAAGAGTAGAGGCAGTGAGTCATATGAATGTGATGAATTTTCCTTGGACCACTGCAGAATGATTCATTTGCTATGTAGAATGTAGTATAAGTCATCATATCAAGAGGTGTAAGTGCTTTAGTGGATGTCTCCCTTGGCCTTCTGTTCAAATAATAATGAGCAGAGTCAGTAAAGGCACTTTTTCTCCCTCTTTGTGCTGGTGGAAATGAAAAATGGGCTTGTGTCAGAAATCCTGCTGAATATACCACTTTCTGATAGGTCTTTTGAGAAAACAATCTAAAAAGCCTATTTTTAAGTGACATGCTAAAAAGTCTTATTTATGGTACGTGATGATATTCCTTTCTAGAAATTTTACAGTGGCTTAGTCCCCTTCCCATATGGTAGCCCTCCAGAGCGATACTTGATGGAAGTAAGGCTGTATGCATGTGACTGCCCAAAATATTTTAAGCTATAGGTAAGTGACACATTCACAGCTGTCCTTTGGGGCACTGGTAATGGGTTTGAAATCAACAGTGCTGGTTTTGAGCATTCACATTCAGCTTGTGGTTCGGATGAGTGATTATTTTTGAGATAGTGTCACCAGAATGCAAAGTCCAGGCACAGGCAGGCGGAGGCCGGGGGATGGTATTTCCATTCCGAATGCTACCTAACTTTCTCCAGGAAGTCTTACATTGTTCAGTATTTTCATTAGTGTTTAAAATCATTTGTTTTAGTGCACAAGAAGAAATATTTCTGGCAGTGTGGCTCATCTGAACCGATAGCCCAGTGAGAAGACACGGATCAGTTTGATTCATCTGTATACCTTCTGCTAGAAGTGTCATCTTTCACAGTAATTGCTTTGAAAAGGGTTAAGCAAAAGAGGAAGGGAAAAGGGAACAGCTCCATTATGAAACAAAGGATGTATATTATATCAGGGTATACTATAGCTTTGGACTACAGAAATTGCATAAAAGGAACTCATATTTCCACTTCCCTAATAAACGGTTGATTTTGTTTTGTTTGTTTGTTTCCATTTATAATAGGAGAGGCAGATGTGTATATTGTGCTGGGCGTAAAACCATCTCTTGTTATTTCTCAGTAGGCAAGTATTACCGCTCGGTATCACTGCTCTGCTTAGGGATGATTTTCAGCTAGAAATGTTGTGTCCAAACCTTCCAGCCCACGTAGCTAATAGTCAAAGGAACATGCACTCTGTGTGTCCCTTGTATAGCAGCAGTTCCTATCCTCCCCAGCATGTTTTCCCTTAAAACATACTGGTTTGCCTACAGCTGAGGAAATAGGCAGAAATAGTTACTCAAGTTTTACTGTTGTTTGTTTTGGGGGCAGGTTTCCTTGGTCTTTCTTTTTTTTTTTTCTACTTTTTTTAATTTTAGCTGCCTGTCTATGACCGCAATGCGATGAGGCTGGCTATAGTCGTGCAGAATGTCCCATAAGTGGTCGATCTGTGGTTGATCCTTGGCCTGCAGGCTGTAGAATGTGTTTGAAATATGAGCTGTAGGAGTTTGGGTTAGACATACCTCAGGTGGTATGAGCTCTGCTCTTCATTTCGGCTACGAATGTTCATTTTGATTGCATTCAGAACTAGCTTCCTGTGAATCTGTTTGGGACCCATTTAATATCTGTTAACGAGTCAGCGTCCGGCAGCTGGACCATGCTGGGTCTGGCTGTTGTTTGGCTTCCCTCAGCCTGCATGTGCTGCTGCCCTGGCCTTTTCCCGAACTTCACAGGGATGCTTCTGTGTACAGGCATTTTCTCCTTCTGCTTCAGCAATGTTGTACATTGAAACTAATTTGACCAAGGTCTCCAGGATTAATTGTAATGAACTCTTTGCTTAATCATCCTTTTCCAGAGTTCTGTCTTTGTAGGTGTGCTCAGTTCGTCCTCCCCCTCTCCATGAGCACCAGACAGCTGAAGCAAACTGGTGGTACAAGCAAACTCCCAGAAAACTGGTTGCTCTTCAGTGGACAAAAGAAATACTCAGCTTTGTGACAAAGTAGTGACTGTCTGCATGGGTTTTGCTGTCTCTCTTTCCTTTTTGTGGCTGGATTTTCTACTGTGAATTACAGTCTCCTTTCACGCAGATGCATGGTTGGTTCCAGCACAGCTGGACCATTTCATTACAGGAGGATGCCCTTCCATTTCTCCCTACTGTCCAAACTTCCTCTAGCTCTGTAAGTCTCCTCACCTTGGCATCTCTCATGGTCTGTTTTCTGAGACCCACCGTTTCTGTGTAATCCATTTACTCTTTTGGAGACAATCTATTGCTGTGCATCCTTTTCATACATCAGATCTTGGCCAGACTGGATCAATCCTCTGGGCTTCACCTATCTCTCTACCCTGAAATGCTTCACTGAACTGAGATTTTCCAAAGTCTAATGTGTGTCTGTTGCCCCTTGTCCAGCTAACACGTCTCTCTGCCTCCCCCATCTTCCAAAAGACCAATACAGCAACTTTGTGGCCATAATCAGAGGCCATGAGCTTTCATAGGCAGAGACTCCAGACATGGTCATTTTTGGGATAGTGATTGAAATCAAATTAAAAAAATATGAACTCAGCCATGGAGACTTAATTTAAAAAGGTAATGAGCAGCCCTGCATGGCATTATGTGGTGTGCATCCTGTTCTGCTAGGACTTGATTCCACTAGGTGGATATCAGGTGATAGCAGGTTTAGCTTAAAGCATAGCTGTGGGCTGAGGGCTTAGCACATTAACGCAGTAGGGCTGTAAAAGATATGGCTTAACTGGCACATTATAGAGGAGTTCCGAAGAGTCACAGTGCACCCTCAATGGAGTATTGTTGTCTGCGATGGGAGACCCCATCCCTCCAGCCTCTCCAACCTCCTAAGCCAACAAGGTGACAGTTCCACACCCTTATATAGTAAGCATCACTCTCAAATCTTCCTGGGGCTTGTGTCTGCTGCTCTGGTTGAAAAACATTCTAATACTACTCCTTGCCAAGCTCGATTTGTTAATGTGTCGGGATGTTGTAGAAGGCTAAACAGCTTTAGCTAGCCAGAGAGGGATTCTGAGGCTTTGAGAATAGCAGCATGGATGTTTTGAGGCCAGTTCAATGCACACTTGCCCTCAGCTGCCTCTGTTTCTTACTACAACATATTTTCATTGCTGCTATCCCTCTTTCTTCTCCTCGTAGATCAACCCACTATCATACAGCAGTGTGGTACAGACATACAGGCTGCCGACCTACAGCTGTTACCCTAAGGATTCCTGGACATCTCTCTGCAAGAAGCTGTTCCTTGGAGAGCTAATCTACCCTTGGAAACACAAAGGAGAGAAGCAGGACTAAAGACAGCAAAAAACACAGCTTGAAAGACTTGGTCAGAAAAATGTATTGAATCCTAATGCTTTTGGACCAAAGGTATCTCGGAGCCAGCAGCTGCTGGATCCCTTTAATTAAATTTTGGTAACGTGGGAGGGGCTGAATTTTTAAGGCAAGTATTTTTAAGCATTATTTTTCAACTTTCCCCTTCCCCTGCACTGTGTTTGTGTAATGTGGTAATGATTATTTTTTAAGCAAAAGGTTAAACCCATCAGTGCCTCATGGAACCAGCATTTAGTGTAATCGAGGAAGTACCTCCCGAATGGTTTGGTGAAGTATATGTCATAGAATAGTTGGGGTTGGAAGGGACCTTGAGAGGTCATTTAGTCCAAATCCTTCTACGTAAGATCACAGGGCTGTCTTAAAACAGCCTTCGGGTGGCTCAAAGCCACAGTGCTGAGGTGCATTCTGCCAAAGGGTATTTTGCACCCTGGAATGCTTCAGCCTTCAAGCCAGCTGATCAAAACCAAGATGGAGGATCAGCTTGTAGAGTCATACACTGAAAACTGTACAGCGGGGTTATCTGGATTCATAGGACATTTATTCTTTTCGTTTTGGGTGATCTTGGACTCACCCCTGCTGCAGCACCAAAGGATGTGTTAAGCATAGAAACAGCAGGGCTGGAGGCCCAGAAATACAGACTGCTGTACATTTGTGCCTCTATGGTCTCACCTGCATTTTTTCAAAAGCAAATAGTGTTCTGGGGAGAGCTGAGCCCTGAGCTGACACCAGAACTGAAGCACAGAGCACACAGCCTCAGACACCGGGCTGCTCGGGTGTACGTGGCAGCAAGCCATGGTAGCTGAGAGCTCCGGGCTCTGCCAAGGCTCAGGGCTTCTTCACTTAGCTGCGGCGTACAGCAAATACCAGCTCTGGCTGGTGTGTCTGCCAGAGGACTGCAGCAGCCCGGCTGGTTATGCAGCTCGACCAGCTCAGGGAAGCGTGTGCTGCGCGCCCTTACAGGGTCAGTATATCCCCCTGTTTCTCAGGGCCCAGGTGAGAGCCTCGTCGTGTGGTGCCTCATCTTTTGCACTTTCTGATAGTCAAGGAGTTTTTAAAGTTATCTCAGATAAGAGGCATTTGAAGCCCCTTCTGCCCCTGAAACTGTAGACACGTTTCTCCTAGGAGAGTTTTCCTGCTTTGGATACTACCTCCACAGTGCAGCAGTGCTCAGCTTTTCGGTGTCCCGGTCTGATTGTGTGCTCCTTTTGATGCAAGTCTTCTATCCCCTGTCTTGGGGAGAGTGGCTCTGTGCACGAGAGTGTGATGTCCCACTGGGTACTTTGTTGTTGCGTAGACATTTACATACAGTCATTACCCAAAAGTACACTTTCTCCAGGTCTGCTCGCTCCTCTTGCCCCAGCTGAAGCAAGGATGTAGCATCGCTGTACCCTGCTGCCACTTTGCATTCCTGAAGTGACTGAATTAACTGGCAGGTGAGAGGTGTGCTGGGTCCTGCCCCCTTCTTCCTCTGTCTGTTCAATGAACCAAGGATGGAGAAGGAGGAGGAGGATGTGTTGTGGGCTGTGTTGCTCAGCCCTTCTCTGGTGGGCTGCCTGCATATTCCAGTGGGAGTAGGTGGAGGTAAGGCAAAGTGCCCTGGGCATTAGTAGCCTTCAGCCAGCACTTCTACTGGCAGGATATGATGTTTCCCAGCCTCGTGTTTCATCCATGTACTTCAAGATGTCACAGGAGAGAAGGGGTTATGGCCCCAGGAATGCAGGCTGCTCTAAGATGTCCATTGCCAGATATATTTGGTTATCTGTAGGTACTAAAAGCTTCTTGTGGTGCAGCCACTGCCTCTTCAGTCATAGCTGGATCAGAAGAAAATGAAGCTCTCTAGGCAGGTGCTTGGTCCAGACATTCCTTAACAGGCAAACACAGGAGCTGCTGACAAGGTCTTGCAGTTCTCTTAAGAACAGTGTGAAGGGAGAGAGTATTACACGGGCACTGCTACCAAAAGAAGATTTCCTATTATCTTAATCCAGGGAAAAAGAGCACATCATTGAAGAAAGCAAGATGGAAAAAGCTCCCCAGTGCCACCACTGCAGGCTCCAAGTGGAACATCCCTGACTGCAGAAGTTGGAGAGATAGGTCTTTGTTGTTCTTGAACGATCAGCGCTTAAAAATTGTTTACAAATACAGTATCCTCTTCTCTTGCAATATCGATGCCCAAGTAGTTCTCTCCACTCTAGCTGTGAATAACTCCAGGTTGTGATCCATTTAGTGGATGAATGGTCTGAATAATATTTCTCACTTTAGCTTAAGTCAGAGTCATGGAGACCCATCCTGACCTGGCACTCAGCAGAGCAGATTTACACTTTACCTCCCTCTCATGTTTCCACTGGAGCTACTAAATGATATTCCTCCTGCTCCCTCCCACGCCTGCATAGTTTGATTTACTAACTGCTGCAAGAAACTATTATTTTTGGTATTGTGAAAATAATGTTCCTAATATCCTGGCTTTTAAAATCTCTCTGTGAGACCAAACAGCTCACAATGATCCTACTCCTGGCTGTCGTTTGGGATCAAGTGACCTGAAAGCCCCCAAGACAGCACAGAGCCATGAAAACCAGCAAATGTGACTTGCTTATTGGGAACCTGCCAAACACGTTAGAAGTTCCAGCGTTGGGTCTGTTTACTAAAGGCTGATACTGACTACGGGGATGGAGAGATATCAAACTGAGAAAAAGCTTCTCCTCAAATCCTGAGTCTTCTGCAACACAGAGGACCTTCAGGAGTCCAGCTGGGAAATGACAGCCCTTATGGGTGCAGTTCTCCTATGTCTGGCAGAACTGGTGCCTGAGCTGCCTTACTGTGTCTCATACTTGGCGTTCTCTGTGCCCAGGATGGTATCTGAGCCTATGAGTTTCTTCTGCTGGATATTTGCCATGTCTCCTCTTCCTTTCCAGTCGCTGCTGTGAAATAGTCTTCCCCCACCCTTTTCCGATTCTGCGCAGACATTACAGCAACTTAGCAGACATCCTGCTCAGGAATGTTTGACCTTATGTCATCTTTCTAATTAGAAGTTGGGATCAGCATCATCTTCCACAGCAGTGCAGACTGGCCTAGCGCTGGCGTTTCCTCGGGGAAGAGACTGCTGGTAAGCTTATGGCTCTAATTTATCCTCAGATCCACATTATCCATATCATTCCTTGGATGAGAAGTAATTAGAGATTTCAGATCTCCTCTGGTTCCTACCACATGCCCCTTCTAGCAGGCAACAAGCAGTCTTTGCCAACCAATATTCAAAGACTGTAATCTTGCAGACTGTTTTTAATACTGCATTTCCTTATCATTATTTCTTCCACCTTGTGGTTCCCAGTGCTGGCACAACACTCGATGTGCCACTTTACGTAGGCATGTTTTTTGTGGAGGAAAACATGATTCACTGCATGCAAAACTCCCTCCCAGATAGAAATTCTGCCTTTGAGAAGTACTTTCCTAACCAGAATAGCATGTGATGGTGCTGAAAGGGAATCTCAGTAATTACACTGCACGGAAGGCTCTGGTTATGGTTTTGGGAGTTTTCCCTGATCCTGCAGCTGGACTGTGCCTTGTTCTGCTGGCACGTGTCAATATACAGGCCCACAGAAAGAGTGCTGCGTGTATGTAGAAACCATATGTTTACTTACACTCTTGGGAGTGTAAAGCAGGAAAATCTCCTGCGTTGTCATCATGCAGATAATGAGTTGCTTTCCTTCTGCCCTGTGCTGCCTGATCCTGCTGCCACAACACTTACCTTCTTGCTTAACTCAAGCCCTTACTGATTTACTCTTTGTGCTTAGACCTGCTGATTACACCATCACAGATTCACAAACTGGTGGAGGTTAGAAGGGGCCTCTCCAGCTCATCTGGTCCAATCCCCCTGCTCCAGCAGGGCCACCCAAAGCCAGCTGCCCAGGACCATGTCCAGATGGCTTTTGAATATCTCCAAGGATGGAGACTCCACCACCTCCCTGGACAACCTGTGCCAGTGCTTGTTCACCCTCACAGTAAAAAAGTGTTCCCTGCTCTTCAGACAGAATTTGATGTGTTTCAATTCATGCCCACTGCCTCTTGTCCTGTCATTGTCTTGTGCTGAGCTAGGAGACACCGTAACTCAAATCTTTTCAGCGAATTTGAAGATTTGCAGTCCCATGTTGTCTGTGTTCCTGAGCAGTCGTATTCAGGGACTATCCAGCAGTCCCTTTGCCTTTTGGGGTGTACCTAAGCCCTCTACGGTTAGGGAGGGTAGCCTGCTTGTGGAGTCAGATACCTGACCTGCTCTTTGCCAGCTTTTCTGGACCTGGTAGCAGAGAGCGTGCTTGCTCTCCAGCCAAACTCGCTGCCTGCATTGAGCATAGAGTGGAAACTCCAGGGAAGGTGAGGCAGAAACCCCTAAGCTGGCAGCGTTCAACTCTGCCTGGATCGGGGAGCTGCCTTTGTGCAGTGCATGAGGCTCTGCGTGGGTAATCGGTGGCAGCGCGCTGTGAATACAGATGGGACGTGTCTGGATCTCAGCTGATCCATCCACATGACGTGAGGCCACAGGGCTTACCAGCTATCTCAGGAGCTTCTGGCTTCTATTCCACTGTGCGGGACAAACATGTTCACAGCAATCCAAACCTTGTGTGGGCAGCTGATCTGCCTTTCCGGGAGAGAAGAGTGTGCCCATCGCCTCTGCATCTGGCTTACCATTTTGCGTTGGGAGTGGAACAGCTGCTTGCAAGAGTCTGTCCCCTTCAACGCTCAGCTGGCAACCTCACCTCCAGTTCTTATCCACATCTGGACTTGGACCTCAAACCGAGAGTGCTCAAACTCCCATTTACTGTCTCAGGAAGCTGACTAGGAGGAGGGTACATGCAATTATGAATGCTGCAGGTGACAGAATGTAAAGCCTTTATTTCCAGGTGGGTGATGAGGCTCAGGAGCAGGTGGCAGTGCTGGGTGGCTGCTTGCCCGAGGAGGCACCAGAGCCAGGGCCCCGCTCTGCACTCACTGGGGGTGGACATCTCCCATCTGCACTGATACTTAAGAAGGATCTGGCACTGGGGAAATTCATGAGACCTTGACAAGTATTGTAGTGAATCCTCCTACTTCTAATGTTTTCAGTTGTTAAATAAAGTATTAAAAAGAGTGCTGAAACATTTGCAGTTTAATTAGAAGTGTGTGTGCATGCGTGTGAACCTGTAAATGATGAGGAAGTTTGATGTGCTGGTTAAAAACCACCGGCACATTTTCTCTTTGCATTCACGTAAACTACCACGTGTTAAGCAGGAGCAAAGTGCTCGCATGGCAGCAACACACTTTTTGTTTTAAAATGTCATGTTTAACACCATTCAAAGGTGACTTCCTTCCCACCACAGCCCTGATTTAAAACGCAGCAGTCTGGATTACCAGTCCAGGGAACAACCCCTGGCTTAGTAAACAGAGCTGCTTCATGCTCATCATGGTGCCGTCTCTGCAGGCAGAAATGTCTGGCAGGGCGACGGCGATGCTAGCAGTGCCTGGGTCGGGGGTCCACACAGCTGGGACCAGAGGGGCTCTGCGTGTACCCATTGCAGGTGCTTGTGTTTGAGAGTTTGGGGTTGGAGATCTTTGTTCTGCTGCCAGGTGTGGGTTTTTTGGTTAATTAAACCTTTTAATCAGAACTTAAATGGATTTTGATTACACTAGAATAAAGGTGTTGGGAGAAAAATTGAGCTCTTCCCTCTTGTTTAACTTGCCACCGTGGGGACCGGGCAGGAGGCTGCCAGGGGCTCGGCTTGTCCGAGCTGGCTGCTCCTCCCGATCCTGGGGCCAGCCAGGCAGTTACTCAGTCTGTGCCCTCGACACGCACAAAGTATTTCCCCACTTCTGCCCATGTTGCTGTTCAGCGTGAGGGGCAGGACGGAGGGGGACAAACATATGCAGCTCTCGGGCTGTGCAATCCGAGCAGGAGCACAAGCTCTGCCTGGGAACGGTGGATGCCTCGTGGCTGCTCCTCGCCTTTGCACATCAGAGCAGTCACACCCTGGAATTCATTTTCTTTTTTTTCTTTCTTTTCTTATTTCTTTTCTTCTTGCCTTTCCTTTTTTTCCTTCTCCTTTTTCTTCCTCTTCCTCTCCCTCCGCAGTTTGCACTCAGCGGCCTCTCGCCCAGCCAGCAGCACGCTGGAGCCCAGCACTGCAGCAGCGTGGCTCCAGGCAGGCTGAGTGTCCAGCGCAGACAGCTGGATGCACGGCAGTGACAGCGTCCCCACGCTGCAGCGAGCCTCTGCCAGGATCAACCTTTGACGTCGGCCTCATGCCAAGGCTGCTGCCTCCCGCAGTGTGCTGCTGTCAGCCCTGCCACCCTGGGCCACCTTCTCTGCCCTGCTCCTCTCTTGTGATGATTCCCATCAGTCTGGGGTCTAGTTTGGTCTCCACCATCCCACCAAGGAGGTGAGAAATCACTTGAATGAGCCATAAAGCACGGCTCTGGGTTGGCCCTGGAGGAGGAGCAGGACTGAGAACCAGAGGCTAAGGAGAAACAAAATTGAGGAGACTCCTGCCCATCCTTCTCCTTGCGCCTGCTCCCTGCAGCTTTGGGTCTGATGGGCTGGTGGACAGAGGAGTGGCTTTTCTGCCCTCCTGGACTTTTTTCCCCTCTACGCTTCCCCTGCTCGGCCATCCCGGGCTCTCCCCGGGGACAAGAGTTTCTCCACAGGCTTTACCCTCTGAGCTCCTGCTCCCACGGAATGCTGTCAGCAGCAGCTGGAGGCAGCAGCTCCGGATAGAGTCAGCAGGACATCTGCTATTTCATTTTGCTTTTATCTGCTGTTTCATTTTGCTTTTGCAAGGGCTGGATGTAGATGAGCTGGGCTGTTTGGGGGGCAGGGGTGGAGGGCCGGTGGGGGCTGTGTTTGGCCCAAGCCAAACCGAGCAGCGCTGAGCATGAGGATACCCTCACCCCGTGAGGACACAAACCCCTCATCAAAACAAGACTCCCAAATGAGTTCAGACTGCGTGGCTCCAAGGCAGCGAATGAGCTCAAGACCTCAGGCCCCAGGAGAGGAGAGGGAGCCCAGCAGGGACCACCGAAGCAGGGGGCAGTCCCTCACCCCAGAGCCCTGCCATCTCCCCTCACCCTATGAGCACGGAGGGAGGGGCTCTGCCATCTCTCTTCCCCCAGATGGGCAGGTTCAGGGCATCGCCCTCCCGCATGCAGCACAGCACCCAAGGGGGAGCGATGCCCTACGCAGCTTGCCGGAGCATGGGAGGGTCCCTTGTCCCCAGAGCTGCAGGGCGGCAGAGTCCTGTTACCCGTGGGGTGCTCAGATGAGGCATCTTTGTGCCCAGAGCTTGTGTCTCAGATGGCTGAGGACTGATGCATTCGTCACTGCCCAGTCCCAGGTGCTGCACGGAGCCAGTCCGTCACCTCTGAGAGTGGAAAGTCCCCTTGGCTGCCTGGCCGGTGTGATGGAGCTGGTTGGGCTTTGCCAGCTGCCATGTGCCTGGTCTCAGTCCACCCCAGTTTAGAGATTCCTGTGCCGGCCCCACTTTTGGGGGATCTCTGGCAGAGAAGTCGTTGATGGGGGTTATCCATGTGCCCATGGCCGCAGCTGTCCTGGCCCGTTCCTTGATGCAGAGCTGTTCCCAAGGGAGGAAGGTGAATCAGCCATGCAGTAAAAGACAGGTTTGGACAGCAATTAATATTTTATAAAAGCAAAAAGTCTTGCTGCTGCTGCAGCTTGAGGCAGGGAGCAGAACAGGAGGAGGAGGAAGAGTGGAGGCTGGAGGGAAGCAGAGCAGAGGAGCTGATTCACCGACCCGAGGGAGGGCTGCTGTCAGCCCCGCGGAGCCGAGAGCCGCAGGCTGCCATGCCACTGGGCAAGGCAAGAGCCCTGGTCCTGCGCTGACGAGCTGCAGCAGTGGTTGCGCCAAGGCTGGGGCTCTCCAAGGACTGTAGAAACGGGGGAGACAGACGGGCCGGGCCGGGAAGAGGCAGGGGATCAGGGTGGGGGCAAGGCGAGGGGAGCAGAGGGACCCGGGGCACCAGGGCTGCACGGGGGCATCTTCGTAGGAGGACATAGGGAAGGATGCGATGGATTCTGGTGTCCTCCCAGCATGAAGCAGATGGGAAGGGATCGGAAACCGGGAGAGGAGCAGAGAGGAGGCAGGAGGGAGGGAGGTTTGGGACCACCATGCCCGGGGCTGGGGGCCGCAGCCTGAAAGCTGGAACAGGAGCAAAGCGAGGGTCGGCAGCGCTGGAGGATGATGGGCCAGCGCAGGGGGAAAGCGGTGACGGGGGGACAGGACCATCTCCAGCCCTCCCGTGGGACCTCCTCTGCCCCGGGGGAGCCTCTTCCAGGGCGGTTTGGCGGTGAGGTCCAGGGGAAAAGCACCCCCCACACCCTCATCCCCTCTCCCCCTCCACCCGTGAGTGACAGCGGCCCGGAGGAGGTGGGGACCCTCGCCCAACCGGGCCCCGCCCCCTTCCCACGGGAACCCCGGAGACTCGCTGGATGTCACCGCTCCGTCCCCAGCCCGGCTCCGCCACACTCCCCACCCCCCACCCCCCCGACTCGCTGTCCCATCATGCTCTGCTTCA
>Ga0181612_125065_pt1 | contig 14146 bp, 14 predicted proteins | sample HoacroProtozoa21_FD_119630 | JGI IMG/M metagenome (GOLD analysis project Ga0181612, IMG submission 119630) | Hoatzin crop microbial communities from Cojedes, Venezuel. Combined Assembly of Gp0051906, Gp0051904, Gp0051908
CCATTCAGCCAGTTCTCTATCCACTTCACCGACCACTCATCTAGCCCATACTTTCTGAGCTTGCCTAGGAGGACATCATGGGAGACTGTGTTGAAAGCCTTGCTGAAGTCAAGGTAGACAACATCCACGGCTCTCCCTTCATCTACCCAGCCAGTCATGTCATCGTAGAAAGGCATTATATTTGTCAGGCATGATTTCCCCTTGGTGAATCCATGCTGACTACTCCTGATAACCTTCTTTTCCTCCACTTGCCTGTTGATGAACTCCAGGATAAGAAGCTCCATCACCTTTCCCGGTATGGAGGTGAGGCTGACCGGCCTGTAGTTCCCTGGGTCCTCCTTCTTGCCCTTTTTGAAAATTGGAGTGACATTGGCCTTTCTTCAGTCCTCGGGCACCTCTCCTGTCCTCCAGGACCTCTCAAAGATGATGGAGAGTGGCTCAGCAATGACATCCGCCAGCTCCCTCAGCACTCGTGGGTGCCTTCCATCGGGGCCCATGGATGGAAACATTCTTTTTATGCTAGTGTCTACTCTGAGCTTTCCTTGAGCCTGTGTTTTAATATTTACTTAACAAGTTGCTAAGTTAAAGATGGACATAAAACCTAGATGACATTAATGCTCAATGTTGGTGTGCCATGACATCAGAGCCTTTAAAGAGTGGTGACTGGATGCTGTCAGGCTGAGTTTCCCCTAACATCTTCACCACAGTTAGTCTGAAGAGGAAAATGCATTCTCTGTATGTAGAAATTCATAAAAAGGAAGAAGCAAGGAGAATGGACCAACAAATACAGCCCATCTCTTTGCACCAAAATCTCGCCTCCCTCTCTCACACACCTGGACGTACACATGTGCACACACACATGCACACAACCTTTTCAGAGAAATCTTTTAAAACACCAGATGTCTAGCAAGTACTTTCACTATTTTTTTCATCCTTTATTGAAAGGCTGTAGAGGGGAGGAAGGGAAGGCCTGTCTGAAGCCAAGTCTTAGCATCCCCGGAAAAAAGAAGAGAAGGAAACACTACAATTTATAAAGAGCACCATTTATTCTATGCATCGTACAAATAAGTGAACACCTCACAGAGTAAGGCAAATGCAAATGGTGGAGACCTAACTTCTAACCAAGAGAACAGGTACACTCCCACACAGATGCCATGAAGATCTTTAATGTGGTCAGCAGAAAAATATGAAGGAAAGGCAGGGTCTTCTTCTGTCTGTCTGGTCCCAGTGGTGCAGCAACTACTTGCACTAGTTTGCATTAATGATCAGGAGACCATTACTCTCAGCAAGGCTGTCTGTGACAAGTAATTACTGCTGTAAGTGCAGAGATTTGCAGAATAATAGTAATCACACTAACAATATGTGTTTTGAGTATGTTGGCAACCTTTTGGATCATAGATGTTGAAAGGCTTCAAATGAATGTCCTCAAGGAGTACTTCTGTGTTCATAAGAAGAGAGGGCCAGAGAGCAAGCTCAAGTGCTGGACTCTTGATAAATTACATTACTTATTTCTTAGCTTACACCCTGCCTTTGTTTTGAATACTCCCACAAGCATTTCCTCTGACAGTACGTGCGCACATTTAGGGAGATAGCTCCTTTCAGAGACCTCCCCAAACGGCAGGATGGTAAAGACAGCACCATTTTTATGTCCTTCAAGCTTACACAGTCTCCCAGTGTTATCCCCAGATGTCTCAAACCCTCAAGCACTGCCTAATACCCTCCTGCTACATCCAAGAGACATGACTCAATCCTCAGATTTTAATCCAGGAGAAGTTTCCAGGGTTAAAGACAAGACAAAATAAAGGGAACATCTCAACACAGGCATAAATATCAAACAAGAATATTTTCTGCTGTCTCTTTTCTGCCTTGCCACCTGCACTATGAGAAAACCTTGGATGGGTATGGCATGACAGCCATTTTACAGTACAGCAACTGCATACTAGAAGGCAAAACCTTGCTCTGTTGGGCTGTGACACAGCCCTCATCATTTCAGACATCTTGAACTGAAAATAAACAATGAAAATGGAATTGCCACAGAGCTGTAAGTCCCACCATGTAGGACTCATAGGAGTCTCAGTTAAGTGCTACGCAGCCTGTGCTCTGCAGCCTGTGCTCTAGCTGGAGCTGCACCAAAGCAGTGAGGACAACAGCCACTCTACATGATTTGACCTCGAAGCCAGAGACTGGTCCTTGGCCCTTTGTTATTTAGCAACATAGCCATGCCCAGAGTATCTTTCCCTGCATCGTTAATTACCCAGATCCCGTGAATGTACTCTTATTTCATGAAGATAAAATATTTCCAGTTCTTGAGGCTGTGCGGTGCCTGTGCCTCATTAGTGTGGCCCTATTCCGTGAGACGCTTGATTTATGTCACTGTGCAAATCCCTGTCACTGCTGTCTCTAGAGGTCACTTCTTTTAATATGTTTCAGGAAGGGAACTTGCTGTTGGGGGGGGGCTCCACCTGTGGTGGACTGCCCTGATGTACTCGTAGCCTTCAGTTTCTGCACCTGATCATTTCATAAGAGCAAATGTCTGGCACTGTGATTATATGGTGATCGGTGGAGAGGAGCTGTGTTTGCCTCAGGCAACCTCCTGCCAGCAGTACGATTATTTTGAAATTTCATCCCTCTGCACATTTCATACTAATCCACAGCCCTCTGTAGAATAGAGAAGTCAGAAATATTATGCTTCATAAAAATGAAAAATTAAAAAAAAAGGAAGTGAAAGAAAGAGTCAAGGTGACATGTTCCCTCACTTTCTTCTCTTTGCCCTACTCCCAAGTGATCTTTACCTCCTTTAAATCCTCTGCATTTTGTTTCAGAGGTATGTTTTAAGATACTACTTTCTTCCTTTCTGGAGATTCAGAAGCAGTTCCTGACATAAGGGTTGAAGATTTTGAGGTGTGCCTTCTTTCCCTGTATTTCCATATAAAACATTAGGCTGAGGTCTGGAACAAGCTGGTTACTGCTCTCCTGGGATTCTTTGGATTTAATTCAGCACTTACATAAATAGCAATGTAAATTACATATTTAGTGAATTAGGCGCAGTAATAATGGTGTAATATGCAGTGTGCTACTTATTACTGAATGTGCAAATTGAAGTTAATTTACTCAAGAAGAAAATAGTAAAAGAAAGCATAATACAGTTGAAAGTAATTGTACTTCGCTGTACCTGAGTGAGCTAGATACTAATTGGAAATACTTTACTATCACTGCAAGTGTCTCTGCTATTCTTCTGCTGAAGCAAGGTGCTCATTTTTCCCCATTTGTGGAATTAATTTCTTTCACAAATACTACTATACACTAAAATTGTTGCATACCAATATTGAATGCACCATACTAGAGCCAAAAATCACGAAGACAGAAGAAAATGCTGCAATTACCTAGTTTGACCTCTTACATAACACAGGGCATAGTGATTCCCTGAACCAATTCCCAACTGAACTAAAGTTCAAAATACATTTAATCTTGATTTTAAAATGTGCCACAATGGAAATCTCACCACAATTCTTATTAAAATTTACCTTTAACTTGTCTAGATTTCTAGCTTTCTGTCCAGTTGCTTACAATACATTTATCTGAAAACTCCATCACTCTGTCGTTAGCAATATTTTAGTCCTTAATTTTACAATTTATTCTGAACTTTAATATCCTTTACTTAACTAACTTGTTTAATTTCCTCCACCTAGTCCCCTAGTCATTCTTCCAGCTCTTCTGTGAACCTTCTCCATATTTTCAAAGTCTTTTCTGGGGTGCGAACATAGAAAAATATTTTGAAAACTAGTATGAGTGGTTCCACTGTTAAATACAGACAAAATGTAACATCCCTGTTTAGACTCAGAGTTCCCATTTAAATAATCACAGAGCACACAATCTGTCTAACAGCCACGTTAAACTGGGAATCCATGTTGAGCTAATTATGCACTATGAACCACAGGTCTGGAGTCACTACTCCACAGGAACCCCAGCTGTGAAACAGGCTTTCCTGCCTCTCTGTGTTCAAACACTTTATTTGCTTTTACTTGGCATAACAAGAGGTCCAGATTGCTCTGAAGGAGTGTCAGTCCTCTACTCTTTGCATATTCTAAATTCCGCTGATTTTTAAGATTGTTGTAGGCATATGGAAAATCTGAACCTCCTACTTTTTCCTGCTAGAGTAGGATTAACCTCAAATCACGAGTCTTCGGTCACTTAAAAGTTAGTACCTACCTGAAGCTAGACACCAATGTGGCTTCTTTCCCTGCCATGGAAAAAAACAGAGACTTCTAGAGAGATTTATCCCAACCTAACTTAGGTAATTTAGATGTCTGAAATAGCTGGGAGGATTTGTTCCATCTACAGGGGCCTGTCTGTCACTGGTGACTACACAGGAAAGCTAGGCAGCATTTGTTTTCACATTCATGGGGAAAAAAGGAATATGTTTATAATTGTTGTGAATTATGTTCATGATTCTGGAGGTGAAAATTTCAGAAGCTGCTAGAACAATGCTAAGCAAGTGAAACATGAGGGCAAAACCGAGGTCTGACATTTCTGTCACGTCCATTCCCCTGTGTCACAAAGAATGAAACAACTAGCAAGAATATTTCGTTCTCGAAATAAATATCAGTACAATGGTATTCCATTAGTCTGTCACTAAGCGCAGTGCTTGCCTTGATATTACCTTGCTGCTTTTGGAAAAGTGAAAAATTCATGACAGATAGCATTACTGGAAAGTATTTCAAAGTTAGTATGCATACTAACTTTTAGTTTTAATTTTAGTAGAGACAGCAGTGACAGGACGAGGGGTAATGGTTTTAAACTAAAACAGGGTAGGTTTAGGCTGGATATAAGGAAGAAATTCTTTACAATGAGGGTTGTGAAACACTGGAACGGGTTGCCCAGAGAGGTAGTGGAGGCCCCATCCCTGGAAACATTCAAGACCTGTTTGGACAGGGCTCTGAGCAACCTGATCTAGTTAGTGGTGTCCCTGCTCGCTGCGGGGGGGTTGGACTAGATGACCCACAGAGGTCCCTTCCAACCCCTACTATTCTGTGATTCCGTGATTCTGTGATTCAGTGTTTCACCACCCTCATTGTAAAGAATTTCTTCCTTATATCAAGCCTAAACTTACCCTGTTTTAGTTTAAAACCATTACCCCTCGTCCTGTCACTGCTGTCTCTACTAAAAAGATTGTCCCCATCTTTCCTATAGGCTCCCTTTAAGTACTGAAAGGCTGCAATCAGGTCTCCTCGCAGCCTTCTCCTCTCCAGGCTGAACAAGCCCAAGTCCCTCAGCCTGTCCTCACAGCAGAGGTGCTCCAGCCCTCGGATCATTTTTGTAGCCCTCCTTTGGCCCCGCTCCAGCAGTTCCATGTCCTCCTTGTGCTGAGGGCTCCAGAGCTGAAGGCAGGACTCCAGGTGAGGTCTCACCAGAGCAGAGCAAAGGGGCAGAATCCCCTCTCTCAACCTTCTGGCCACGCTTCTCACGGTATAAGCTCTGCATTACTCAGTTCCAGTGTACGTAACCGAGATGCCTGGAAACGTTTGCAGCCGTTGCCTGGTCTTGGGCAGCCAAAGCAATGTTATCTGTCATTACCTGAGCTGATGGCCCCCAGGTATGTGCAAAAAGAGTTCACGCTGTGCGTGCTTTGTGCGTGTGCTGTGTCACAGAGCTGCCGAACGCGACTCGGCACAGGCCACAGGAGCTGCACAGGTCGCAGCAACAGCCCTCATTGCCCCCCCAGCCGTGCCAGCCTCCCCTGTTCTTCTGCGTCCTTCCCAGCCCAAACGCTGCCCTGGGCTGTTCTCACCTTCAAGAACGCAGAAGGTGTCAGGTGCATCACAGGCACGGGAGCTGGGGAGAAAAAATGACTCACGGAACAGACGTCGTTATCTTTCAAGTCACCATGTTTTTCCCTTTTCAGTAGTGCCCTCGGCGTCGTTTAAAATGGAAATGGATCAGCTTAGTTATTTTAAGATTTAACTTCTCTGAGATGAATGAAGGCTGCAGGTTATACACACAGAGGACAGAGCAGGGGGCAGTTGTAGTTTATTTAAATAATAATTACATTTGCCTCCATGCATTCAGAGTGATAAATGGCTCCAGTGTGGTGATGGCTCAGCATATTATGCAGAACCATTCATCACTGAATTGTCTCCCAGGAAAATCAGATTAGGGTGGCTTTACTCCATTTGCAAAGAGAACTAAACCTATTCTAGGCTTTCCCCACCCTTCCACTGCTTCCCTGTCCGTGAGTGACTGTCACATACGGGACTTGGCTTTTGTAATTCTTTGTGGAGACGAGACTTTTCACCTCTCTGTATTTTAAGGTAGCTCTTCTGTATCACTTGGGTGACTCCACAGAAGAGATGTGTGTTATCCAGCTGATACAACATTATTCTGGGAATGAAGTGGCTTGGGGTCTTCAGTCTTGACCATTCATGGAGACTATATATATAGTGATATTTAGCTATTAGCCTGAGACAGAAGAGGATCATGACTTACGGAAAAGCCTTTGGCAGCAGCAGTTCCTACGTGGGGCATAATCTTTACATGACAAATGAGAATTAATCTGGCAGTGATGGATATTGTTAAAAGGATTTTAGCCAAGCATGCATTCACACTAGCAGGTTAAGTCGCTTCTGGTGTTACTACAGGTCAAATCTCAGCTAGTATTAGCATTTGTAGAGAGAAGCAAGTAGTTTTGGAAGGAGGATGGTAGAGAAACAGGAAAAAGTGGGTTTGGTTTCCTAGCACAGCTGTTTTCTTCCTGCACACGGACACATACGTACGCAGAGATGAAAGCACTATAAATCAGAGATGGCAGTGCTACGCTGACTCGCTGGGGCACTGGGAAGATGTGATCTGGAAACCTTCATCCTTAGAGAATCTGGCCTCCAAGTGCTCAAGAAAGTAGACCAAACCTTGCTGCACAGCAGACTTGATCTTCTTCACTTTCCATACGGATAATCCCTTGAAGATCATTCCCATAAACTCTAAATTTAAACGGTATTTAACCTTGTGCAGAAATTGAAGTCATTGCATTACCATGCTACCGTCTTTAGTAGGCATTTGGTGGAGCAGGCAGGCCAGCTGATGGGAACAGAATATCTCTCATTAAGAACAAAGATAAAAAAAGGGAAAACACTTGCTGGAAGTGGTCTGCACATGCTCACATCAAAAATATGTTCTTCCTCTGCTTTTTCTTTTCTAAAGCTGGGTACATGCTCCAGGGTACCTATGACTGCATGTGCGAAATGCAATGCAGTGCCATGTGGAGATACCTAAGCTAACCCCTAAGGAGCTGGAATACCTCTAGTTTTAGCAAGGACAGACTTGCACTGAAACAAATATTCAGGTGGGAGGATCCCAGGGTAGCTCATTTAGAACTAACTAAGGTGCCTTGTCTTGTGGCAACTTGTGCTAAGCCTGGGCAGTTATTTCTGTCCTGACCCTGGCGTAGGGCATGGCATCTGAGAGCCAAATCCTACCAGATGGGAATTTGAAACAGTGACTAAAGTTTAGGTGTACTTTACTCTCGCTTTATTCAGTTGTTTTCAAAATACCATAGCTGTGTGAGATGAGAAATACATAATCCTCTTTCTTGACGCTGAGGAAAAGAACATTCATTTTCATAAATAGTTCCCACTATGCTACCTAGTCCACTGGTTCCTTTGGAGCAGCTGTACCCTGACATCCCCCAAACATAATCAATCAATCAATATCAGCCTTCAAAATATGCACACAGATCGTAGCGAAAGCACTGAGAAAACACAGAAACCCAGTACTCGAGTCTCTCCGTGCATCTTAATTGTAGCAAAAATTGAAAATCAAGAGCAGCGCAGAATACAGTTTCTTTATAGTATGAGTTGTCAAGAGTCATGCATAATATAAAAGATAACCACTAACAGCAGGACTCCCAAGAACACTTTGACTTGTTTGTATGGACATGAAAAAGTCATCTGAAGTGGCCAGTGAGGAGATCTGCTGATGTTACAGCCGTGGCGGTGTGGTACAGGCGGGAGCTGGCAAGGGGCTCAGCATCTCATCCGCACTGTGTCAGCTTTGCACAGGAATGCCCTGGACATTTCGTAAGAAGGACTGATTCAACCACTTAAGGAATCACCAACAGGCTATAGGCTCTAATAAATAGGTAAAAGGGAATGATAAAGTGGAAAAAAAATATGTTAGCTATAAAGAAGATCATTCTGAAAGTGATCGTGAGAGGAAGTGACAGGAGGGAGAGAAAACCCAATTTATTTTGGAAATTTAAAATTAACCTGGAGGAAAGGCTAGAGAAGGCTTCAACAGAGTCAGTTCTGTGAGGAATAGAAGATGGAGGGAATAATTTATAGAACACTTATGAGAACGAGTGAAACATAAAAAATTTGAGACCTGTTACACTGTCCGCTTTCGGTTTCTCCAGCTGTGGGTCAGGCTGAGAGCTCTGGCTGACCCATCACAACACTGTTACTTTCCTTTTTCCCCACAGGCAAATCCCAGCGAATTCTACCTTGATCTGGGAAGTAAAATGCATCCCAAAACGACCAGGGTTACGAAAGCTGATTGCAAGCCTGAATTGTGATGCTTTGAGGCACGTGTATGGTGAGCTGAACGTCCAGATTCAGAAACCATGAATAAACGTGCTGCCTTCATCTCTCATTTAGCTATATTTCAAAATATCTCGTTAGAGGGGGGGAAAAAAAAAAAGACGTAGAAATCTACTTATTGTTCATTTGGTCACCCTTGTGCTGAAGAAAATTTGATAAAATGTAATCGGTAACACTGGGGAGAACTTGAAAAAGCATCTGGATAGTGAATGATTTAAAGTTAGATACACATAATTAAAGGCAATTCAAGGCCATATTGTTCCTGTGGTTCACTTGTATTTATGGTCTTTTGCGTTAGCGCTGCAAGGGAATCTGGAAAGCTCCGTTCACCAAAGTAGTCTGAACTTTAATTTTAATTAAGGCCTGATATTTCACTGAAAAGAAGAAAAAAGAACCCAGTGTTATAAATTCTTTGACTGAATTACACAGCCTTATGGTAGATCACTCAGGCTGCAGTAAAAACAGGCATTTATGGCTAAAGGGACTGCTTTATCTTACAATGTTACGATTTTCCAGTTCACGGAGAGCTCGGTGTGCTGGAAGCATCTCTCAGGATATGTTTATCTCCAGAATATTCCTAGCTCCTTGTTTCCTCTTGCTGCTTCCCTATGCTTTTTCATTTACTCTTCCATGTGTGCAGGCACCCACGCATACTCACTCCGTTATTTCATGCCTTCATCCCACCCCTGACGCTGTTCCTCTCCTCTGCTTGGTGAAAATCCAGAGTGTTTCATGCCCCTGCTCAGAGTTCATCACACCAAACTTTAATTTCCTGGTCACATCTCTTTTGCATGGTGTGATCTCTCTTCATCCTTTTCTGCCTTTTCTTATCTCCTGAACCCACCCTGTAGCCCCATTCCCCGCGTGCGTGTGTGCGTGTCGGGGGGGTTCCCTGCCCCAGAGCAGTCCAGGCTCTGCCAGCTGGTAATGGGGTGAAGGAGAAAGGAGTGGAGGGGACAGCATGAGGGTCTTCTCCTGCCAGCCCCACGAGCCCAGCAAAAACCCTGCACTGCAGCTGCCACCCGGGGGTGAGTGTAGACTAAACCGTGCCTGAAAGTGTCCTGGGAACCACGGCTGCTGCAGAGCGAGGTCCTGTTACATGAGCAACCCCGGGAAGATGCAGGGACAGCAACTCAGATGCAAAATGAATAAAGAGGCATCCCAAGAGTCAGAAACTCCTCAAGCTGGGTCTGCTTCCTGCCTTTCTCATGGCATATGCCTCTGTGAGGTGCAGTGGGACCTCCCAACACATCGCTTCTCCCCTGAGGACCTTCTGCCCAAGAGGCTGCTCTGAATAAGTGGTTTCCGTTAGTCTTCCACGCAGGGTACCGTTCCACCCTAAGCCAGGTGCCCCATCGTGCTAGGGCAGCAGGAGGGTGTGTGTGTATTCATTTCTTATCTCCCCTGAAATCCTTCTTGGGCTCCCTTTCTGCGAGGCAAAGACGCATGTGCCACAAGCTGCAGCAGCTCCTCTCCACTGCCCACAGCGTGTAAGAGCAAGTCCTGTACTAACAGCACAGGTGACGTAACTGGGCTTCCAGAGAAGCTAAATGAAGCCTCGTGCTCATTAAACGCTGGGGCTTTACTGTGCAGTGTATGGGCATGTCATTTTGTGGTCTCATTAGTGAGAAAGCAACAGAGGTGACTTGCCTTCTGCTCTTCTTCTTGCCACGCTTTGCCTCCTGCAAAACCTGTGACCAGCAGGGCCTGGGAGGGGAGAAAGGCAGGCTTCTCTTTTGCTGAAATATCACAGAATATGTGGAGCTGGTAAAAATAAGCAGGGCCTGGGAGGGGAGAAAGGCAGGCTTCTCTTTTGCTGAAATATGTGGAACAAAACAAAGATTCACAGCACCTCCTGGGCTCAGCCCCCAGATCCAGGAACACCAGATGTCTGGGGGCTCTCCCTTCAGGCACGGGCACGCACGTGGTTTGTACAGCTTATGTGACCACCTCAGAAGCTCCCAATGTCAAAGTCTCCCAGATAAGTCCTCTGGGGTACAAGGGACTGAGCAGTGTGTTGTAAATGCAAGGTGACAATCTCTGCTAAGTAACCAAGCAGTCCTGCTGGAGTCTACAGCATCTAATAAAATTATCCAGTTTTTGCTCTTGCATATAAACCTGCTTTCCCCTCCAGACTTTTAATAATCACAGCGTAGGAAGAATTTGAAATAAAGCAAGTCTAATTGCACTTGTGTCTTGTATTCTGTGTTTTGATCAATCACTTCTATGTAGCAGCACTACAGACACCACTTGCTGCATCTTAATTGTAAAAGTTAAAAAATTTATTTCTGTGCCATGTTAACAAAGCTGCCTTTCTTGGTGCTAAGGAGAAAACCCGATCTTTATTTAAAAAAAAAACAAACAACAAAACCACAACCATTTACAGGCTGTTTAACTATTTGCCTTTGTTTCTGTTTTAACAACTACCTAATGCATTGGAGAAGGTGACAATTTCCAGAGCACAAGACAGTGCCAGCAAACAGAATTCCCGGATTCCCCTGGAAATCTCTTTAACATGTTAGAGCCATTCAGTGGCTGGCGTGCTCCTACTGAAACTTCACCTACATCCCACTCCTAAAGTGTGTTTCTCTCAACTAAATATTTCAAGCAACTTTACTAACAGTCATTAAGATGAAGAACGTTCACCAGGAGACAGAAAGTGTTTTCATTGATGGTTTACAGAGAGGTATATTGAAGTAATGAGAAGTTCAGTGATGACTAGGAGTAGAGGCCAGGGATGTCAACAGCCCTTGGCATCACCAGCCCGCTCACTGTGCAGAATTGCTCACAAATCCTAAGGACAAAACAAGGATGGCTTCTGGGATTTCAGCCGCTCCTCACCCTGTGGATGGGCTGTCGCCTGAATCGTGGGTAAAACCTGACTGAAGAAGCAGCGAGGGCTGTGGTAGCGCTGTGTGTACACACGGGAAATAATCAATCAATAGTAAGGTCAGATTGGCAACCCCAGGTCTGGAGGATCTTTGAAACCGAGAAGAATTGGAGTTCAAACTCTTCAGCTGAGGGTCTCTTTAGAGGGGGGTGAACTTGTGTCCTCAACCCAAACATCACATATCTGCTGAAGAAAACGTCCAAAGCCAAACCCCTGCCTCCACGGATCCCACACTCCAGCAGCTCAGAGAAGCCCAGGACAAACCAAAGCCTGCGTGCTCCTGGAAGCACACCTCGTTTGTTACCAGCTTGTTACATCCAAGCCAGGGAGCTGGTTGCTTCGGTTCCCACCCATCTGTCACATCAAAAATCTTGTTACGGGCAAAAGGAAACACCCCTTACATGCAGACCTAGGAAGAATATATTGGTAGTCTTGTTAAAAAGAGTCTAATCAAAGAATTATTATTAGCTGAGATACTCAGGTGATGGAATTATATTCTTGTATTTTTGTTACAATAATACTACCACTCAGTGTCCAAATTATATCAGCTAGAACTGATACACATAAACTTGCCACCATAGTCCCCTTTTGCTGCTTTTGTACACACCACTACGCTGCTCCTCTGATGCCAGCAGTCTGGGGCAGGGGCTGTGTAACAAACAGCAGGTCCTCAGGGTCCCAGGTCCCCCCCAAGCAGAGTCTGACATCAGCAGGGAGAGGTTCTCTTCCTCTTTGCTGGGATAAGCACAACTGAAAATTTTTACTTCCGACCATGAGATCCACCCAGAGACCGTTTTTATGTGCTGACTAATGCACTCCACATCTTGTCCTTTCCTCATTGGTTCACAACTCCATTATACATCCACATTTTCTGTATGTGATGCATTTTACACGTGTTGGGTAGTTGTTACATGTTCTCCTCTGTTACACCTAAAATTTGGCTTACACACCTGCTAAGGTTGCACCCTTTGATGACCAGTAATTAACCACTGGTGAGCTATTGGTAGTCTGAGGCCTCCAGCATCATCCTACACCTGTGCTGCCAGGGCCTCTGTTATCATCCCATGCTCCTGATCCTTCATGTTGCATTTTATTTTGGGGTCATAACTAGTTCATTCGACACAGAAGAGCTACCTGCTGTTACTATCTATTAGTTACAAAACGTACACAGAACAACAAACATTTCACCATGAAATTGGATAAAGCAAAGCAAAAACTAAAACAAAGCCAGTAGGAGACATCAGGTCATTAGATAATTGCTCTTACAGCTAAACAAAGCACAGAAAAAGCTTGACAAGTCCTGATGCCTGCGTTGCTAGCATGTCACCAAGCTGTGACCTTTCACAAGCGGTGGCAGCATCTTATTTGTGGAAGAAAATCAGAGAACGTGACTGAGCATGGGCTTTTCTAGCGAGGGGTGCTGCCAGTGATAATTGGTTTGGACTGAAACTAATCAGTAAATGTAAATGTTCTGCCAAACAGGTGATGGCCCTGGTGCCCCACCCTGTTGTTCTGCTGGAGACTTATATACCACCCTTTGCTCCCCATATTGCTTTCGTGTTTGTTCTTGTTTTCTCTGTGGAGGTTGCTGGTGCCAGCTTTTGAACTTGGATGGTGGTGTGATTGAAGAAGACGACCAGGTCGGAGAGGTGGGAAAAGTGTTTGAAATTGTTCAGACCAGAATGAACAGCCCCATTCTGAAGGAGGAAAATCAAGGTATGCTGGGAGTGTTGATGGAAGGAGAGGGATTGTCCTGTATATTGGAGCTGGTATGATAGCTGGTGCCAAGTAGGGATGTGCTATGTACACTGGATTAGTACCTGTGATGGAAAATAGTGCCTGAGAGAATCTAGGAGGTTTTGACATAAATGAGAGGGATTTACCCAGTGCTTAAAGGCAAATTTGAAAAGGTTAAGTTGAATATTGAGGAAAGAAAACAAAGGCTGTTTGCTGAAGAGGGAAAACATGGCTAAAATGACCCAAAGGGAAGATTCCTGGTGGGGGGAACAGAAAGCTATAAGAAAGACCCCGAGGCTGCTTTGCCTAACGCAGGGAATCGACAGGACAGACTGGCAGTGGTGGCAGAAGGCAGACCTCCTGTCTGGCCCTGGAGCGGGGTGTGGGCTGGCAGCCCAGGGGTTCACCCCTGCCGCAGGTGGGTCTGTAAGCCCGGGCTGAGGGGCACAGCTAGGCTCAGGAGCAAGCTTCGTCTGCGGGGCTGGCAAATCTCGGGGAAGTGAAAGCTGGAAGGCGGGCTGGGTGCTGGAAATCTGCGCAGTGGTCACAGTGGTGGTCAGCAGTTGCAAATCAACCACGTGGCTGAGCGTGCGCTATGAAGAGATCCAGGTGGGGCACAGCATTTTCTGTAAGTCACCTGCAGCCCAGCCCAAACATGGTTGTGTTTACCTGGCCTCCTCAGTGTTAGTCTGGGAATGAAAGTGACCCCTTGTGACTGCGAACTCAACTTCTGCTCAGGTTTTGGCTAACACACAGCTCACACAAGGGCCTGACCTATGCTGTGAGCACCACCGTTTTGTCAAAGCGAGAGCAACACATAGGTAGGGTACTATGGTTAGGGAGGGCTTGCTGTCTCCTTGCAGCCATGATCCCTCCATATTTACTGCATGAGAGTTTCTTCAGAATCCACCAACTTATGGAAATGGTGTAG